>FWPU01002533.1_pt1 | contig 50120 bp, 42 predicted proteins | sample 2228361 | NCBI WGS metagenome assembly FWPU01 (sample SAMEA103939777, study PRJEB20133) | metagenome | reverse complement strand
ATTCGATGTCGACTCCTTTATATTTTGATCTTCTTCGGAATAAGTCTGGCAATTATAATTTTATTATATTATCGTTCGAGAAAAGAAAACTTTCAAAAGAAATTGATCGAAAATTATCTTTGTAATTCTCAAATTGAATCTTCTCCCAAACCTAAACTTAAACTTCGTCCTCGAAAATCATGATTCCTCAGTATACAGGTTATATGCCTTCCTCTTCTCCCTCTCCCAGGAGAGAAGAACTCTCAGGTAGAGATCCAGAATCCTCCCTTCCCCCCTCCCGAGGTCGGGGGCGTGGAAGAAATTCTCCTCCGACTCCCAGTCCAAAGTATTCTCATCCAAAGTCTATACCTCTTCCAGTCTCCAGTCCAAAGTATTCTCCTCCAAAGTCTATACCTCTTCCAGTCTCCAGTCCCAAGTATTCGCCTTCTCCGGGAGGCCCGCCTCCGACTCCGAGTCCCAAGTATTCGCCTTCTCCGGGAGGTCCTCCTCCAACTCCCAGTCCAAAGTATTCTCCTTCTCCGGGAGGCCCGCCTCCGACTCCCAGTCCAAAGTATTCGCCTTCTCCGGGGGGACCGCCTCCGACTCCGAGTCCAAAGTATTCGCCTTCTCCGGGAGGACCTTCTTCGACTCCCAGTCCAAAGTATTCGCCTTCTCCGGGAGGACCTTCTTCGACTCCCAGTCCAAAGTATTTTCCTTTCAAAGGGAAACCTTCTTATCCGAGATCTCAGACGTCTAAGCCTTCGGTCTCAACGGAAACGAGTGAGTCCTCTTCAGGTGGAGTTTCAAAGGTTTATCTTCTTAATCCGAAAGTGGTTAAAGCGTTCTTTGGAACTCGAAATGGGATTTCCTTTGAACAGGCGAATCTGAAATATGGGGAAAATTATACAGAAGAAACACTGGCCTGTATGACACCACATGTTCGAGCTGACGAAATTACAAGTGAGATTGTTAAGAGGATGCCGATCAGTCCCTTTATCGTTTTTGAATGTTGTGCCGGAATTGGAGGAAACACGCTTTCATTTCTTGATAATCCTCATGTATCTGCCGTCTATTCATATGAGATGGATGAGAAACGACGCCAGATGCTCCAGAATAACATTCGAGCCTACCGTCTTGAAAAGAAGTCCTTTGTTGGGGAAGCATTTGAAGGCGTTCCGAAAGAATTTGCCGGTTCAGTTCTCTATATCGATCCACCCTGGCTTCCTTCTCATATTTCGGCAGTTGAGTCATCTCCGAGTCAGTACATTCTTCATGGTATTCGAGTGGGTCCTTACACTCTGGAAGAAGAGATGGATCGTTGTCGGCACTGTGCTATGGTTGTGATACGTGTTCCTCCCGGTTATCAACTTGATCCGGTTCCTGGATTTACGTGTGATAAGGTTTCTCTAAAGAAGTCAGATGTCTTCTTCTGTACCTCTGCTGAGGGTATGGATTATGCTCGAACTCACTTTCCTCTGAAAGAGAAATCTTCGTCGGAAGGAGAGGAAACAGAAGAAGTCTGGGCCGAACGCCTCAAAAACTTTCTCAAGGACTTTATTAAGCCCGTCGTTGAGCCAGAACAGTTAGACCTCTACTTTACTCCTGAAGCCATGGAAATTTGGAAGAAGGCTTTTACTCATGAGTCCTATAGTATCTCAGATAACTATGAGGAACTTGAAACTCTTGGTGATGGTCTTCTCAAGTTTCTCTTTATTCGCTATCTCATGCGACGCTATGACGGAATTAGTAAAAATCAAATCTCCGCTCTTCTTGACCGTTACATGAGTAAGTCCTACCAGCGGTCTCTCTCCCAGAAGTACGACTTCGGTTCGTATGTCCGGACTCGGGGAGTCAAAGTAAACATTCATATCCTTGAGGATCTCTTTGAGGCATTTTTTGGAGCCTTTGTTGAAGTTTCCGATCTCATTGTGGAAGGTCTTGGGCCAATTAACTGTCAAAACATGATCATTGAGATGTTTGATTCCATTAAGTTTAAATTTGAATACGCCTATGGTCGCAGCAAGACCCAAATTAAAGAGTTCTTCGAGAAGCTAAGTTGGGGCACTCCCATTGAAACGAAGATCGAAACTGAGGTTGGTGTTCGTGTTATCATCAGACTTACTGAGAATGCTCTTCATTATCTCAGTGCACGCGGTATTCCAGTCCCAGCTGAGATTGGAGCTGCTGAAGCCACCACTCAAAAGGTTGCCGTCCATGAAGCCTATGACAATGCTCTCGCCAATCTTGCCAAGTATGGTATTACTCGAGAATGGATCGCTCGTGAACGTGAACACTGGGACTTCACTAATCTCGACTATCTTCCCTATCTCGAGAAAGCCCGAGAACGTCTTAAAGCTGAGGGGTACAGTCGTGTGTATTTCTTCGTTCCTCGTACGGGTACCAATGTGAAAGGCTGTCTCGTCCAACTTATTGGCGTGAGACAGGATACTCAGAAACATGTCGTTATTGACTCCTCTCCAGCCTGTGACCCATCCGAGGGTAAGAAAGAACTTCTTCGACGTTTTGCTCTTTCCCAGTAAATCTTTTCATAAGTCATAACTAACCGTCAGATATATCTTATCCTTTGTCTTCAGACAAAGGATAAGATTCCATCTTTCTTTTGGCGATTTTCTTTTGGAGAGAATATTGGATCAGGATCAAATTGTATCTTTGGTTACAAAGATAGAATGTCTTTTGTGTTGAGTTTGATCCTTCTTCTTGTCTTATTACTCTTGGCATTTGTTATCGTCTTCTCTTCGCGAAAGAAAGTCCTGTTAAGAAGACTTCATCCTCCTGAACAAGACACTCAACTTCATTCGCTGAAAAGGTCCGACCTTAAGACAGAAAAAGAAGTCCCCTCTGACTGCTATCTTCATCCGGGTATCTGTCCTTTCGATTCGTTCTGTCTCCTTGAAGATCGCCAACGCTGGGAGGCCAAGGAACAGCCAACTCGCGGTCGCTGTGTTCCCTATCAAAAGGAGTGCTACTCATGTCAACCAACTCAAGAAGATGAACTTCTTTATCCTGACAGTGTTCCTGCCCTATCAAGTCGATCCTATGACAAAAATGGACAGTTTATATCCCGACCACTCGTCTGTGGACCCGGTTTAATTTGTACTGGAGATCTTATTCCGACACTTCCTCCGACCTGTGTTCAAAGAAGACCTCGAGACCGTCTGTCCCCGCCAACTCAGGATGAACTCTATCAGTGGGCAAGAAGATTTGTTCGTCTTGGAGGAAAGAAGTGTCAAGATCAAGCCTGTAAAAATCACGCCAAACTGTCCAATGTCTCTCCAGAAACGAAGAGTGCTCGTCGAGAAGACCTCACACAGACAGCCAATAACATGTTACGCGTATTATGGCCTGCCATCTTCGCTCCATATAAGGATATTTTACCAGGAGTCGATGATAAGTCTGTCCTCTCATGTGATGATCCCGTCTATCTTTCTCAGTTGTCCGATGAACAGAAGGAAAAGGGAGGTCCAGACTATCGAGCTCCCATTCCAAAAGAAGATAAAAGTGATGCTCCTCCCTGTATTTGGACAAGTGTTGACTTCGCCTATAATGATGAAGGACCCGCCATTTGGAGTCTTCTTCACACCTTGACAGCAAATCTTCCGGAACAGATCACGTCTTCACAGAAAGAGATGCTAAGAATGATTCCAATGTATTTAAGACTGGTTATGAGTTGTGGATGGTGTCGAAGCTTCGTTCGACCGTCTCTCATCGATATTGGAATCCCCGACTCGTCAAATGGAATCGACTGGTTCAAGTACTTCTGGCGTGCTCATAACTATGTCAATGAACACGCCTCTCACACCCGCTGTGGAGAGAACACCTCTTGTGGAACGTCGTGGGAATATTCATCTTCGGAGTGTGCCGGAAAGTACAAGTTTCCCTGGTTTATGAGTCTATCTGACGCCTATCAACAGTGGCACATTCTCTCTCCCGTCAAAAATGATGTGTCTTGACTTTCTTGATAAAGTTGGTATATCTGGAGATATCCTTATCCCTTTCTTCAAGAAAGGGATAAGGGAAACAAATCTCTTTTAGAGGAGGCGGAAAAAATTTCCAGCACTCTTTAGTAAGTTCTTGACACGACTATAGAGGGCCGGCTGAGAGGAAGAGTGGATAGCCTTATGAAACTGTTCTTGAGTCAACCAGACCAGTGACGACATCTCGGGTTCTTTAATAGGTAATTTGTCATTCGAAGAGTCGTGTTCCTGATTGACCTGCTGTTGAAACTTGGCATTAATGTTTTCAAGATAGGTCTTAATTGGAACAAAGATGATCACAAGATCATTATTATATACAGCCAGACAGGATGATAAATCTTGAGGAGTGAACGAACCAAAGACTTTGAGAGACTCCTCATCAAACTCACGGAGAGCACCACTAAGAGCTGTCCCATCTTTCCGGTAGATGACTCCACCTCCAAAGTCAGATATGTCACCATATTGTCGATCAATACCCATGCAAAAATGAAGTTGTTGCGTTGTCGGATTCCGGTAATAAACAATTATTCCGGCTCGACTCGGTCGGTAGCGAGTCCAATCAATGTTTTGGACGCGTTGAGTTTTAACCGGTGACGGTTCTCTCTTCGAATTTGGCTTCAACTCGGAACATCGATCTCTCTTTGCAAGAGGAGATGAAGAAGACAACTTTTTCTGAAAAATATCATTCGAAATCATTTCCTATCCAAGAAATAATTAGATATCCGAGAATTATTTTAAATTGAGAATCACTTTTAATTATATTATCTTGATGAGTCCGAGACCACTCTTTATATAAGAGTGAACCTAAAAAATAGTAAAAGAAAATGTCTTCCTCTTCTCTTCTTTCGAAAAAGTTCTCTGATAAAAAGGGTGCCATTTCAACTCCTCTCCGTTAGATTATTTACTATTTCTCGGTTCGTATTTAAGAGTTTCCTTTCTTGGTTTCTTTATATTTCGACACTCTTTCTGTCGAAATATAATATCTTTTTCAGCTCTGTTCCGTGTTCTCTCTCTCTTTCTCATTATCCCCACTCTCACTGTCAAGCTGTTGAAGAAGAAGATTCGGTGTGTTATAGAGATGATTCATGAGTCGCTCCAGAATGTAATTGGATGTCCAGATTAAACTCTTATCAAGTCGTAAGATCGTCACCTCTAACGATGTCCGAAATCTCAACATAAACGCCGTCAATCGTGTTACATCAATATTCAAAGCTCGTAGAAGTGTTTCTCTTATCGACTCATGATCATACTTAAACCACTTCTTTAAAATCGTTCCCGGAAGAATTGGCCTGGTTGACCAAAAGTTCATCGTCCCATCCCGAAAACTTATAGGATAGGACAGTCCATAAACACTCCGAACCTGAATACTTGACTCAAAGGAACATGACAGAGCAAGAACATGCCGAAACGCAAAAATCAACTGAACCTGTTCCCGAAAACTTCGACTCGGCGAAAACCGAATCTCATCAAGCTGACAGTGAGGCCCCGTAAATGGCCGAACCAAAAGATAGAGTCTCGACTTCACAAAAATTGAATGTGTCCCCAACTTGGCAAGACCAAATAGCGGCTTCAACTCATCAATGAGAGTCGCCTGAAGTGTCGAAATTCTCTTTACCCAGCACTGATATGTCTGTTCCTGAAATCGAAACGTCAAGGTCGAAAAAGGTCGAGGTCCCGGTGTCTTTGACACAATATCTCTATCTTCAATCTTTCCAAGATGTGAACCGTCCCACGGTTCCATTCTTAAACCATTGGTCAGATAATTTTAAATACGTCCGACTTCCTTCAATTTTTGAATAATCCTATCATAGACTTCACGTTTACTTCCAGAAACTTTCAATCCCAATTTTGCCGCAATCATCTTTTGTTCTTCAGTCGTATAGTATCGCTTATTCGGTCCCTCCGTATCCTTTGAATAGACTTTTCTCGGTGTCAACCAGTCCACGTTAATGTTTGAAATATCCGTCACCGCAAGTTGTCGAGGTGTATACGCAACTTGTAACACTTCTCTTGACTCCACCTCCTTCACAACTTTCGGCTGTGGAAGTGGTATCGGATTAATAAGCGTCTTCTTATAATAACGCTCGTCAACGATCGGAAGAAAAATCGCTTCAATTCTCCGAGGAGGTTCCGGCCTCTCATAGGGAAGAGTAAACTCCATCCGTTGAGGTGTCAACATTCTTCTCTCTTCTTTAAGAAAGATTCAAATAATTTATGATTTTTCAGTTTCTTTCTTTTCTCTCTCTATTAAACTCTCTTCTTTGTTTATGTCACGCGCACGAGTCCGAAGTCTCCGCGGAACCGTCCGTATCACTCCAACTCCTGAAACTCCGAAAGAAACTGGAATCCCTGTCATTCCCCCTTCGGCTCCTGAAACTCTCGACTCTCTTCTTGCCTCGATTTTCGAAAATATCCCCTTAAACTCTGATAAGTGCTTGGCTCTCTCTCTTCTTCTTACAACTCTAATTCCTTATCCTCTCCGTCCGTCTGAAAGTGAGACTCTTCTTTGTCTCCTCACAACTCCCCCTCAGACCAGTTTTGAAACCTCGCAACTCACCACACTTCTGTCAACTCTTGTCGATAAAAGTAAGGGACTTCCTCCAGATCAAGTCGAACTCATTGTCAAATTTCTTCCAATTTCCATCCGTCCCCCCAAATCCGAAGAAGAGGTAAGCCTTGAAACACAAGAAGAATCTCGTCAGTTCGATCTTGAAAAGGCCTATTTCCTTCGTCTCCTTCTAACTCGTCTGGAACCCTATCCTCTCTCGAGTGAAGAGGCAAGAAAACTTCTCTCTCTCCTTCGCCAAGGCTTCTCACCTTCGGCTCAAGAACTCTTTCCTCTTTCTTCCGTCGAAACGCTGTCAGAACGTCAAACCGTCGAATCGCCTATCCGAGGTCTTCTGTCAAAGTCAGACAGTAAAACTGCCACCGAACTTCTCCGACGTCTTCGAGACAATGCCCAGTCTCTTCCTCTCCCAGAAAGAGAACTCGTTCGAAACTCCATCCCCATTCCTTTAATCGGTCCCGATGAAATCAATCAACTTAAAGCTCTTTCATATCCACCTCCGAATAATCAACCCATCGTCACACTTTCAGATCGTTCGACTCTATTTGAAATTGTTAATCTGATTCTTTTTCTTGGCTTTGATGAAACCTTGGCCTTTTTGAAACGTGTCGTCACTCCTGCCAATATTATTTTTGACTCTCCTCTCATGGAACGAGCCCAAAATAACTACATTCTCAATCTGGAAAACCTTAAAACTAAGGTTCGGACGGCAAAGGGCACCGTCCCATGTCCCCGTTGTCGAGGAACTAACGTCCAAATGTCAGAACGTCAGGTCCGCAGTATTGATGAACCTACAACAGTCTACTTTAAGTGTATCGATTGTGATAAAACATGGAAGATTTAAGAACAACATCCGAAAGATGTTCCATTGGAGAAACTTATTTAAATTTTATTTTGGAATCTTTGTCTAATTATTGTAATTTTTTTTCTTATTCTTAAATAAAACAATGCCACTCTCATCTCTTTTAACCGATTCGACCTCCAATTCTGTCGATCTTAAGAATTCCTCCTCTTCTTCTTCTTCCCTCACAGAGGATAATTCATCTTCCACCGATGACCAAATTCTCATCTGTCAACGATGTGGAAAGAAAAAGAAGAGCTGTACCTCAAAATCGAAGAACTCCACAACTCACCCACATTTTTCCTCTTCGTCCACCAATTCCATCTCTCTCACAACTACCACTCAACCTGAAATCGTTAAGTGTGACCATTGTGGCAAGAAGACCCGCAAGGACTGTAAAGTTATTATCCTTCGAGGTCCTCCTGGACCCCCAGGCCCTCCTGGACCTCGTGGTAAGAGAGGCCGTCCAGGTGAAAGAGGTAAACCTGGAGCGACTGGACCAACCGGACCTGTCGGCGCCACGGGTGCCCACGGACCTCGTGGAGCTACCGGCCCAACCGGCCCAACCGGACCAACCGGACCAACCGGTCCAACTGGACCTCGTGGTAAGAGGGGAAAGAAGGGTAAAGACTGTCGCGATTCAACCACTACCACCACCTGTTCCAGCTCACGTGTTCTCACCAACTGTGAAGAAATCATCATCAAGTGTGATGACAAGAAAAGAAAACGCAGGTAATCCCAATCCCATGAGATGACATATATGATAATACAAACGTATTATCATATATTACAAAAAACACCGATCCAAACACCTCTCCACAATATATATCGCCGTGAAAAATATTAAAGCCTCAACAACAACACGATAACACGGTTGTGGTATATGTTGTTCAAACCATGTCGCCACCGGGGAAATTAAAAACACCATAAAAATAACCGTCGCAATCCCCGGATAAAGAAACACACGTTTCCTGATTAAAGTCTTATTCCGAAGACGTGTCATCTCTTTTTCTTTTCTCGATAATTCCTTATCTCATCTCCTTTAACTCTTATTTCATCATATACCCTTCCCAAAAAATTAAATCTTTTCTTCTTTTTTTCCTCTGGGTATAAAGATAATGTCATTCCCTTCTTCATCTTCTTCATCTTCTCCTCCATTCCGTCGTCCCTCTCCCCAAAAGTTAAACTCCCTACATCCCCATTACGAATCCGAAACCCCACCTAACTCTTCAAATGAAAACCTCGAATCTCTCCCTACCAAATTAGCCAATTGTGGTTTCCAAGTCTGTTCACGTATCCTCGTCTCGTCCGATTCTACCTCAACGAAATCCCATTTTGAAGCTCCTTATATTGAAGCTATCAATCCTCTCGGTCAACGCATCTTCATCTTTCTTGATAATCCGGAACCCGTCTCCCCCGAACCCACTGACTCTATCATGATCCGCTCTCCCTCGAATAATCTCATCCCCCACAGTGTCAAAATCGGCGCCTTTGATGGCATCGGACTTGATGTCTCCGGTGTCGCTCTCGTCTGTCAGAACTCCATCTGTACTCTCCTTCGTGATGACAACGGACCCGTTGAAAACAACTTCATCCCTATCGATAAGAAAGATGTCGCTATCAGTGACTCCGAAAATCCCATCGCCTACCCCATCGTCCGACTCTCCGAAATCCTTACTCAACCTGATCTCGTCACTTTCCTCACCGATCGAGCCACTCGCCGTCTCCGTAATGTCACCTATGAAAACTGTAAACAGGAACTCGAATCCACTCGTGAAACTCTCTCCCAGTTAGTCAATGCCTTTAACCAATTTAATCAACTCCAAGCTGATATCACTCTCAAACTCCATTCAACCATCAAAATGTTGGAAGACTTCACTCGTCAATACTGGAACCTGCACCCCAACATCCCTCCAAATAAATATGACAAAGTCATCTCTAACCTCCGAAAACGTCACGAATATGCCATCGACCTTCTTTCACTCTGTCAAATCGTCTCCTCTTTCCGCTCCGACTTCCATAAGAAACTCGACCTCCTTCAACAAATCAACTCCTACGCCTCCCGTCAGTTTAAAGACATCGAATATGTCATTGATGACTAACTTCACTTCAATCTCATATCGAAAAACTTTACCTCATCAAGTCTTCTGACATCGATTAACCTTATCAGGCTACCCAACACAAACCTCCTCTCAATCCCTGGACAATCAGACGTCCCTCTTTCAGTCAATCTCTCATCGTCTGATATTACCTCTCTTAATATCAGACGTCCAATTATCTCTCCTTATCTCAATTACCTGATGTCGGTTGAGATTTCTCTCAACCAAACACATTCCACCTCTTTCCAATTCCCTCTGATAAAATTTCGTTCTCTTTAAGATCAATCGATATTTCATCATCCGACTCATCCAAAATTCCTTAAACCTTGTCGGATAGTCGTGTCAAAGAATTCGATTCCAAGTATTTAAAATTAATCGTCTTCTTCGAAGATATTCATTGACGCCAAATATCTCGCGACAATTCCTGTCAACTCCTCTCATCCACAAATCTTGATTATCTCAAACCGACAGATACCAATTGTCTCCACATATTTCCCTCCAGTTTTCGTCAGCAAATCAGAAATCTCTAAATATCCGATGTCAATCATCCATGTCCCCTGATATGACTTCCGTCAGACTGATATGTCTCTCTACCAAATATCTGTCTCCGTTTTCAATGAGATTCGGATATTCGAAACTCCTCGAATTTGAAGTTCCGTCAAAGAATTAATAATTGTCCTGCCATTTGGAACTCACTCGAATTCCTGACAATCGAATGATATGAATTTATCCAGATACTCGAGAAATGGAATGAAATCTCGATACTGATAGAAATGAGAAGCATATCAATGTTGATAGAACTTGGAACCTATCAACATCGATAAATATCCATAACATTATCAACTTGATAGAAATGAGAGTTCTATCAATGATAAATATCCAATCTATCAACTTGATAAATATCCAAAAGATATCAACTTGATAGATATCCAGAATGTATCAAGTTGATAGAAATGAGAGTTATATCAATGTTGATAAATATCCAAAAGATATCAACTTGATAAATATCCAAGACATATCAACTTGATAAATATCCAAAAGATATCAACTTGATAGATATCCAAAAGATATCAACTTGATAGATATCCAAAAGATATCAACTTGATAGATATCCACAACATATCAAGCAGATAGAAATTGGAGGCATATCAAGCAGATAGGAATTGGAGACATATCAAGTTGATAGATATCCACAACATATCAAGTTGATAGATATCCACAACATATCAAGTTGATAGATATCCACAACATATCAAGTTGATAGATATCCACAACATATCAAGTTGATAGATATCCACAACATATCAAGTTGATAGATATCCACAACATATCAAGTTGATAGATATCCACAACATATCAAGTTGATAGATATCCACAACATATCAAGCAGATAGAAATTGGAGGCATATCAAATCAAGCAGATAGGAATTGGAGACATATCAAGTTGATAAATATCCACAACATATCAAGTTGATAAATATCCACAACATATCAAGCTGATAATAGAACTTGGAGTCATATAAATGTTGATAGAAATTGGAGGAATATCAATGTTTATAGATATCCAGAATGTATCAAGTTGATAGGAATTTGGGGCATGGCATATCAAGCTGATAGAAATGAGAGTCATATCAATGTTGATAAATATACAAACATATCAACATGAATAAATATCTAAAAGATATCAAGCTGATAGATATCCAAAAGATATCAAGTCGATAGAAACTGGAGGAATATCAATGTTGATAGATATCCAATGTATCAAGTTGATAGAAATTGGAGGCATATCAAGTTGATAGAAATTGGAGACATATAAAGTTGATAGGAATTGGAGGCATATCAAGTTGATAGAAATGAGAGACAGATCAACTTGATAGAAATTGGAGGCATATCAAGTTGATAGAAATTGGAGTTATATCAAGCTGATAGAATTGGTGACATATCAAGTTGATAGAAATGAGAGGCATATCAAGTTGATAGAAATGAGAGACAGATCAACTTGATAGAAATTGGAGGCATATCAAGTTGATAGAAATTGGAGTTATATCAAGCTGATAGAATTGGTGACATATCAAGTTGATAGAAATGAGAGGCATATCAATGTTGATAAATATCCAAAAGATATCAAGCTGATAGATATCCAAAAGATATCAAGTCGATAGAAACTGGAGGAATATCATCAATGTTGATAGATATCCAGAATGTATCAAGTTGATAGTAATTGGAGTTATATCAACCTGATATATAAATTGGAGTTATATCAAGCTGATAGAATTGGTGACATATCAAGTTGATAGAAATGAGAGGCATATCAATGTTGATAAATATCCAAAAGATATCAACTTGATAGACATCCAAAAGATATCAAGTTGATAGACATCCAAAAGATATCAAGTTGATAGATATCCAAAAGATATCAACTTGATAGATATCCAAATGTATCAAGTTGATAGGAATTGGAGACATATCAAGTTGTTGATAGACATCCAAAAGATATCAAGTTGATAGACATCCAAAAGATATCAAGTTGATAGATATCCAAAAGATATCAACTTGATAGATATCCAAATGTATCAAGTTGATAGGAATTGGAGACATATCAAGTTGATAGATATCCAAAATGTATCAACTTGATAGAAATGAGAGTCATATCAATGTTGATAAATATCCAAAATGTATCAAGCTGATAGAAGTTGAAGGCATATCAAGATGATAGATATCCAAAACATATCAAGTTGATAGATATCCAAAACATATCAACATTGGTAAATATCCAAAACATATAAGTTGATAGAAATGAGAGTCTATCAACAGAAATAAATATACAAACATATTCATAGAGATACAATTTGGAGTCTATCAACACGAATAGATATCCAAAACATATCAACATTGGTAAATATCCAAAACATATTCGTGTTGATAGAAATGAGAATCTATCAACACGAATACACTGATAAATATCCAAATTCTATCAAGGTGATAGAATTTGGAGCAATATCAATGTTGATAAATATTGGAGACATATTAACATCGATAGAAATGAGATCTATATCAATGTTGATAGAAATGAGAGCCATATCAATGTTGATAGAAATGAGAGGCATATCAATGTGATAGACATCCAAAACGTATCAAGTTGATAGAAATGAGAGTTCTATCAACTTGATAAATATCCAAAACATATCAAGCTGATAGAAGGGAGGCATATCAATGTTGATAATATCCAAAACATATCAAGTTGATAGAAATGAGAGGCATATCAATGTTGATAAATATCCAAAACATATCAAGTTGATAGAAATGAGAGGCATATCAACTTGATAGAAATGAGAGTTCTATCAATGTTGATAAATATCCAAAACATATCAAGTTGATAGAAATGAGAGGCATATCAACTTGATAGAAATGAGAGTTCTATCAATGTTGATAAATATCCAAAACATATCAAGTTGATAGAAATGAGAGGCATATCAACTTGATAGAAATGAGAGTTCTATCAATGTTGATAAATATCCAAAACATATCAAGTTGATAGAAATGAGAGGCATATCAACTTGATAGAAATGAGAGTTCTATCAATGTTGATAAATATCCAAAACATATCAAGTTGATAGAAATGAGAGGCATATCAACTTGATAGAAATGAGAGTTCTATCAATGTTGATAAATATCCAAAACATATCAAGTTGACAGAAGGGAGGCATATCAACTTGATAGAAATGAGAGTTCTATCAATGTTGATAAATATCCAAAACATATCAAGTTGACAGAAGGGAGGCATATCAATGTTGATAGACATCCAAAACATATCAAGTTGATAGAGATGAGAGTTCTATCAATGTTGATAAATACCCATAACATATCAACATCGATGGAAATGAGAGTTCTATCAATGTTGATAGAATTTGGAGCCATATCAATGTTGATAGATATCCAAAACATATTCAGTTGATAGAAATTTGGAGGAATATCAAGTCGATAGAAATGAGAGTTCTATCAATGTTGATAAACATCCAAACATTTGTGTTGATAGAAATGAGAGTCTATCAACACGAATAAATATTCCAAAACATATTCGTGTTGATACGTATCCAAAATCCATTCGGAGAAATAGAAATGAGAGTCATATCAATTCGAATCTTAATTAACAGATATTTGGAGCTATTTTGGGTCACTCGATAGATATCAACTCCATATATCGAGCTCTCATTTGAGTTAACTGATGTTAAATTGTTACGAACATTCCGATTCATTGGAAACTAGTTGATATATCAAAGCCAAATATCGACACCAAATATCGACACCAAATATCGTAATCCGATTCGATTTCTTTGATACGTATCGATTCTCGATATCGAGAATCGATAGATTTATGTCAGGTAATAGATATTGAGACTCGATACCGAGATAAAATTTCAGTTTGTTGATACGTCGGCTCTCGATTTGAATCGATTCGTGCCAAATCTTTGGATATATATCTCGAAATCAGATAATAAATTAGATCTAATCATCCATTATCAATACATGACAACTAATTCAATCAACATAGATACATTTCTGGTCCCTCGATATTCATCAATCCTGAATATTCCAATCTCCTGATCAGCTTATACTATTTGTGTTAACACCAATAAGTCTGAACATTAGATATCTGGTCTGTGACATTAACAGAAATAAGTCTGAACATCAGATATCTGGTCCTTGACATTAACAGAAATAAGTCTGAACATCAGATATCTGGTCTTGGAATCAACAGAAATAATCATGGACACAGATATCTGGTATTTTGGATTAACATAAATAATAATCATGGACACCAGATATCTGGTCCTTGGATTAACAGAAATAAGTCTGAACATCAGATATCTGGTTATTGGAATTAACACAAATTATCATGAACAGCAGATATTTAGTCCTTGAAATTAACACAAATTATCATGAACATTGATCTGGTTCTTGAATTAACAGAAACAAACATGAACAACAGATATCTGGTCCTTGCAATTAACAGAAATAAGTCTGAACGCCAGATATCTGGTTCTTGAATTAACAGAAATAAACATGAACAACAGATATCTGGTCCTTGGAATTAACAGAAATAAGTCTGAACATCAGATATCTGGTCGTTGGAATTAACAGAAATAAACATGAACAACAGATATCTGGTCCTTGGAATTAACAGAAATAAGTCTGAACATCAGATATCTGGTCGTTGGAATTAACAGAAATAAACATGAACGTCAGATATTACACATGAGACACGTAAAGTGTTTCATGTTTGATTTTGGGAGGGTTTATTGGGAAAGATCGATGACGTGATCAAAGGAGCCTTCGTTTATATCATGACACACGAGAATTACTGTTTTATTTGGACTCAGATATTTACGGATGATTTTCAGACATGTTTCTTTCAGATTGGCATCGAGAGAGGCCAGACACTCATCAAGAAGAAGGAAGGGACAGTTACTTAATCGTGATAGGGCGAGAGTCAGGGCTAGAGAGATACGGTCAGCCTCACCTCCACTTAATTGGAAGAGATTGTCATATTCTCCTCCCTTATATTGGATAGAGATATTGACGGTGGGTTTGATTCGGGATTTGGTCTTGAGAGTCTTGAATAGGTTCAAGGAGATGGTAATGGGATCATCAAAGAGATAGGAAGCGACGTCAGCCAGAAAGAGGTTGATACTGTCAACAACTGACGAGAGTGTTTCACACTCTACTTCAATGGCGAGATTTTTCAGGGTCGAAAGAAGACTCAGTTCCTTTTGGAGGGAGAGAAGTTCTTCGCGATCTTTTTCGAGTTGGGTCTGGGTACTGATAAAGGTGTCGATCTGTTTACACAGCTGCAGTCTCTGGGAAATTTCGGTGAGACGTTTCTGAACCTCTTTCAGACGTTCTGGAATGCTATGGTCCAGATTTAACTGGCAGAGTTTATTTTGTGTTTCTTCAAGTTGGTGTTGTAAGGTTTTTCGTTTGGCGATGAGTTGATGTTTCTGAGACAGTTCTAATTTGGCCTGAGTAATCATTGAATCGAGAGCCATCGGGGAGACGGTTTCTGAAGAGGTGAGAATATGTGAGAGAGATTGTTTTGAGAGCTCATTCTGCAATTGTTGGAGGTCGGAAAGGAGTTGTTGTTTCTTTTTCTCGAGATCGCGACGGGTTTGTTGATTTTTAAGTATTTGTTGTTGATGGTGATACTTTTTGCGAAGAATATCGGGATGAGGTGGGACGTCATCGAGGACTCGAACGCGAGACAGATCGGTGATTCGACGAGAGAAAGTGCTTTGTTCCGAGGCGGAAAGAAGTCGTCCTTCCTTTGGACAATGCGGACAGAGACTTTTCAGAGATTGGAGCTGATCCGACAGAGTCTTGATTGTTTGAGCTCTCTGACGTCCCCGAAGAGTCTCCTCAAGAGATAACTTTGCTCGATGAATTTCTTCGGGAGAGGCGGGTTCACATTCTCCTGGGACCAGATTATTATTTATAAATCGAACGGGTTTGGAACAGGAAGGACAGCGGAGGATGTTAAGAGAGGACTGGAGTCGATGGTAGAGTTGTTGGGCCTGGGTGACATCTTCATCTGTGGCCAGATTTCCCTCCTGAAGGAGATGTTGGAGTTGACTTTCCAATTGTTGGATCTTGGAATAGGTTTGAAGTCGGGGTTGGAGATCAAGGAGTTCTTGATGACGGGCAATATCCTCCTGAATAGCCTCTTTATTATAGGGACACTTATACTGTTGACAGAGTTTGACTCCCTCATCATACTGATGATAAAGAAGTGTTGCCTGACTGATGTCTTGTTCTGTGACGAGTTTTTCATTGGGGGGAAGTTCAGATGTTTCAGGGAGAGAGGCGAGAGAGCGTTCAACGGTTTCGAGGTCTCGCTGGAGAGTCTGATATCGGAGACGGTAGGGGAGAGATATTTTCGTCTGATGAAGTTGGTCGATTTTTTGTTCCAGATGAGTCAGATGTTCCGGAGAGACAGGAGGGAGAGAGGCCAACTGGTTGGACAAAGATTTGGAGGTTTCGACAAGAGAGGTGTAGAAACCGATTTCCTGTTGATAGGAAAGGTGAGCCTGGGAGAGAGTTGAATGTTCGGTATTTAGAAGAGCGAGATTCTTTTCAAGAGATTCGCGTTCCTCTCCTTGACAATAGAGAGACATGTCAAGATTGGCCGAGGAGACCTCTTGATTAAAGCGATTCGATTGAGAGAGAAAGATTGCTTGTTTGGTGTTAAATTCAGATGAGGTCGAGGAGATGGCGGTGTCGATTTTATCAAGAATTTCATCGGGTTCATCAGTGTTAAAGGAGATTTGATTAAGAAGGTCGATTTTTTGGACGTTGGGGGCGGTAATGAGAAGTGCGCGAGATCCTTGAGGGAGATAGGCGGAGGCGAGAAAGAGGTCACGAGATCCGAAGATCTGATGAATGAGATTTTGGGCGACTTCATCTTCATAGATGGAAACGGGGTCGGAGTTCGAGAGGGAGGAGAAGCATCGGATCTGAAGAAGATGAGGGTTCTTTTGACGGTAGATGGTGATTTTTTCCCAGACGTTGTGATTATCGAGAGAGATCCGATAAAGTTCAAGCGTGACGGAGCATCGTTTTTGACCGGAGTGAGATGAGACATATTTAAGACTGCGATAGAGACACCAGAAGATGGCACTGAAGAGGGTTGACTTGCCACATCCGGAGGGACCTTTAAGAAGAGTGATGAGACCGTCTGGGAATTCAAACACATGATCGGGATAACAGCGAAAGCCTTTCAGAATAAGTTTCATTTTGGCAGAGGAAGACGGAAAAGGTATAAGGAGTCAAAAATGACTTTCGGGAACGAAAGAAGAAAATGATGAAAATTTGATTTCGAAATATGAAGAAAGGGACAATGTAAACCTGAAAATCTAAACTTTCAACCTATCCAAACTTGTCGAAATTCATGGAGAGGATTAATGAGTCGGTCAACAAGTCGGTTTACGTCATCTATTCGCGATGGATTCTTAACGATATTCGGGAACTCCTTTCCTCCTATACGGAACCTTCTCGGATTGGTCTTATGCATGTAGACCGGGACCGTGATGGTCGTGAGACAAATCGTACTCTCTGTCTTCTTGATGAGAGTGTGTTTGAGGCTCTGGTCAAAGATGGATATGATAAGAATCCGGAGTTTTCGATTCGGAAGTACGTTTTACGTCCGAATTCGTATCCACCGAGGGGGAGATCGTACAGTTTCTTTATTCCTCTGCCTCGGACGTTTTCGTTAAGTGAGGAGGAAGTAAGAAGACAGATCGAGGAGAAGATGCAGCAACTGGTTAAGTTTTCGATTTTGGCGGATGGAGATTACATGATTAAAGTTCTTCAATCCGGAGAGAAGACATCTTCTGGGGGGTCAGGACGGCGGTTCTGTTTCATTTCTTTCAAGAAGGAGGTGACTCATGATGCGATTGCGCTTGCCAAGGTGGCAATTGATAATACATGGTGGTTCTTGGAGACAGATCCTAACAATCGTCAAAGGGAACTGTTTAAGTGTTACTGGTCGAGGAAGAGGAAGATAGTTCGAGATTCGGATGGGGTGAATCCTCCAATTTCGAGGTCTTCAAAGAATTATCGATACCGGAACAAGATCAGATCCGAGAGAGCTCAAACTCTTCCCTTGGAGGAGAGACCGTCCCAACACTTCATGAGAGAAGGAGAATGGAATAGTTCTGACACAAAATAAGAGATCTTCGAAATTATTATGATAATAATAGGATAAAAGATATCCTATTATTAAAAGAAATTTTCCATTCCTAGGAAAACGGATCGCAGAAACAAATGTCGTCAAATATATTATATGTAAGTCCGACTGGAAATGACCAAAACGCAGAACGCGGAAATCCGTTCCGTCCATTTACGTTACAGGGGGCTATGTCTGCTGCCAGGGAATCGAGTTCAAATGGAATCTGGATTCTTCTCTTATCCGATGGAAAGTATGATCAAGATACGTGTCCATCGGTATTTTCTTCCTCTCATTTAATTCTTATTGGAACCGGACCTCGAAAAGTCATTCTTAACTTTAGAAATTGGAAAAACACGGGACAAAATGTTATTCTTGAAAATCTAACATTAGTCTCATGTAGTCCCGGTCCTCTCTTTTCCTTAACAGATGGACGACTCACTCTCACAAATGTTGAACTCCAGATAACTGGTTCAACAATCTTTAAACTTGATAACTCCTTCGTTCTAATTAATAATAGTAATCTTCTGATTACCGCTGAAAGTGTGACCGGTCCTATTCTTGACGCCTCTCATGGTGGCATGTTTTTGGCAAATTCAAATGTCATTGTCCGATTTAATGCCCCTCTTGGCCGTAATATTTCCATTTGTGGTCTTCAACCAGATACTGGCTTCTTTAATATTAATAATATCACTCTTGCCATTTCACTTGCTGGCGGCTCTTTTACCATCGTCCCTTTCTATAACATCTCGAGTGTGACCATGTCCAATATCGCTATTTCTGGAACCGGTCCAGAATCTGTCATTCTTGTCGGAACTGACATTTTACCCAAATCGGAAACAAATCCACCTCTCTATGCCACCAACCTTTCCGTCACACCCTCTCGACTGGCAAATGTTTACTCATATTATAATCTTCATAACTATCCCCTTGTCTTCCAAAATGTCGTCTGGAATTCCCTTTCCTTTACCCCTGGACCCTATGTCCCCCAACAACTTCAACCCACCAATCTTCCCGTCCCTCGTCCAAATCTTCCCCCTCCTATCACTCCCTCCCCTCAACCAACTTCAGCACCTCCTCCCAGTCCGGGACAAACCCAGATCCCAGGTCAACCAAGTATGCCCAGTCAAGCTGAGAGTCCGGGAATGTCGTGTCACTATCGTTTGATTTGTCCCCAGGGTATGACTGGTCAACCTGGAATAGTCGGTCAAGCAATTATGACAGGTCAAACTGGGATAATGAGTCAACCGATTCCAACAGGTCAACCGATTCCAACAGGTCAATCGATTCCAACAGGTCAATCGGTTATGATGGGTTCACCAATTCCAACAGGTCAACCGATTCCAACAGGTCAACCGATTCCAACAGGTCAACCGATTCCAACAGGTCAACCGATTCCAACAGGTCAACCGATTCCAACAGGTCAACCGATTCCAACAGGTCAACCGATTCCAACAGGACAATCGGTTATGATGGGTTCCCCGATTCCAACAGGACAACCGATTCCGACAGGACAACCGATTCCAACAGGACAACCGATTCCGACAGGTCAAGCGATTCCGACAGGTCGACCGATTCCAACAGGTCAAGCGATTCCGACAGGTCGACCGATTCCGACAGGTCAATCGGTTATGATGGGTTTTCCGATTCCGATAGGGCAACCGATTCCAACAGGTCAACCGATTCCAACAGGTCAACCGATTCCGATAGGGCAACCGATGACAGGTCGACCGGTTATGATGGATTCATCGAGAATAATGGGTCAATCGAGAATGACAGGTCAGCCGGTTATAACAGGACAGACTGGGATGATGGGTGAGTATGAACCGATAATTGAGACGGATTCGCCCTATTATTAATGAGAGGAAGAGATGGGACATATATCAATCAAATGGGATCGATGTTAAAAATAAAAGTTTGGTAAGACAAAAGATAAAAATCTTAACAGATAAAATCTAACAAAGATAAAATATAAATGTCGGCTATAACTTTAAACGTGACACCAACGGCGAGAGACATCAAGAGTGAAGGAACCGATATTGGTACGTCGATGTCATTTTCCAATGCAATTCGATATATTCAAAATAATAAGTCGAAGCAGGTGAATATTATTCGACTGGGAGATGGTGACTACTTTCTGAATGAGATCGTATTGCCTCGAAACACTTATCTTATTGGAACGGGACGAAGTCGGGTTCGACTTCATACCTCGAATATTACGTTTACCGGAGGGAGGAGTGGTCTTCGTCGTTTGACCTGGATGACTGAAAAGACAAGTAAGAATCCCATAAGTGTCAGTAAGGATGGGACGGTTACTCTTCGACGAATTACGATTAACACTCAGGTGCCACATCTTGTTTTTCCATCTGGGAACTTTGTTCTTGATTCCGTGAGACTTAATGTGACGTCAGATGGAAGTCGGTCAAGTGTTATCAACTTTGCCACGAATGGTATCGTAAATGTTTCGAATAGTGTTTTTTCCATTCAAGTTACCCGGGCTATTAACAAGTATCTCGCGATTCTCGCCAACTATGGTAAGGGTTCGACGTCTATCATAAATAGTCAGATTTCTCTCTTCCTGGTCGGAGGAAGTGGACCCTTTGTCATCTTTGATGGAATTAATAATGTCCGAAATATCTCTCTTAAACTGACGGGCTCCGGTTCTGAAACTGTTCTTCTCGTTGGTAGTGGTCCAACCACAATTCGTCCTCATAAGATGTTCGTTTCTGAGGTTCAGATTCAGTCTTCCAATATTCTCGACATTTATACAACACCTGATGGAACCGACCAAGTCTCCGTTAATTCTGTTATGGGAGTTCCTCTTCGAAAATATCCTCATCGTATCAATGAGGGGACTCCGGGAGGTATGATGGAAGTTTTAAATGAAGGAGTGACGGGTCCACGGGGAGAAGATCAAGGAATGGTATCTAACTTGTTGGTAACTGGAGTTACAGGTATTCAACAATCTCCCATTGTCAAACGAATTGGAGAGTTTGTCAGTCAGCTGTTTGGGACAGGTAATCCAACATCTAACCGCAACTTTGTCAAGAGTGTTGGAAACGGTCTTAATTTCGAACAGAAGGACTCTCTCAATTCGATGGAAGGAATGTCGAATTTCCTTCCTCTCCAACAGACCGGAGTAACGGGAGTTAATGGAATGTCGCCATTTCTTCCTCGCCAACAGATCGGAGGAACGGGAGTTAATGGAAATGGAAATGGAAAGGTTAAGGTGATGGGTAAAGGTCCCAATGGTATTTTCTATGTGGTTCGGGATCAAGATAAGGTTTTGATTTGTAATGCTATCCAGGGATCGATCGATATTATTCTACCTCGAGACTTGGAAAATGGGAAGACCTTATATTTCGAACGAGAGGACCAAAGTAATAACCGTGTTTCCATACAGGCGGAACATGGTCACATTGATGGTCATGAGAGGGCCTTCTTACATGGCTGTTCGTGTCATCAGAAACTTCGTTTGAAGAAACATGGTACCGACTGGAACATTGAATAAAGATCTCGAAAGACCCATTTTCTTCCGAGAGGTTAAATCAAGTCAGAAATGAAAAGGTAATAAGAAAGTTTCCGTCTCTTAAAAGACGAAAGATCATGTTTGCATATACAAAACATCCAGACATTTCAGGTATTCTCGGATATATCGTTAACGTTCACGATCCGGTTAACTATGATATCGATCTCTTTCTTCCTCCTCAACTAAGGAAGGAATATTCTCGAGTCATCACAAACACCTATACGTATCAAGATGAAGGTGATACGATTCGAACTGGAATTACCTATCGATGTCGATTGAAAGGAATTGGAGTTGTGACATCGAAACAGAGAAAGATGAAGACGTGTCCTTCCAAGACCCCGAATCTCGAAAAAGATGGAAATCTTTTCAAGAGTCTTTCGAGACATCCAGGAAAAAAGAAGGACCCAGTTAATTTCATTATAAGAGAGGCCCATATTGAAATCATCCGACAGTTTGATCGTCAAAATGGATGGGTGATATGTACGATCTCTGATGTTGACATTTATCGACGTCTTCTGGTCACCTTATATGATCCAATTACAAAAAAAGATCTGAGTGAAATCCTCTTATCCGAGGAGTATAAAGATTACTTCCGTCCATATAATCATCTGAAACAACTCGATCGAACAAAAGATCCGGCAGAGAAATCGGAGACGAGAAAAGTCGAGACGGAATAAATTCATACAGAACGGATGTTAAAACAAAAACGAGATCGGAAAGAAAAATTATAAAGACAGAAAAAGAAAGAGAAAAATGAGAAAGGTGACCGAAAGTAAGCCAGTGTTTTGCGTTATCTCGGCGAAAACATGTGGACACTGTGTGGCTTTTCGAAAGAACTGGCCCGAAATACGTCAGGCAATTGAAAATACAGGTCTTGTTCGAATTGTTGATGTTGAACTTGAGACACCTCTTGATATCCCTGATCCAACAAAATATCCTGACGATCTTGTCCGATTTAGCAGTCGCTGGGTTCCCATGTTCATTCTCTTTACGGGGTCGTCATGGGACGCAACGGATCCTCTTCTTGGAAATGCGACAAATGGAGGTCGACTTGAAGGCGTCGTATTTAACTCAAAGATAAAGGATGGTCAACTTTTTCATGAATTTCGTCAGGTCCCTTCCAAAGACAATCTTCTTCGATGGATCAAAGACGAACTTCAAGGAGATCTTTTTAAGAGAGATCGAGAACCCGTCATGTCCCTCTTGTCATCGGGAGTACCTGATTCATCTCGATCTCTACCTTTTCTCTCTTCTCCGGCGATTCCACCTCCGGCAGCCCCTGACATCTACCCGAGTCCAGGAACACCGTCTGTATGTTCAACGAAATATCGTCCGAAGAACACATATCGCCGCTCCCGGATTAAATTTTGATTCTGGCAGAGCGACTTATTTGTCCAAGGGAAAGGACAAATGAGTCAAGGGGAAACATTGACAGAGTTATATCAACGTCTTCAAACAAAGGCCATTCAGACCAAAAATGAGACGATTGACTGGCAAAAGATCGGAATGACGATTACAAACTTGCCAGAGGAACACAGCGAAATCATATATGGACTCATTTTACATCACTTCTATTTAGAAAAAGGGAAGATACAACGAATACCGGCGATACCATATTTTGGAAAAGTCTTTGATTCAGGAAAGGAGGGGGGATCGAGAAAGGGTGTAATGTATACCGTATCACATTTACCGTCAATCTTACAGCGAATTATATTTCAGTATGTTTGTGAAGTTGTTGCTTTTTAAAAAGGAAGATAGATCTCGATTCAGCTTTAAATACAGGGTTTCTCTGTATTTAAAGAAATCTCGGAAAAAATTCAAAGCATCGAAAAAGGTTATGGGAGAAGAGGGAGAACGTTAAAAAATGACGATTTGGGAACAAATTGGGAAACTTGAAAGGTCTCAGAGAAGAAAGAGAAAGAAAAAGGAAATGGAAAAAGAAATGAGAAGAAAGTCTGAAAAAAAGAAAATTTGTGATAAAAATATGAAATTGGCTCCGAGAGAAACTCAGATTAAATTGCGAAATTGAAAAGTTTTTGATAAGTTTTGGAAGAGGCTTAAACACATCACAAACCCTATTCAAAACATGGCTACCGCAAAAATCGTAACAAAAGGTCCCCGTTGGACACCTGAGATGGCTGAGAAAGCTCTTCATGAATGCAAATACATCAAGGCTGGAGATAAGACCGGTCCTCGTGTCATTACGGGAGCAAGGAGGATGTGGGAGAAACCAGGACACGAAGATGATGTTTATTTACCTATCGAGCGTTTGACGGGTTCTCGGGAAGAGGTCGCGTCCATTCTTCGAGCGGCAGGTAAATCCGAGTCAGAAATTGCTCATGCTCTCGCTAATGCGTATACCAAAGAAAGTGTCTTAGGTCCCAATGCGACAAAACGAGAGGCCTTTGAAAGAGAGGAACAGGCATGTCGTCAATACCGTCAGGGACTCGCAAAGGAATCAGAGAAGCCTTTTAAGACCATTTCCGAAATGGCGGAACTTATCAAGGGAATTTCTGGGTCAAACACGAGTTCAAAGAAGGCTCCCAATAACAAAAAGAAGAGTACCAATGCAACGACAACAACGACAACAAACAAAGAACCTCGGACATCTTTAAGCTCGAAAATTAAGAACCTGGCAGCGGGAAAAGTCATCGACGTTTCCAAAATGAATGAGGATGGAACTGGAGCAAAGACCGCAAACCAGCCCAAGCCTTCTTCAAAGAAGATCGGAGTGGAGGGACTTCCTCTTGTGAGTTCAAATCCAGAGACGTATGCTCGAGCCATTTCGATTCTTATATCCGAAGGTGACCCGGATCTGAAGGTAACAGAAGAGTACATTACCAAATATAATGAGATGATAAAGGATCTTCCTTCAACGGAATCGGAAAAATCGAAGCCAGTTGAAGGAAAAGCTCCAGTTCCATCTTCAACTTCAGTCCCACCTTCAACTTCAGTTCCATCTTCAACTTCAGTCCCACCTTCAACTTCAGTTCCATCTTCAACTTCAGCTCCAGCTCCACCTTCTCAACCGATACCGAAGGTGACAGTGCCTCCGTCATTATCGGTAATAGCCAAGCCTCCAGCGCCGAGTACAACCGTGACAGTTCCATCAGGTCAAGGTGTACAAGTTCCGAAGACGGTGCCAATTCCAAAGATAACGGGAGTTATGATGGGAAAAAAGTTCTAAGTGAACAGGAAAGAAAAGTTCTACGTGATATGCAAGAGATTCTTCAAGGAATCAAAGAAAAAAAGAAATAAAGGCAGAAAGAAGAGATTACAAATCTTCTTTCTGCATTGGATTTTTTTCCTCCCCTGAAAAGCGAGTCAGAATGGATGATATCATCGATATTCCTCTCGGAAAAAGACAGGAGTTAAAGGTAAAGGAATTCTCCTGTCCGTGTAAGAAACCGACTTTCAATGTTAAGATTGTCAAATGTCCCCGCTGTCGAAAAGGAAAGAAGTGCCCCAAACGAAACAAGAAAAAGGTTATCATTATTCGAAACTGCTGTCCGATCCCCGAGTGTCCTCCTTTTTCGTCCTGTTCTGTCTCTTCTCCGAATACCGGGTTTTCCATCTTACCAATAATGGAGGGAGAAATACTCCTCTAGTTTCTATCAGGAAATCTTTTAACAGCTGAAACTCTTCAATCAAGAGTTTTCTGGAGATGTCAAATATCTTTTCGGCTCATTTAAAGAAATTTTTTTTTAATATATTTTTTTGTTTAATGAGGAAAGATGGAATCGTCAGAACTTGACGTCCAACATCAAATCATTAGTTTTCTTAATACTTTACTAAATTATCCCAACACCTCTCTTATCGTATATGATATTCTTTCCGCGCGAGGTTTTGATCTTGTAACGGCACCATCACTGAACGCTATTATTCTAAACTGTGTTCCAAAAGAAGAACTGAGGACTGATCTCCAAGACTATCTTCTGACCGGTCTTGAGCAATTTAAGCGTCAGTATTTTCTAAATCATCATACCAGTCCTTCGATTGATCTTCTCAAAGAAAATCTTTTCACACTCTTGGAGAAGTGGAAACAAGGAATCACGACAATCGATCCTGTCACTCTACCCTTAGATTCCATTGTTCCGTTAAGTGATCTTAATCTGTCTTTTCTCGGAAAAACCAAGTCAAACAAGGAACAAGGAATTTTTCAGTTTATTTCTCTGTGTCGAGAAGTAAAGACCATCACCAGTTCTGTTGATATGTACAATATGTACCGTCGATGGTGTATTTCAAACGGATATGGTTACTACTCGGCTCCCACTTTGACCAAGTATCTGCGAGCATCAGATAAACGTCATCTCGAGTCTGTGTCGGAAAAGGGACGCTCACAAGGCTGGTATCTAATTCTACCCTCCTTCTAGACTCATCTTTCTTCTTCTCTACCATACAAACGAGAAAAGAAGAAAGAAGAAATCGCTCCAATTAGATTGTCGGAATAAATGGAAGTCCAGCTTCCGTTGCCATAATTTCCCAGGTGGCATCGTGATATTCTAAGATCTCACGTGTTTTAACAATCTTAAAATCAGAGATCGAACAGGGCCAACCTCGGGCTTGAAGATGTTTAAACAACCGATATTGTGTGTTAAGATTCGACTTCCGATGTTTCGGAATCTTCTCATAAATCTTTTGTGTACGATCATAATCATCCATAATAATTTCCTCCAAATGAGAAACGTCCGGAAGAACCCACCCCCAATATAAGTGACAAATTAAATTCACATCCTCATAATAAACAGCATTCCCTGTCTCATAAAGAGCTCGGTAAATCATCTCTCGTGTCGTCGCCCCTCGCGTCTTTCCATCGGAATTCAAAGGCATCTTCCTAACTTCCTCGGAAACTGGTAAACCAAAGGAGGCAAAGTACTTATCAAGAACATCCTTAAGATTGTCGGGAAGACGATTCTGCTGTTTTCCTTGGTAACGAAGAAGAGCCTTGTAAAAGTTATCTCGATCGTCATAGCCATTTCGAGTCCCACTTTGAGTTTTACCCATTTCTCCGAAAACTGGACTTCGTAACAAGTTACACCTTTCCACTCCACATCGAGGACATGATAAAATTCCAACATCCTCATTTATCATCATGTCAAAATAAGGCAATCCACACCCTCGACATGAATCATTCGCAGGAATGTCTCGAATAACATCGATTTGAATGTACAATCGTGCAATCTCCAAATATCTCGAAATAACATTGTGTCTCAAACGTGACTCCTCTGTCTCAACCTCTGTGCCCTTCTTCTTATTCGAAAAGGAAACAACTTTGGGAAGTGTCCCAAGTTCTCGATAAATCTCAATGAGATCCGCAACAGACTCCTCATACTCTTTAATATCTTGTCGTGTTGTCAGTCGTGTTATTTGCTCATTTAACTTCTCGATCTTCGCAAGAACGTTTTTCCGATCAATGACAGTTAGTGGCACTTTAAGTTTCTCCTGTTCAGTTAAAAGTTCTTGTGTTAAATGTTCAATCCGGCTCTTCCTTTGAAACTCAAACCTCTTTAATATGAGCTGATGAACTTCAAGAATATTAAAGTCATCCGTATAATGAGCCTCAATCCTTGAAGGCAAATTCTCCGTTTCAAGAGCATACGATGAACATCCAAACTCATCCAAAGATGGTAAATCCATCTCAAGGGGATCCTCAAATTGACATCTCGAAAGAGACCTCTCCCCCTTTAATTCCTTTTCCTCTTCTCTCTTTTCTTTTTCCTTTTCCTTCCCATTTGTTTTCGGTCGTCTTGATGGAAAAACCCAGCAATTGGAAACTTTCTTTTCCCGTTCACTTGATGATCTCTCCCATTGACTCTCATCTCCTTTTTCGAATGTTGAACAATCCCTCGTTGTCGATTGACTTTGAAGAGACTGGGTGACATCATCGGTGGGACCCTTCGATGAAGATACATCTGAAGAGAGTCCCGAATGATCTTCCAAAGATGACTGTTTACTCGGAATATCTTTGTCCGTGGAAGTGGGAGACGTTCCCCATGACACATGAATAATCGGTTGCATAATTAATATTTTAAATACATACAGAACTTCTTTAGATAACTCTTCTCTCTCTTTCGTTTCTTTCTTCTTTATGTTAGAAGGAGAAAAAGAAACTTCTTAAATGTTGAAGGACGTTAAAGAAACGGAAGAGAGACAGTCCGGAAGATCTCTATAATAAACATACAGAGCAAAGACAAGCAACGTTAAAGACATCGTCGAAAGAATCGACTTCACATGACGTGGGAGTGAAATCCACTTTGGACTCACCCAAAAATCGAGAAGAGAGAGCAAAGCCAAGACAATCGCAATCAGAAGAATTCTGACAAGAAGTCGCGAGGAAACATGTCTCTTCTGAGAAACACCCGTTAACAGTGGCAAGACAATAAGTAAACCAATCGAAAGATAGTTGGAAGATAAAACATTCTCCTCCACCTCCACAGTTAGATTTCTCACAAAATAAAAACTCAATCCAAAGACAAAAAGAGGAATACTCAAAATCAGATAACCCCAAAAATCCGTAAAACTCAGCTTAAATAATACAAGAAGACCGATCCAAAAAAGCGCCCCGATAAGATACACAATCTGAATAACAAGAGTCTTCTTTCGTCCATACCGCTTATATCTTTGAATTTGACATTCAAGCTTTGTCGTCTCCGGACATTTCTTCTTCCAAGGATTAATCATTCTTTCTTTCTCCCATTTATTAAATGTTACAAAATTTTCTCGAATAGCTCGGAAAGTTATATATCAATGTCTTCCTCACTGATATATAACATGTTACAAGTTATGAATCCGTGCAATATGTTTATAAATATTATTTATCGTCACCTCTGACAGTGAAACAATCTTGGCATATTCCTTTCGATTTATCTGAATTCCGTGAATGATCAGATAATATTGCAGTATTCCAGCCGCCACCTTTTGTGGAAACTTTTCATTCAGTTCCGGTTCCTTTTTCAGAATTCCCTCCGCAAATCTCAATATGTCTTCCGTCATCTCACTATTCAGTTGAAGACTCTCACAGTATTGAGGAATAAAATCTAACGGTGTCACAAAAACATTTGGAAGTCGGTAACCTGTCTGTGCCTCCGAAAACATTGAAAGTGCCTTCGTCATCTCACTCGGTTTAATCCCAACCATACTTGCAATCTTCTTCGGATCCTGTGGCTGACCCATCTCGTTAAATGCATTATACAAACAAAAGAAAACCATCTGTTTACGCTTATTTCCCCTCTTCGTATGAGAATTTAACTGAGTGTATATCCTCTCCGCTCTTGTTTTAACCTCCTCCGGTACGGGAATATCCTCCAAGTCTTTTGCAATCGACCTCTCCGAAGACTTCAGTGTTGATGCCAATGTCACCGTCTCAACATCGGAAGAAAAAAGTTTCAAATAAGTCATTCCACACTGACTACACGTCCCCTCCGGAGTAATATACTCATGAAGACACTCCTCACTCCTCATCGTTTGAAATTTTCTTTGCCAAAGACGAAATCTCAACACGAAAACGATCAAATTATTTCCCCGTCCCGTCGTCTTGATATGTTCTTCTTTGTTCTCCTTTCCCTCCGATTCTCTTGTCTTTTCCTTCGTCGGAAGAACACGATTGACGTCCAAATTTTATACTTTTTCTCCAGTATCGAAGCCGACGAGATTTCAGATTAACATAAGAGAATGTTAATCTGAAGTGATAACTCTTTCGGAAAAGGTTGAGAGAGTTCCTTTGGCAAGAAAGAGACTCTTTTTCTCTTTTTTGACTCGTAATTTCATCCGCTTCTTTAAAATCACTAAACTTATGGCCCTGAGAGTTAAACGGACAGATATAAACGATGACCAGGCCTACTTTATTCGCTCTCATCTTTATTTCCAACCAAAACAGTCATTTCTATCAGAACGTTATAGTCAACAAGCGAAGAACCCAGTCTTATTCTATTTAGTTCGAGATGGAGATGTATTTCTTCCCTTAACATTTGGACGTGCTTTTACTCAAACATTTTCAAATCGAGAGTATCCTCCAACTTCGTTTGACTTTACAGGCGAGCTCTTCTCTCATCAAGTTCCTGTCGCCGAGGAAGCTCTTTCTCAACTTCTCTCAAGGGGCACCACAACAATCGGCCTCTATCCTGGCTTTGGAAAGACGGTGATTGGAGCCTATCTTTCCAGTCACTTGAAATTGAAAGTCGCCGTCCTCTATCATCGAGAATTTCTCGGACCTCAATGGGAGACGACTTTTAAACAATTTACAAATGCAACAACTTGGATCGTCCCAACAGGTTTTTCCGGAACTCCTCCAGATGTTGATGTTGTCCTCTGTATGGATACACGTTATTCCTCTCTTTCTGAAGAGTATCGTCTTCATATTGGATGTCTCATTATTGATGAAGCTCACGCCTTTTGTACACCCTCGCGTGTCGAGTGTCTCCTCTCCTGGGAACCGAGATATGCGATTGCAGAGACGGCCACTTTAATTCGAGATGATGAGATGCATCGTATGATCTATGCCATCTGTGGAACTCACGGTATTTTTAAGACTCTGACGAAATCCTTCCAAGTTCTTCATCTTGAAACGGGCCTTATCCCCGAAACCAAACAAAATATTCGAGGAGGTTTGGATTGGTCCTCTCTCACCAGATGGTTCTCCACCTGTGAGGATCGAAACAAAATGATTCTTTCTCTCGTTAAAAATAATCCAAGTCATAAGATTCTCATCTTAACCCTCGAGTTGAAACATGTCTCACTTCTTCATGAACTTCTTCAACAAGAAAACGAGTCCGTTGACTATTTCGCCGGTTCTCGAAAGACCTATTCAGACTCCCGAGTTCTTATTGGAACAATTTCCAAGATTGGAACAGGGTTTGATGAAAAGACTTCCTGTCCCAACTTTAATGGAAAACGTATTGACATGCTCATTCTCTGTTCCAGTGTCAAAAAGGCATCTCTTCTTGAACAGTCGGTTGGCCGTGTTTTCCGTGCGGACATGCCTATCATTATTGACCTTGTCGATAGTCATGACGTCTTGAAACGTCACTGGTATGAACGTAAAAAGTGGTATCAAAGTCGAAATGGTATCATCTCTCATATTAAAATGGTCCCAACCTCGAATGATGGTATATCAACTTCAACCGAAGACTCGATTCGGAATAAAAATCTTCTCTTTCTTTCCAATAAGATTCGTTCCTTGAAAGTTAAGTCCTAATTCAATCTCTCTTTCCTGGTTAAAGGTCCGGAAGATACTGTGTAGAAAACTTAATCGCAACCCATTGAATATGATTGGAATAAACAAATCCGATAATTCCGTCAGACGGTCGGTTCTTCCACTTTGTCCAATTACTATCACAACAATTCATATGAATGTCATGAATTCCCTTTTCCTCTCCATCTTGATATAAGTATCCATAAATAATAATCTTGGAACAGGACCGAGCAAGGGAAGAGAGTATTATATAGAGATCTTGTTCATGAACGGTCGAAAAGTCATCCTGACGTAATCCTAATTCTCTATAACTCAATGTGACGTTTTCTGTCACTCCCATTGGAAGATCTTCAGTCGTCTTCTGATCAAAGATAACATATGACACATTCGATCCATCTCGCGAGTGTATATTTACAGCCGCAGTATATCTCTCCTCGAGAACTTGAATATCAAGAAGAAGATGATCACTCTGACTATGTTCTAAACGTTGATCAAGATAGGTGCCCACAAGACGAACAAACCGATCTTCCTTCGACGAAGAAGATTCTCGATATCTTTTCCGCGAAAAGTGTGGAGATAACATTTTATCTGAAATTCCAGTTAAAGTTTAGAACAAAAGGTGTCTCTTTTCTTTCAGATCGAAAAAGTTTTAAAGAGAAACACCTTTTCGATCTGAAAGAAAACTAACTTGAAAGAACATCAAGAACCCGCTGAATCCGTGGACTTAACGGCTGATTCTCATCATCTTCATTCTCATATGACTCCGAATTTCCTCTTAAACTCTCTTGGTTCTTTCCAAGAAGAACATCTTTCTCTTTTCCTGATATCTTATCAAGAAACTCTTTTGCTGCTGTGTAGCCAATCGTAATCATTTGACTCTTCAGTTTCAGATCAACCGTGAGACCGGTCGTGTCAAAGGTCGGACTTATCAGTTCAAGATGTTTACATCGGGGAGACGAACTCCGAATAATCCTCTCACGAATCTGTGTCATTGAGGAGTCAATGATCTTATACAGATAGAGGGCCAAGTGTGAATCCACAGGAACATGATGAGCCGGATTCGATGAGGTGATGTACATTCCCAAAATATCCCTCTTTCCATCATCATAGACGTCAATGGGATAGGGATTGGCAAAGGCCCCGTCAATATAAACACATCCCCGATATTTTAGTTTATAAAAAAGAAGAGGAATATTCATGGATAGAAGAACAGCATCAACACATGACATCTGAGGATAGGTCTTTCGAGAGATATATTCAGCTTTATCTTGATCAAGATTCATCGTCACACACATAAATTCAAGACCCGTGGCATCATATAACTCTTGAAGAGACAGAATTTTCCCAAACTTATCCTCAATTCGAGCAATGAGCTTTTCTTTAATTGAACGATTCGAGATGAGACCCGTGTTCTCCTTAATCTCCGTTAAATTAATGCAGGAAATATCCTGAAACAAACTCGTATCAACTGCTTCCGATATAATCTCCGTAACAGTATATCCTGCTACAAGAAGAAGTGAAATAATCGCTCCCACCGATACTCCAACAAATGTCTTAATACGCTCAAGATATCCCTCCGATTCCAAAATAAGTAACGCTCCAAGAAATAGAAATCCTTTAATACCACCAGGACCTAAAACAAGTACTTCGGGATTCCAATCTTCCATTCTCTTTGATTTAAATTTTTCGGAACTTTTAAATAAACTTTTTCTACTCTCGAGTTATTTCTTTGAAGTTCTGATTAATCTGGTTGACAAGTTTCTCCGTTCTTTCATCATACGTAACACCATATCTTACTTTCTTCACCAGAATAAATCCCAATGTACTCGCCATCTCTTGTGTTAATTTCAACTGTGAGAGAGGTCTCTTTTTCAGATTACCTAACAATAGCTGTGTGTACTTATTTCGAAGAGAAAACGTCTCTCTATCTTCATCCGGTTGTAAATTTCGCTCGGATTCCATCTTCTCTTTAAAAAAGATAACGAATTCCATATCGACATATTTTTTCATTTCCTCTTTTCTCTCAGAATACAGAATACCATCTTCGTCGAAATCTTTTGGCTTTAAGAGAAAATCCTGAAGGAGAAGAGAATGTTTCTGTCAAAAAGATTTAATTTCTTCTTCTTAAAAAATTAAATCGTCACCGAAAATGGAGAGTCAGAGTCTCAAACGTCCCGAAATGATCATCTCTATCTCGACGGCGATTGGACTTATTGGATCATTTATCTATTTATATCGGCGTGAAAACTCTTTCCATGAGGAGCTCAACACAGTCAAAGATAATTTGGCGGTGACAATTAAAAATCTTCAAACTGTTCAAAGAGACACCCAGGTTCATAGTCAACATCTTGCTCATATCACAGCTATGACAAAACGTCTCAAAGACACTCTTGATAAACATATGGACGATGTCAGTGAACGTCTGGAGGAGTTCCGAGAAACTCTTGATGAACTCAAGTCAACTCAAGACGTTCTCATTTCGACTCTCCGAGAAAATGACATCGATGTCGATCTTTCAACCCCGTCTCGAAAGAAACTCCCTCCAAAGAAAAACCTGTCTCGTCGTCCGACTCGCCGCCAAAACAAGTCCCTGGGAGATGATGACATCCTTCCTCAGTCCAAAACAAAACCCAGTTCACGTTCCCAAAATTCGAATCTGATGTTAGAGGATGAAACCGGTTCTGATGACGTCTCAAAACATGTCACCTTTTCCGATGAAGTTGAAGAGGTCGAACTGGCTGAGGAAGATCTCGCCAATCAAGTCCAAGCCGTCCGAGAACAAAAGAAAAACCGCCGCTCCTAACTCGTTAACATCTTCCAGTTGTTATATTAAAATATAACAACTGACAACTTACTTCTACTTCTTTATCGGATAAAACAGTGATATAAAGTTCGTCTTCGCCCCAGGTTTATCAAGAAAAGGAAGTCCTGAAAGTAATATATATCTCTCCATTTGCCGATAGGCATATTCAACTTGATTAAATCGCATCCTATCTCGTTCCGGATGAATATAGTATCTCCGTTCAACCGTCTCCCGTTCCGGATGCAAAATTAAATCATCCTCAGCCCCGCTATTAATTTCACTGGGATTGTCTGTCTCCATTCCGACTTTTTCGTCTTCCAGTCAACACCAAGTCCAATTCAAATTTCCCAATCTACACAAAATGACACCGACTGGATGGCAGTGTCTGAAAATACACCCACTCACAAAATTCAGAATAACCTGTCGCTTGCCCTTTAAACTGGGACAGATCAACACTTCGTTGTAAAATCAAATACAGATTCCAAAGATGAGATCCATAGTGACGTTTCCACTTGAGATAGTCAAGCTTCCGATACTTTTTCCGAATCTGCGCGAGCTGAATAAATATCTTCCTCTCACGGTCACCCATGAAACATCTTTTTCTCTTCTGAAGAGAAAAAGATGTTAACAAGGTCAATTTACCAAAATTAAGAGAGCTTCACAACACCCGGCAGCTTGGGTGAGGCTGACTTGGGTACTGCCGCCGAAACCGTCTTGGGCACTCCAGGAGCCGACGCAAGAAAATCATTGAGATTACTCGTACTCGCTGCAAGATTATGCATAACTCCCGTCCCTGGATCACTCAGTCCGGATGACATCGGAGGTATCAACGGTACCAAAGCCTGCGTCTTGAAAAGATCCTTCCTCATATTTGAAAGTCGAGCAATTTGCTCCGACAGTGCATTCTGAGCTTGAGGATTGTTCATCTTATAATTGTTAATAGTCTCGATCTGTCTCGTCACGGTGTTCTTTGCCGCTACCCATGTCACGACGGCTGATGTAATCTTTAGTTGAAGAGATGCCCTTCCACCTCCAACATAAATCTTCTCAACGTGAACAAGAGGAATAAACTTTATCTCAACTCCCTTCAGAAGATTCCAGTCAATCGGATTCGCCTCAAGATCGGTGAACAGAGTCTTCTCCTCAGACACTCCAAATCCCCTCTTAAACAGTTTGAGATAAATAAAGGGACTCCTCCCCTCAATTAGTTCTCCCGTCGTCTGATCTCGGGGATACCTTATCGGATTCGTAAAAACCGACCCAGGTTGCTGAGGATTAAACTCATACATCTTCAGTGGCGCCTTATAATGTGCAATAATATGTGAACAGGTGTGATGAAGCTCCTTGAGTAACTGAATCAAACTCGCTATCTCCGGATTCTGATTCGTATTCAACATACACTTAATCGCATAAGACACCCTCGTTCTCCCATCTTTTCCAGACTGTTCTTGCATCTCAAGAATTCCTCCATAGCTTGTCACTTCCGGCCACTCAATAAATAGATCAGATATACGTGGATTCTCCTCTGTTCCATAATTATATTGAATCGGAATCTCAAAATAAACCTGATTCGGATTGGGTTGATTGGGTATCGTTTTGGTTTGCGGTGTCATACCCTTCACCTTTTGGTAATCAAATGCAGTATATGATACATAGGCAGCGTCAGTCATTGTCTTGTTTGGAAATGAAAGTTGGTTTGTTGATAATTGTGTTTAATTTCTTTCCCGATAATTCATTATTATTCAATCAATTATTCAACATCCGACTTTTTTTCTTCTCTCTCTCGACATCCGTCGTCTTGTCGAACTTCTCCCCAAAAATGATTTCCATAATTTCTTTTCAAGGAGCTCTTAAAAAGAATCCATGTTACGTCTTGTCTCTTTTTCTCTTCTTCCTCGACTTCTTCCCCTCGCCTTTTGGACGTCTTTACTTTATATTGGCCCTGTCACAGTTATTAATTTCCTCGGCTTGACTCCACTTCTTGTCACAGGCGCCGTTATCCATCTCCTTTCCTAAGTTATCTCTTGTTATATGTTACTTCTTTCTAACATATAACATTATATCTTGGAAGAACCCATCTTGTCATATATTAATCTTTGAGCAGTCTGAAGTAAGGAAAACTTGGTCGGACTTAGAAGATGAAAGGCCTCCTCTTCTGACACCCACCGCCGATCTCCAATCTCTCCCGGCAGATTAAGATCAGAAATGGGAGGCGGCTCAATCTCCTTCTCAAAAACGTAAATCCAACACCGAGTCTCATATATTCTTCCATTCGAAGCCCGAAATGATTCCACCAACGGTCGAGGGGACACTAGATGAACTCCCTTCTTCCAGAGATTCGACTTTCCCGATTCTCTCGACGAATACTCAAGAATTGAGATACCCGTCTCCTCTTGAAACTCTCGCAATGCACACTTGTAAGGTGTCTCATATGGTGAAAACATTCGCCCTTTCGGAAAGAGCCATCCCGTTGTCGGTTTCCCCGAAATCTCTCTCAAATATCGAGAAATAAGAGGTTGAGCCTCATTAAATCTCTCCCAGGCGTACTGACAGTCTTTCTCTGAAGTCCCAATTGTCGAAATAAAGCGATCCCGAAAATACGCCTCATTCCCAATCGACTTCTCATCCCGACTCAACTCATCTCTCGACTTCCCATTCAACAGTCGCGGAATTTCACAGTTTCGGTACGAACCTCTCATCATGAAAATCTCCTCCGGTGAATGTCGCCGATTCACCAGTAACCAGCGCCGTGTTGAGGAACAGTAAGCAATAATACCATATGAAATCAACGGTCGATCACAAAAGGGACTACTTATAATAAGTCGATTCGGAAGGTCAATGTACCTTTTTGCCGAAAACACTTTCTCTTTTATCTCATTAATCTTCCTCTCCTCCCATTTCGAAACTTGTTCGGACGGAATTAATGCCTCTTCTCCAATATCATCAACCATTGTACAATTCCCGGACAATGTATCTTTTTTAAATCTCTTAATTTCTTAAAAAAGAGATGGAAGATGAAGAAGCATTCAAAAAGAAACATTCAAAAAGAAACCAAAATAACTAATAAAGATAACAACACATGGAATCGCAGACCTTCGATACCGAGATGAAGGCTTTCTTCGATCTTATGAAAGAGATTCTCCTCGAAAAAGAACGCACCCGTCTGAAGATCCCCGGATCTTCAACCAATCCATTCCTTGAATGTCTTAACAATTATATCAAAGTCTATCACCTCTCTGAACCCGATGATCACAAGGAATACTTCCTATCCCTCTTTAAGAAGTATCGCATCCCCATTCTCAAAGGTTATAAAAATGACACCTGGCTCCGTGACAGCAATGTTATCATCCAGTTCGGAGAAGACACTGCCGCCGGAAAAAACCTTAAGAAAGTCCGTATCCACCTCTCCTCCATCTATAACTCTGCCTGTCAACTCTCTCATGACGCCGAACAACGTCTTGCCGGTTACACAGAAAGTGCTCGTCCTGACTGTCCTGAACTTGAGTATCCTTCTTCCTTCTTACTTCATCTCTACCGCATTCTCCGCGAATGTGTTGATACTCCCTCGGATAAACAAAAGCTCGACTTAATCGTTAAAGAAATTGAAAATGACCTCTCTCTTGAATCAGATAGTCCTCCATCCTCTTCCGAACAAAACCCCATCGGTGGTATCTTCAAAGTCGTCGGAAATCTTCTCTCAAGTGTCGGACTCAAAACCGATGATAGTAACATGCCCAGTGAAACAGAACTCACCAATGCTTTTAAAGGCCTCTTCCAGAAATTTACTCAAGACCAACGAATCCAAAATGTCATCGGTAACACCCTCAAAGAACTTAAATCCTGTAACAATATCAATGAAGCCACCAAAAAGTTAGCCTCCTTATTCGGAGACCAACAACTCATGGAAGCCGTCACAGAAACTATTTCCGGTACCGCCCAAAGTGCCATTTCTGACTCCGAACCCTCTCCCAATCAAACAAATCAAACTACACATTCTTTGCCACCAGCCGAAAACCATTCATAGAAGTTCCCCTTCCTCCAACTTGATCTCGATTGCCTGAAAAATACGAAACTCCCATCGTTGAATCCGTATTAATATGATGAACCGATCCCCATGATGTCCCCGTACTTTGAGACGCTTTGTAAACATCCTCACCACATGACCCTTTACATACCAAAAAATCAGGAGAAGAGTACATCGCATATGCTGTATCCCAATCTAGAATTGGCTTTCCAAGACGTGAGTTAACCGCATTATGAAAGATCCACGTCCACTTGAACAGTCCAATATCCTGTCCAGCCATATTTTTCAGATTCAGATACGGCTCCATCGGATGCTCCTCAAGATATCTCTTGGCATGCATCCGACACTTCTCGCATTTCAAATTGTCAACCACCATTCTCATATACTCCATAAATTGTTGCTTCTTCAGAGGATCCGTCGCATGATAGGCCATTAGATGAATCGTAAACCAAATCCCAGGCCCAACTATCTCCGGATTCGTAATCTTCTCCATGATTGATCCACTCTCTTTACCTATCGTCTTCTCTTCCTCTTTCGGGTTGACTTCTGAGTTTCCTTTCGTCGTTAGTTTGCGAATTCGTCTTGACATCTTTTCTATATTCCATTTTTTTTTTCATTCTTCGAGTTTCTCTCCTGACAGATGTTTAAACTCTCTTCTTCGAACGAATTATTTAAAAATCTTTAAATAATTCGCTTAATTCCCCTCCTTTCCAGTCTCTCCGAACACGATTTTCAGTCGAGGACCAATTCTTCTCTCTTGAGTCTGTGGAAGACCCATCAGTATACACCACGCCTCTATCTGATCCACTGTATCCGCAAGATCGTCCGGAATTCGTTTTCTCTTGTTCTTCTCCTCCTCCGCCATTATCGACAAACTATACTCATCACCTCTTTTTTGAAGAAGCTCCTTCGCCTTGACAACAAGCCACTCCTTCTTCTTCCCCTCACTCAGTCCCGAGGGACACTTCAACTGTCTCTTCGTCAATTTCGAGTCAATTTCAATAATCATCGGAAGAAGTGGCGCATCTTTCATCCGAAAATTTAAATAGGTAATCACATGTTGTGACAGTCTCACCGCCTGATAATTCTGAGGAAGTTGACGCTCAATCAGAAAAATATGTGTCTCCAAAAAATCATTATAGTACTGGTCCAGAAACCTCGTCACCGACTCATACAGATCCGAATAGTACTCCCCATTTTCAACTCTCTCCGCCGCTGGAAGAAAGTTCGTCCGAGAAAACGCCTTCGCTACAATAATTCCATTCTTATATCTCTGCTCAATCCGAAACCCAAAATTCTTTACTGACGGATCAATCGACACAAACTGATAGTACGGCTCCTTCCACACTCGCTCCGATAGAACCCGTGTGTGAGGATTATATATCGTATACGGATTCTTCGTCGGAAGTTCAGACTTTGGCGGTCGATTCCGATAACTCTGCATCAATCAAGTCCTTTGCCAGTCTTACACCTCCCAGTAAAGCTTTTTTCAATTTATCTCCTTTTCATGATTGCCGATGTTGACGATTTATACAAGGATAATCACTTGATACGTCTTGATTCCTCTGCAACAGTTTTAACTGAACCGCTGCCTTCCTCAAACGCTGCTCAATCTCCTGAAAAAGAGGCGGATGTTCATCACTCCCCGATGGACAAATAATGTGACTTATCTCATGAATTAACACTCTCAACAGTGTCTCATTCGAATAAAAACTCCCATCTTCTCTTGACATCACAAGATTAATAAGATACTTATCCTCTGTATATGTTGTCGTCTCCGATGGAACAATCTTATATCGAATGTCAATCTTCTCATGTTCAAGAAGATAATCAATCTCCTCTTTCAGTTCGTTAAGTTTCTCTCTCTCCTTCTCTCTTATCATATCCGTGAAAACCGACCTCCACCCCAACCATCCAATCAACATTATTAAAAATAAAACCAGTAAAATCCCCATCTTTCCCTTGACATCAAAAGCCACTTTCATTCTCTTTATTACGTATTACGTACAAGTTAGTCAACTCCTTTTCTATTTGTATATATTGTCATAAACCCCTCTCGTAGAAAACTTCATATCCCCACCAATTCTTCACCCACCTTCACTCTTGAAACACTTAATTGTCAGAATATCATCTCGAACATTCAAGATTTCGATATGAAATCCAAACACCGTAATATTCAAGAGAAATTCCAGACACTCGAATATTCACAACAATATCCAAATACTTGAATATTCGAGATGAAATCCAGACATTCGAATGTCAGAGACTAAATCTAGATACTTCGGTATCAGGAATAAATTCCAGATACTTGAATGTTCGAGATGAATTCCAGACACTCGTATGTCAGAGACTATATCTAGATACTTGAATATTCGAGATGAATTCCATACACTCGTATGTCAGAGACTATATCTAGATACTTGAATATTCGAGATGAATTCCATACACTCGTATGTCAGAGACTATATCTAGATACTTGAATATTCGAGATGAATTCCATACACTCGTATGTCAGAGACTATATCTAGATACTTGAATATTCGAGATGAATTCCATACACTCGTATGTCAGAGACTATATCTAGATACTTGAATATTCGAGATGAATTCCATACACTCGTATGTCAGAGACTATATCTAGATACTTGAATATTCGAGATGAATTCCATACACTCGTATGTCAGAGACTATATCTAGATACTTGAATATTCGAGATGAATTCCAGACATCTGAGTGATAGAGATGAATTCCAGGCATCTGAGTGTTAGAGATAAAATCCAGACACTCGAATATTCGAGATGAAAACCAGACCCTCGAATATTCGCAAGAATATCCAGATACTTGAATATTCGAGATGAATTCCAGACACTCGAATGTCAGAGACTAAATCTAGATACTTGAATATTCGAGATGAATTCCAGACATCTGAGTGATAGAGATGAATTCCAGACATCTGAGTGTTAGAGATAAAATCCAGACACTCGAATAATCGAGATGAAAACCAGACCCTCGAATATTCGCAAGAATATCCAGATACTTGAATATTCGAGATGAATTCCAGACATCTGAGTGTTAAAGACTAATTCAGATACTTGAATATTCGAGATGAATTCCAGACATCTGAGTGTTAAAGACTAATTCAGATACTTGAATATTCGAGATGAATTCCAGACATCTGAGTGTTAAAGACTAATTCAGATACTTGAATATTCGAGATGAATTCCAGACATCTGAGTGTTAGAGACAAAATCTAGACACTCGAATAATCGAGATAAAATCCAGACCCTCGAATATTCGCAAGACAATCCAAACACTACGATATTCAAGATGAATTCCAGTCACTCGAATGTCAGAGACTAAATCCAGACACTCGAATATTCGCAAGAAAATCTAGACACTCGAATATTAGCAATGATATTCAGATATTCGAATGTCAGCAATTAAATCCAGACACTCCAAATATCAGGAATTAAATCCAGAAACTTAGATATTCGCAAGAAAATCCATACACTCGAATATTCGCATGAAAATCCAGACACTCCAAATATTCGCAATGAGATCCAGATAATACGATGTTTGAAATGAAATTCAGACACTTAGATGTTCGAAGTGAAATCCAGAACCGTAATATTAGCAATGAAATCCAGACACTCGAATATCAGCAATAAAATCCAGACATACAGATATTCTCAAGAAAATCCAGACATACAGATATTCTCAAGAAAATCCAGACATACAGATATTCTCAAGAAAATCCAGACACTACGATATTCGAGATGAATTCCAGACACTTCGATATTCTCAAGAAAATCCGGACATACAGATATTCTCAAGAAAATCCAGACATACAGATATTCTCAAGAAAATCCAGACACTACGATATTCGAGATGAATTCCAGACACTTCGATATTCTCAAGAAAATCCGGACATACAGATATTCTCAAGAAAATCCAGACATACAGATATTCTCAAGAAAATCCAGACACTACGATATTCGAGATGAATTCCAGACACTTCGATATTCTCAAGAAAATCCGGACATACAGATATTCTCAAGAAAATCCAGACATACAGATATTCTCAAGAAAATCCAGACACTACGATATTCGAGATAAATTCCAGACACTTAAATGTCAGAGACTAAATCCAGATACTTCGATATCAGCAATAAAATCCATACATACGATATTAGCAATGAAATCCAGATATACCGATATTAGAGATGAAATCCAGACACTCGAATGCCAGAAACTAATTCCAAACACTCGAATGTCAGAGACTAATTCCAAACACTCAAATATTAGAGACTAATTCCAAACACTTAGATATCTGGAACGAATTCTAGACACTCAAATATCAGACCTTAATTCCAGACACTCGAATATTCGCAATAAAATCCAGATACTACGATATTCGAGATGAAATCCAGACATTAAGATATCAGCAAGAAGATCCAAATCCTCGAATATTCGAGATGAAATCCAGACACTACGATATTCGAGATGAAATCCAGACACTACGATATTCGAGATGAAATCCAGACACTACGATATTCGAGATGAAATCCAGACACTACGATATTCGAGATGAAATCCAGACACTACGATATTCAAGATGAAAACCAGACAGATATTCGAGATGAAATCCAGACATTAAGATATTCGCAATGAAATCCAGACGCTCGAATATTCGAGATGAATTAAGATACTCGAGATGAAATCCAAACACTCGAATATTCGAGATGAAATCCAGACACTCGAATATTCGAGATGAAATCCAGACACTACGATATTCAAGATGAAAACCAGACACTACGATATTCAAGATGAAAACCAGACACTACGATATTCAAGATGAAAACCAGACACTACGATATTCAAGATGAAAACCAGACACTACGATATTCAAGATGAAAACCAGACACTACGATATTCAAGATGAAAACCAGACACTACGATATTCAAGATGAAAACCAGACACTCGAATATTCGAGACCAAATCCAGATACTTCGATATCTGGAATGACTTGCAGATACTTTAATACCAGAGATGAAACTCAGATATACCGATATTCGAGATGAAATCAAAACACTCGAATATTCGAGATGAAATCCAGACACTCGAATATTCGCAAGAAAATCCAGACATACAGATATTCGAGATGAAATCCAGACATACAGATATTCGCAAGAAAATCCAGACATACAGATATTCGAGATGAAATCCATACACTCGAATATTCGCAAGAAAATCCAGACATACAGATATTCGAGATGAAATCCTAATCCTCGAATATTCGCAAGAAAATCCAGACATACAGATATCAACGATGAAATCGAGACATATCGATATTCGAGATGAAATCCAAACACTTCGATATTCGAGATGAATTCCAGACACTACAATATTCGAGATGAATTCCAGACACTCTAATATTCGCAAGAAAATCCAAATCCTCGAATATTAGCAATGATATTCAGATACTCGAATGTCAGCAATTAATCCAGACACTCGAATATTCGAGATAAAATCAGAAACTCCAAATATCAGGAATAAAATCCAGATATTCGAATATCGAGATGAAATCCAGACACTCGAATGTCAGAGACTAAATCCAGAAACTTAGATATTCGAGATGAAATCCAAACACTCGAATATCAATGAAATCCAGACATACAGATATTCGCAAAAAAAAATCCAGACACTTCGATATCATCAATGAGATCCAGACACTCCAAATATTCGCAATGAGATCCAGATAATACGATGTTCGAAATGAAATTCAGACACTTAGATGTTCGAAGTGAAATCCAGACACCGTAATAATATTAGCAATGAAATCCAGACATACAGATATTCTCAAGAAAATCCAGACACTCGAATATTCGCAAGAAATCCAGACACTCGAATATTCGCAAGAAATCCAGACATACAGATATTCGCAAGAAATCCAGACATACAGATATTCTCAAGAAAATCCAGACACTCGAATATTCGAGATGAATCCAGATATACCGATATTCGAGATGAAATCGAGACACTCGAATATTCGAGATGAAATCGAGACACTCCAAATATTAGCAATAAAATCCAGACACTACGATATTCGAGATGAAATACAAATCCTCGAATATTCGAGATGAAATCGAGACATATCGATATTCGAGATGAAATCCAAACACTCGAATATTCGAGATAAATCCAGATACTTCGATATCCGAAATGAAATCCAGACACTACGATATTCGAGATGAATTCCATTCACTCCGAATGTTCGAGATGAATTCCAAACACTCCGAATGTCAGAGATGAAATTCAGACACTCGAATATTCGAGATGAATTCCATTCACTCGAATGTCAGAGATGAATTCCAGACACTCGAATGTCAGTCAGAGATGAATTCCAGACACTCGAATGTTCGAGATGAAATTCAGACACTCCGAATATTCGAGATGAAATCCAAACACTCCGAATGTTCGAGATGAATTCCAGACACTCGAATGTTCGAGATGAAATTCAGACACTCGAATATTCGAGATGAAATCCAAACACTCCGAATGTTCGAGATGAATTCCATTCACTCGAATGTTCGAGATGAATTCCAGACACTCCGAATATTCGAGATGAAATCCAAACACTCCGAATGTTCGAGATGAATTCCAGACACTCGAATATTCGAGATGAAATTCAGACACTCGAATATTCGGGATGAAATTCAGACACTCCGAATGTTCGAGATGAATTCCAGACACTCGAATATTCGAGATGAAATTCAGACACTCGAATATTCGGGATGAAATTCAGACACTCCGAATGTCAGAGATGAATTCCAGATACTTCGATATCAGGATTTCATTCCAAATGTTTCGATATCAGGAATGAAATCCTGATACTTCGATATCAGGAATGAAATCGTGACACTCGAATATTCGAGATGAAATCCAAAAACTCCGAATGTCAGAGATGAAATCCAAACACTCCGAATGTCAGACATGAAATTCAGACACTCGAATGTCAGAGACTAAATCCAGCACTCGAATATCAGCAGTAAAATCGAGACATTAAGATATTCGAGATGAAATCCAGATACTTCGATATTCGAGATGAATTCCAGACACTCGAATATTAGCAAGAAAATCTAGACACTCAAATGTCAGAGACTAAATCTAGATACTTCGATATCTAGATCGAATTCAAGATACTTGAATGTTCGAGATGAAATCCAGACATACCGATATTCGCAAGAAAATCCAAATAGTCGAATATTCGAGATGAATCCAGATACTTAGATATCTGAAATGAAATCCAGACACTCGAATATTCGAGATGAAATCCGGACATACAGATATCAACGATGTTCGAAATGAACCAGACATTTAGATATTCGAGATGAAATCCAGACATACCGATATTCGCAATTAAATCCAGACACTCGAATATCAATCAGCAATCAAAACCAGACACTACGATATTCAAGATGAAAACCAGACATACAGATATTCGGAGATAAAATCCAAACACTCGAATATTCAAGATGAAACCCAGACACTACGATATTCAAGATGAAATCCAGACACTACGATATTCAAGATGAAAACCAGACACTCGAATATTCGAGACCAAATCCAGATACTTCGATATCTGGAATGAATTGTAGATACTTTAATACTAGAGATGAAATCCAAACACTCGAATATTCGAGATGAAATCCAGACACTACGATATCTGGAATGAATTGCAGATACTTTGATACCAGAGATGAAATCCAGACATACAGATATTCGAGATGAAATCCAGACATACAGATATTCAAGATGAAATCCAGACATACAGATATTCTCAAGAAAATCCAGACACTCGAATATTCGAGACCAAATCCAGACACTCGAATATTCGAGACCAAATCCAGATACTTTGATATTCGAGATGAATTCCAGACACTCAAATGTCAGAGATGAAATCCAGATATTTAGATATCTGGAATGAAATCCAGACACTTAGATATCTAGAACGAATTCCAGACACTGAAGTATTAGGAATGAAATCCAGACACTTAGATATCTGGAATGAAATCAAGACACTCGAATGTCAGAGATGAAATCTAAACACTCGAACTTCAGTGACTAAATCCAGAAACTTAGATATCTAGAACGAATTCCAGACACTGAAGTATTAGGAATGAAATCAAGACACTCGAATGTCAAAGACTTATTCCAGGCACTCGAATGTCAGAGATGAAATCCAAACACTCGAACTTCAGTGACTAGATTCCAGACACTTAGATATCTAGAACGAATACCAGACACTGAAGTATTAGGAATGAAATCCAGACACTTAGATATCTGGAACGAATTCCAGACACTGAAGTATTATGAATGAAATCCAGACACTCGAATGTCAGAGATGAAATCCAAACACTCGAACTTCAGTGACTAAATCCAGACACTTAGATATCTAGAACGAATTCCAGACACTGAAGTATTATGAATGAAATCCAGACACTTAGATATCTGGAATGAAATCAAGACACTCGAATGTCAGAGATGAAATCAAGACACTCGAATGTCAGAGACTAATTCCAGATACTCGAATGTCAGAGATGAAATCCAGACACTCAAATGTCAGAGATAAAATCTAGACACACGAACTTCAGAGACTAAATCAAGACACTTAGATATCTGGAACGAATTCCAGACACTCTAATTAATGTCAGAGACTAATTCCAGACACTTAAATGTCAGAGATGAAATCAAGACACTCGAATGTCAGAGATAAAATCAAGACACTCGAATGTCAGAGATAAAATCAAGACACTCGAATGTCAGAGACTAATTCCAGATACTCGAATGTCAGAGATGAAATCCAGACACTCAAATGTCAGAGATAAAATCTAGACACACGAACTTCAGAGACTAAATCAAGACACTTAGATATCTGGAACGAATTCCAGACACTCTAATTAATGTCAGAGACTAATTCCAGACACTCAAATGTCAGAGATGAAATCCAGACACTCAAATGTCAGAGATGAAATCCAGACACTACGATATTAGAGATAAAATCCAGACACTCAAATGTCAGAGATAAAATCTAGACACTCAAATGTCAGAGACTAAATTCAGATACTTCGATATCAGACATTAAATCCAGACATACAGATATCAGCAATAAAATTCATATACTTCGATATTCGAGATGAATCAGACACTTCAATATTCGAGATGAAATCCAGACACTCGAACATCAGAGACTAAATTTAGATACTTCGATATCAGACATGAAATCCAGACATACAGATATCAGCAATAAAATACATATACTTCGATAATCGAGATAAAATTCAGATATACCAATATCAGAGATGAAATCTAAACACTCGAATGTCAGAGACTAATTCCAGACACTCGAACTTCTGAGACTAAGTCCAGACACTTAGATATCTGGAACGAATTCCAGACACTCTAATGTCAGAGATGAATTCCAGACACTCGAATGTCAGAGACTAAATCCAGACACTCCAAATATTCGCAAGAAAATCCAGACATACCGATATAAGTAATAAAATCCAGACACTACGATATTCGAGATGAATCCCAGACACTCGAATATCCGCAAGAAAATCCAGACACTCCAATATCCGCAATGATATCCAGACACTCCAATATTCGAGATGAATTCCAGATACTCGAATATCCGCAATGATATCCAGACACTCCAATATCCGCAATGATATCCAGATACTTTGATGTTAGAGATGAAATCCAGATACTCGAATATCCGCAATGATATCCAGATACTTTGATGTTAGAGATGAAATCCAGATACTCGAATATCCGCAATGATATCCAGATACTTTGATGTTAGAGATGAAATCCAGATACTCGAATATCCGCAATGATATCCAGATACTTTGATGTTAGAGATGAAATCCAGATACTCGAATATCCGCAATGATATCCAGATACTTTGATGTTAGAGATGAAATCCAGATACTCGAATATCCGCAATGATATCCAGATACTTTGATGTTAGAGATGAAATCCAGACACTCCAATATCCGCAAGAAAATCCAGACACTCCAATATTCGAGATGAATTCCAGATACTCGAATATCCGCAAGAAAATCCAGACACTCCAATATCCGCAATGATATCCAGACACTCCAATATTCGAGATGAATTCCAGATACTCGAATATCCGCAATGATATCCAGACACTCCAATATCCGCAATGATATCCAGATACTTTGATGTTAGAGATGAAATCCAGATACTCGAATATCCGCAATGATATCCAGATACTTTGATGTTAGAGATGAAATCCAGACACTCCAATATCCGCAAGAAAATCCAGACACTCCAATATTCGAGATGAATTCCAGACACTCGAATATCCGCAAGAAAATCCAGACACTCCAATATTCGCAATGATATCCAGATACTTTGATGTTAGAGATGAAATCCAGACATTTAGATATCACCTATGAAATCCAGACACTCCAATATCCGCAATGATATCCAGACACTCGAATATCCGCAAGAAAATCCAGACACTCCAATATTCGAGATGAACTCCAGACACTCGAATATCCGCAAGAAAATTCAGACACTCCAATATTCGCAATGATATCCAGATACTTTGATGTTAGAGATGAAATCTAGACACTCCAATATTCGAGATGAAATCCAGACACTCGAATATTACAATGAAATCCAGACACTACGATATCACCTATGAAATCCAGACACTCCAATATTCGAGATGAAATCCAGACACTCGAATATCCGCAAGAAAATTTAGACACTCCAATATTCGCAATGATATCCAGATACTTTGATGTTAGAGATGAAATCTAGACACTCCAATATTCGAGATGAATTCCAGACACTCGAATATCCGCAAGAATATCCAGACACTCGAATATTAGCAATGATATCCAGATACTTTGATGTTAGAGATGAAATCTAGACACTCCAATATTCGAGATGAATTCCAGATACTTTGATATTCGAGATGAATTCCAGATACTTTGATATTCGAGATGAACCAGATACTTTGATATTCGAGATGAATTCCAGACACTCCAATATTCGAGATGAATTCCAGATACTTTGATATTCGAGATGAATTCCAGACACTCCAATATTCGAGATGAATTCCAGACACTTTGATGTAAGAGATAAAATCCAGACACTCCAATATCCGCAAGAAATTCAGACACTCGATATTAGCAATGAATTCTAGACACTCGAATATTCGAGATGAATTCCAGACACTCGAATATTCGAAAGAAAATCCAGACACTCGAATATTCGAGATGAAATCCAGATACTTCGATATTCTCAAGAAAATTCAGACACTACGATATTCGAGATGAAATTCAAACACTCGAATGTCAGAGATGAAATCTCGACACTCGAATGTTAGAAACGAAATCTAGACACTTCGATATTCGAGATGAATTCCAGACACTCGAATGTCAGAGATGAATTCCAGACACTCGAATGTCAGAGATGAATTCCAGACACTCGAATGTTCGGGATGAATTCCAGATACTCGAATGTTAGAGACTAAATCCAGACACTACGATATTCGAGATAAATTCCAAACACTCGAATGTCAGAGATGAAATCTAGACATCGTGATATCAGGAATGAAATCCAGACACTTCATCAATCATGAAATCCAGACTCTCGACTATCAGGAATGAAAACCGGACACTTGACTATCAATCATGAAATCCAGACACTCGAATATTCGCAATGATATCCAGATATCTAGATATCAGAGATGAAATCCAGACACTCGAATATTCGCAATGATATCCAGATATCTAGATATCAGAGATGAAATCCAGACATCGTGATATCGGCAATGAAATCCAGACACTCGAATATTATCAATGAAAATCAGACATCGTAATATCAGCAATGGAAATCAGACATCGTGATATCAGCAATGAAACCCAAACATCGTGATATCAGCAATGAAATCTAGACATCGTGATATCAGAGATGAAACCCAGACATCGTGATATCAGCAATGGAAATCAGACATCGTGATATCAGAGATGAAACCCAGACACTCGAATATTCGCAATGATATCCAGATATCTAGATATCAGAGATGAAATCCAGACATCGTGATATCGGCAATGAAATCCAGACACTCGAATATTATCAATGAAAATCAGACATCGTAATATCAGCAATGGAAATCAGACATCGTGATATCAGCAATGAAACCCAAACATCGTGATATCAGCAATGAAATCTAGACATCGTGATATCAGAGATGAAACCCAGACATCGTGATATCAGCAATGGAAATCAGACATCGTGATATCAGAGATGAAACCCAGACACTCGAATATT
>FWPU01002292.1_pt1 | contig 50139 bp, 40 predicted proteins | sample 2228361 | NCBI WGS metagenome assembly FWPU01 (sample SAMEA103939777, study PRJEB20133) | metagenome | reverse complement strand
GGACGAGATAGGTATACACTTCGGTGTCGAGGATGCGCTCTTCCTTCCTTCTTTCGAGGGACTCCAAAGCGTCCAGCACGAACACGCCCGTCATGCCGTGGTCCGGGTGCACGTCCCTGGGGTCGGGGATGACCACCCAGTCCGGTCGAAACTCCCGAATCGACTTGGCCACGAGGGCCTTGAGGTCCGTGCCTGTATACCGAACCAGCCGGCCATGGATCGAGCTGTTTCTCGGCCTGTCAAGCCTCGTGTAAGGGGATCGGTAGGGGCGGCTCGCGGACCAGTGGCGGCTCCAGAGGTCGTCAATGCCGCCGTCCGGGAATCCCAGGAAAAGGACGTCGCGGCTTTTCAGGCCGAGTTGCCTCAAAGCGCGGAGGGCCTCCGTCTGCCTGTGGATTCCGTAGGTGATGTAGTCTGTGCTCAGAGTGGGCCTGTTCGCGACTTCGAGCCTGACTCCGTCGGTAAATCCATCCCCGTTGGTCACGAAGACCACCCGGACTTCTCCGCCGGTCCGCAGAGCCCTCTGGATCAGCCCTCCAGCCGCGATCGTTTCGTCGTCCGGGTGCGGCGCGAACACCATGACCCGGATTCCGTGGGGCACGAGCAGATTCGGCCCCTGGTACCTTTCCGAAACCGCGGAAAGACCAGACGGAAACAGAAGAAGGGACGCCGCCAGGGTTGCGGCCAGAAGGAACAAGATTCTTTCCCGCGTCATTTCTCTTTTACCGCAAGGGGTTAGGTACACCGTGAACGTGCGGGATCGCAGCGCCGGTTCTTGCCTGCCTGTATGGCAGCAGGATCCGAAAGGCAGGGAAACGCAAATTTTATACCAAATTCAAATAGTTCTCTATGCCCCCCGGCCCCGCCGCAAGGAGACAGCGCACCCGATCGTCGCGGGCGTCTCTCCCTTTTTTCGGCTGGACTGCTAGTACTAGACGATCAAAAGGCTCCCGTTGTTCCCGGTAAGGCCCGGCCGGGCCCGAACGCGAATGACCGAGGGAAAGTCGCGGCTTGTGGGACGGAGCTGGGCAAGGCCCGCATCGGCCAGGGGTACGCCCCTTGCGGAAATTGGATGAACCTATCAGGATGAGCGCTGTCGTCGGGCCGGCCGACCTCCTCCGGGGGGGAGCCAGAAGGGGCCAGCGGTTTCCATAAGCCGAAGCGGAGGAAGAAGCAAATGCAAGGAGCGCGCCTCGTGGAGAGACTCAGCCTGGACCAGATCGAAGCCATCCTGGATGCCTTGCCCTTGGAATTCATCTTCGTGGACCACGAGGACCGGCTTCAGTACTACAACCGGGCCGAAACCCGATCCCGAAAGGGACCGGCGGACATTCTGGGCAACGACATCCGAAAATGCCACAAGCCCGAGAGCCTGCCTCGGACGAATCGAATGCTCGAGGAATTCAGGAAGGGGATCCGGGACGAGGATGAATTCTGGATCGACGGACTGGGTACGAAGCTCTTGAACCGCTTTCTGGCCGTTAGGGACAAGTCGGGCAGGTACCTGGGATGCATCGAGTACCTGCTGGATTTCACGGCTCTGGAGAAACTCGCCGAGGCCAAAAAGGACTCGCACCGCTTCGCGGTCGCTTCTCCGGACAAGGCCAAGGAGCTGGAAGAGGGGCATTGAGCCGCCCCCCTTCCGTTTCCCGTCCATTCACCCGTGCGGTTTCCTCGGCGCTGTCAGGGCCTCGCAGCGGCGTCCGACCTATCTCCAGGCGAGGTCGAAGCGGTCGAGGTTCATGACCTTGTTCCAGGCCGCAACAAAGTCCTGCACGAACTTTTCCTGCGCGTCCTGGCAGGCGTACACTTCCGCAACGGCCCGCAGCTGTGCGTTATGGCCAAAGATCAGGTCCACGCGTGTAGCGGTCCACTTGAGCGCGCCCGTCTTGCGGTCGCGGCCTTCGAACACGTCCGCGTCTTCCGAAACCGGCTTCCACTCCGTGTGCATGTCGAGCAGGTTCACGAAAAAGTCGTTGGCGAGCGTGCCCGGGCGCCTGGTCAGGACGCCGTGCCGCGACTGCCTGAAGTTGGCATTCAGCGCCCGCATGCCGCCAACGAGAACCGTCATTTCGGGCACGGTCAGCGTGAGCAGTTGCGCCTTGTCGACGAGCAGGTGCTCGGCCCGTACGCTGTATTTGCCCTTGAGGTAGTTCCGGAAGCCGTCGTACTTCGGCTCGAGCACGGCGAAGGATGTGACGTCGGTCTGTTCCTGCGAGGCGTCCATGCGTCCGGGCGCGAACGGAACCGTGACGTTCTGACCCGCATTCCTCGCCGCCTGCTCCACGGCGGCGCAGCCGGCCAGCACGATGAGGTCGGCGAGCGACACCTTCTTCCCGCCTCCGGCTGAGGCGTTGAACTCCTTCTGGATGCCCTCCAGAACAGCGAGCACCTTGGCCAGCCGCTCAGGCTCGTTGACCTCCCAGTCCTTCTGCGGGGCCAGCCGGATGCGCGCCCCGTTTGCGCCGCCGCGCTTGTCCGAGCCGCGGAACGTGGAGGCGGACGACCAGGCCGTGTAAACAAGATCCGGGATCGAAAGACCCGAGGCCAGCACCCTGGCCTTGAGGGCCGCGGCGTCCTTTTCATCGATCAGCGGGTGGTTCACCGCCGGGATGGGATCCTGCCAGATCAGTTCCTCTGCCGGCACCTCCGGTCCGAGATAGCGCGACCGCGGCCCCATGTCGCGGTGGGTGAGCTTGAACCAGGCGCGGGAGAAGGCGTCTGCCAGCTCGTCGGGATGGTCCAGGAAGCGCCGCGAGATTTTCTCGTAGATCGGGTCGAAGCGCAGCGAGAGGTCCGTGGTCAGCATCGTGGGCGGATGCTTCTTGTTCGGATCGTGCGCGTCCGGAACGACCGCCGGCGCTCCCTTTGCCACCCACTGGTAGGCGCCCGCCGGACTTCTCGTGAGCTCCCACTCGTAGTGGAACAGGTTCCAGAGGAAATTGTTGCTCCACTTCGTGGGTGTCACCGTCCAGGTGACTTCCAGGCCGCTCGTGATGGTGTCGCCGCCTTTTCCTGTGCCGAAGCTGCTCTTCCAGCCCAGCCCTTGCTCCTCGATGGGAGCGGCTTCGGGCTCGGGCCCAAGGTGGGAGGCCGGCCCCGCGCCGTGGCACTTTCCGAAGGTGTGGCCGCCCACGATCAGCGCGACAGTCTCTTCGTCGTTCATGCCCATCCGGCCGAAGGTCTCACGGATGTCCTTGGCTGCGGCGACCGGGTCCGGATTGCCTCCGGGGCCCTCGGGGTTGACGTAGATGAGCCCCATCTGCACGGCCGCGAGCGGATTCTCGAGGTCCCCCTTTGCGGTGTGGCGCTTGTCCTCGAGCCATTTGCCCTCCGATCCCCAGTACACGCTCTCGTCCGGCTCCCACCAGTCCTCCCGTCCGCCGGCGAAGCCGAACGTCTTGAACCCCATCGATTCCAAGGCAACGTTGCCGGCGAGGATCATGAGGTCGGCCCAGGAGATCTTGCGGCCGTATTTCTGCTTGATCGGCCACAGCAGCCGCCGCGCCTTGTCGAGGTTGACGTTGTCCGGCCAACTGTTGAGCGGCGCGAACCGCTGCTGACCGGTGCCGGCGCCGCCTCGGCCGTCGCCCATGCGGTACGTGCCGGCGCTGTGCCAGGCCATGCGGATCATCAAAGGCCCGTAGTGGCCGAAGTCCGCCGGCCACCAGTCCTGGGAGTCCGTCATCAGGTTGCGAAGGTCTCTCTTTACGGCCTCCAGGTCGAGGCTGTTGAACTCTTTGGCGTAGTCGAAACCCTCGCCCATGGGATTGCCCATGGGCGGGTTCTGGTGGAGGATCTTCAGGTTCAACTGGTCCGGCCACCAGTCCTGGGTCGGTTTTCCTCCGCCGGCCGCCGCGGTTTGAGCCTGGCCCGTTACCGGGCATTTGCTGTTCTTTTCCATCTTCGTTCTTCCTTCTTTTCAGGTGTTTTCGAAATCTTTCCTCTTCTGGATTCCGCCCTTGGCCGAACCGGCCTTCCGGTTGCGAAGCCCGGCAGGAGGTACGATGCTCCGTTTTTCGTAATGGTTCCAGGAAATGAAGCGGTTGTCGTTTTCTTCCTTCCCCCCGCAGGCTTCGCAGATTCCGTAAAGCTCGAATCGCGAATCGAAGGCCCGGAACCGGGCCGTATCCCGAATCCGCTCCAGATCCACGGTATACGGCGTCACGTAGTCCGTAATCTTGCCGCACCGGAGGCAGACCAGGTTGATGTGCTGGGCGAGGTTCGCCTCGTACCGGTTCTCCATCTCGTTGAATTCCAGGGCCTTGATAATGCCGTTCCTGCTGAGTTCGGCCAGGATCCCGTACACGGTCGAAAGCCCGATGCCCGGCAGGGACTTGCGGACGTTCTCATGGATCTTCCTGGCCGAGGGGTGCTCGTCCGTGGAAAACAGATACGCCAGGACCGCCCTGCGCTGCGCCGTCAGCCGCAGGCCCTTTTCCCGCATCCTGGCCAACGCCTGCTCTTTGTGCTCCTGGGCTCGCCTGGGGGAAATGGGGCTCCCTCCTTTTCTGGAATCATTCCAAATATTATAGGATCCGTTTCATCCCCCAGTCAAGCAAAAACTCCGGGAAAAGCGTCGGGAGGTTTCGATTCGGGCTTGAGGCCGGTCTGAAAACTTGATCTTTGCCAGCCTTCGCGAGTAGGTTTCTCGCAGGAAGCGCTGAAAAGGAGGCAGCCCCATGAGGATGCGTATCTTGGTCGGGCGTCTTTTGTTCTCCCTCGGTCCCCCGGCGGGTCTGCGGTTTGCGGCGGCTTTGATCGCGGTGGCATCAGCCGCGTTTTGGGCGGGCTGCGGAGACGGCGGGGCGCCGGGCGAGCAGGGGCCGCCGGCGGCCGATGAACTCGCCTACCGGCAGATTGTGCCGGGTCTTTACGAAGCCCTCATGGCAGAAGCGGAATATGAGCAAGGCCGCTGGGCCCCGGACCCTGACGGCTCGGCCCGGCTCTGGGCAGCGGCCTTTCTTTTTCCCTGGGCGGAGAGGGCCAACGATCCGCAGGCTCTGGCGAGAGCTCGGGAAACGGCCCAGTCGGCTCTGGAGGATCTCAAGGATTCCTCTCCTGCGCAGTCCTGGGAACCCGCGTTCTTTCTCGCTGCGGCCTACGCTGCCCTGAGCGCGGCCGACCCGCTGGCCGAAAGCGAGGTTCGCCCGGCCGTGGAAGGCGCCCTCGACAGGGTGGACGGCCAGGCCGAGGCGGAGGGTTTCTATCCAGACCAAGGCCTGTCCGGCCTGGGGCCCACTGCCCTTGCCGCACTTGCGGCCTGGGGGAATCTGCTTTACCGGGATTACTGGGACTGGCCGAGAGCGAGCCGGTACGCCTACCCGGCCGTGGGACTGGATCTGCTCAACCAGGCCCGCGCAGAAGCCTGGGACGAGGACAAGGGGTACTATCGGAGGCGGCCGGGCGATCACGGTCTGGACGTGCTCGCAAACGCCTGGATGGTCACGGCCTTGAACAAGGCGTTCGAAAACGAGGAACTTGTCCGTTACCAGGAGGACGCCGAAAAAAGCCTTGCGGCCCTCGAGGGGCTTTGGGACGAGGTCGAGGGAGGCTACTTCAGCTCGGAGGCGCCCCCGGGACAGAGAAAGACCCTGAGGGAGAACAACGCGGCCGTAACGGCCCTTCTCATGATGTACAAGAGCTTCCGAACCCCTGAGTATCTCGAACGGGCGCGGCAGGCCATGGGGTTCGCGGCTCGTGATCTAATGGGGCAGGGCAAGCTCTTTTCGGCTCTGGAGAACGGAGCCGTCGTGGAGGCCGAGGGCTGGTCGCCTGCGGAGAATTTTCACTTCCTTTACAACGCCCTGCTCGAGCAGAGCCTGAGCGAGGAGCCGTGCGCGAATCTTCTGGGCCGGCGTCCCATGTTGTGCGCTGCGCACGGCCTTCCCGGCGGTTCCCGCCCGGGCGCGGGCCGGCTCAGGTATGGCGACGAGGCGGAGGCGATCCTCGAGACGCTCCTCTACAAGGTGCCCTGGCGAGACGGCGACATCCTGTACGATTACGGGGACATGCCCGGCTACGCGGCCTGGTACCTCTTCAACCTGGCCCGCGAGACCGGCGAAGAGGAATACGCGCAGCGGGCGACTGCTGTGGCGGACCGCATTGTGAGGCTTATCCACGAGGATCTCTTCTATTACATCTCGGAAATCTCCTTCGGCGGTTTTTCCCTTTACGCGGCCAAGCGCTATTACGGAGCCTCCGCGCCCGTGTACGAGGAAGAACTGGACGGACTGCTGGGGCTCGCCGCGCTCCTGGCCCGCATCGACAATTACTACCTCGACATCGTGGACGCCCTGACCGGAGGGGGCAGCTACGGCTACGGGGCCACGACGCTTACGGCCCAGGTGGCTTATCTGCTCTTCCTGAGCCGGTACCATCCCCCCGAGGCCTACCGCCCCCTGTGGGACGACTACCCGGAAGTGGCCTTGCAGATGGTCGAGGCCGCCCTGAGGGAGGCGTGGGACGAGGCGGGCGGTTATTTCTACAAGTCGCCCACCGAGCCGGAAATCAGCCTGCTCGCCGACGGCTACATGGTCTATGCCCTGGTCGAGGCGTACCGATACACGGGCAACGACCGGTACCTGGATCAAGCCAGGCGGGTCGTGGCAGCCCTCGACACGCTCCTGGGGGATCCGCGGGGCAAGGGGTTTTACGCGCTGCCGCCGGCCATACCGTCCCTGGGCTACAAATCCTTGTCTTCGTCGAGCTACGGGTTCAAGGCCTGCGCCCTGCTCTATCAAGAGACCGGCGAGGAGGCGTACCTGGACAAGGCCCGGGAAGTGATGGCCTTCCTGATGGAGGACCTTTACGAGGAGGGTATCGTTTATCATCACGTGTACAAGGGCTCGGCCTGCCGGGGCGACATCTGGTGCCCGGGGTGCAACTTCCGGCTCCTCGTGTACCTGGATTACCTGGACGACCTGGAGAAGAACGGCGCGGCCGCCACCAAGGACCGTCCGTGACAGGGAAAGGGGCGCCCTCAAAGGGCCTGCCAAAGCGATCTGGGGAAAGAACACTCGGATCAGGGCGCCTGCAGTCGAACAGGCCGGCAAGAGAGACTCCAGGATCACACCTGATTCACTGACCAGGTTGTCGGGGGGCTTGAGCGAAATCATCGGACCGTAAAGCCGGCCGGCCGCTTCCCGCATGGCGGCCCCTGCCCCTGGGCGCGAGGCAGACACCCCCCTTTCCAGCCTCTCTCCGGTTCTTGAGCCTGGGTCCTCCTGTGCCATCCCATCCGCGCTGTCCGCAAAAGGGACGACCGGGCCCTTGTTTCGTCAGGTTCCCCACAGAGACCGGCCGGCGCGGCCGATCGGGCAGAAGGTAAAAGGGCAGGCCGAGCAGGCAACGCGGCTCAAGACAGCGAACATCGAGCCGAAGACGCTCACCCAGAGGAGGAGCAGGAGAACTCCACCGAGGCGCCAGGCCTCGGTCAAAGGCAGAACGAAAAGGAACGCCATGGAAACCACATCGAGCCAGAGGCCCAGTTTCATGGACCGGCCTTCCTGCTTCTTGAAGAAAAGGGGTACGGTCCTGCCCATGAAAGTCGAGCAGCTTTTCCCGTGGTAGGGGCACCTGGCGCAGACCAGATAACGCAGGGGCACGGCGAACAGGGCGAAAAGAACCAGCCACAGGGCGAGCTTCCAAGGGCTCGTAGCGGCCAGGATGTAAACTCCGCACAGGGCTACCGGGAGCATCGTGACCGAGGTGAGCCAGCTCACCCAGCCGGGCCAGGGGGGCTCGCAGGAGCAGGGAACGCCGTCCTGCACGACCATCTTTTCCGAAAGTCCATTGTTTCCAGAGGATTTTTCCGCCACGGAGACCCCCTTCCGATCAGAGTAGCCAAATCGCATGTCCCGCGGCCCCCCAACGCCGCTCCCGACCTTGCTCGGGGAGGCCCTCTCCATGCTCACATCATGTCCCGTGCTCTTCGCCAAGGTCAAGCGCTCGTGCCCGGTTTTTTCGGGCTGCCCGGGACTTTTTGATGATGCAAGCAAGCATGCAGGATCCGGCGAGACCGGGCTCGGGGGGATGACGGAATTGGATCGATCTCATCCCTGGTGATAGAGTCTGTACCGGGCCAAGAAGGGGATCGGAAAGGCAAGAGATCCAGCGGGACCACCGCGGGGAGGGAACGACCGAGCGCAGGGAGAAGACGGACGGAGGGGCGTGCCGATGAAAGAGCGGATCCGTGTGGCGGCCGTGCAGATGTGCGCTGTCCTGGGCGACGTGGAACAGAATCTGCGGAGCGCCGGGCGGCTCGTCCGGCAGGCTTTCGAAAGCGGCGCCGAGTGGGCGATCCTGCCCGAGTTTTTCACTTCGGCCGTGGCCTTTCATCCCAGGATGCTCGGGGCGGCGCGGCCGCTGGAAGGTGGAGGCCCCCAAGAGATGCTCCGGTCTCTGGCCCGGGAGCACGGCCGAGTCGTGGGCGGCTCTTACATCGCCCTTCGAGGTGAGAGGAGCTACAACACCTTTGTCCTGGCTTTTCCGGACGGCTCGACCTGGTACCACGACAAGGATCAGCCCACCATGTGGGAGAACTGCTATTACGAGGCTGGCTGCGACAGCGGGGTGTTCGATACTCCCCGGGGGACAGTGGGAGCCGCCCTCTGCTGGGAGTTTGTGCGGACTCGGACCGCAAGGAGGCTGCGGGGGCAGGTTGATCTTGTGGTGGGAGGCTCCTGCTGGTGGACCCTGCCGGAGAAGAGGCTCCCGGGTTTCCCGCGAGACCTTCACGAGAGTAATCTCGAGATCCTTCGCGAGACCCCGGCCCGGTTCGCCAGAATGGTGGGGGCTCCTGTGGTGCATGCGGCCCATGCGGGCGAGTTCGAGGGCGCACTTCCCCTCTTCCCCGGATTCCCTTATCGATCCCGCTACCTCGGAGAGACCCAGATCGTGGACGCCGACGGCCGGATCCTGGGCCGGATGCGGGGCGAGGAGGGGGAGGGCTTTGTGATCGCGGAAGTCGAGCTCGGAAAGAAAATGCCGCCGCCGGACCCGATCCCGGAGAGGTTCTGGATACCCGATTTGCCGTTACAGTTCCGGCTCATGTGGGCGCTTCAGAACATGCACGGCAGAATCTATTACAGACGCAGGACACTGCGTTCCCGGGTGGTTCCGAAGTCCGGCTCTTCGCGGACCCCGGCCGAGAACTGACCGGATCCAGGCCGGCCCGACCCTCAGATCCACTTTAGACCACAGGCAAAGACCAGGATCGCAGCGAAATCGACTCCATAGATCACACCCAGGACGGCCAGCTTGCTCTTGATTCTTTCGAGATCGTGCACCCAGAACGAGACCGCCATGAAGGGCAGGTAGCCAAAAAGAAAGAGCAGAAGCACGTTCGGGAACCGCCACCAGGAGTATTCCCAGATCAGAGCGTCTACGCGGTTGAGCAGAACTTCGATGAACACGCACAGGGCAGAATTAAGCAGGGCGAAAAACCAGCGGTTCGGCAAGCCCAGAATTTTCAGCGACTTGTCCTTGGGCAGCATCTTGAGAAGGGCGACCCCCAGGATGGCGAACATGATGCTGATCTCGATGGTGAGGCCCACGAAGATGAGGTAGCTCGTGCCCCCGGGAGTGGTCCAAACCGCAGACCAGCCCGTGAAATGCAGGACCAGGCCGTTCCAGATCTCGTTGAAGAGGTCCATCCCGTAAAAGGCCAGGCCCCCCAGTATGACGTTCCAGTTCCTCCTTTCGATCTCCACGGCGTAGACGTAAACGGCAAGGACGAAAAGCGCGATCACCGGCCATTCGAAGTGCCCGCCCTGGCGCAGGATTTCCAGGGCCTTCTGAGAAGCCTCGGTCATTGTGGATCTCCCCATTCTTGTAAGGTTTTCCCGGGCAGCGCCCCGCCTATGCTTTGCCCGTGGCGTTCTCCGAGCCTGGTCATACAACATGAGCCCGGGAACATCAACCGAGATGCCCAGGGCCCACTTCCCGGAAGCTCGGCCCCCCCGGGCAAAAAAAATCCCTGGCACTCGGGGGGGCTGAATGCCAGGGACGGAGTCTCACACCGCCTTGCGACGGTGATTTTGATTGCTCCTAACCCTTAGAGCGAAAGCTGCGAAGGAAAGTTTCAAGGAAAAAGCGAAAAAAAGACGTTCCGCAGCGACCCGTGATCCAGGGCAAGACGCAGGGCTTCCAGCCGCTGCCTCAGGGCATTCTCGGAGTCGGCAGAAATCTGCAGGCGCAACAAGCTGGTTTCGAAGGTCGGATCGTGTGAGGCCTGAATCCCTGCCTTCTCCAGGCCCGTCTCCTTCCAAGCCCTCTCGAACCTCGCTCTGGCTGCCTCCAGGGTCGGGTACCTCCTGTGCCGCAGGGCTCCGAGAAACGCCTGGGCGTTCTTGCGGGGGGGCCGCCGCTCGTCCAGGGCTTCGGTTCGGAGGGATTCCAGGACGCGAACAGGGGATTCGGACTCCCGCAGGCAGATTTCCCGCACCCACTGGGCAGCCTGGCGGCTCTCCTGGAGGTTGAGCGCGCATCCGGCCACGAGATCGCAGAAGAGCGTGCGGCACTCGACAGGGAACTCCCTCAGAACCAGGGCCTGGCCGTAACTCAACTGGCCTGTTGCGACCTTCACGCGCACGGGTTCGGGCAAGGAAAGCAGGAATCGCCTGTCTTGGAGGGCCGGAGGCTCCTGGGGGAACCGAAGATCCGCCTCGAGCACGTCCCCGAGCCGCGGAAGGAGAGAGGGGAATTCATCCTGGAGCCGCACGAAGACCATCGCTCTTTCGATCTCGTTGAACCCTCGGTGAAAACGGTTTTCCAGCAGGCTTCTCCGCAGCGAAGCCTCGTCCGTGAACTCCTCCCTGGAACCTGTCAAGGCTTCGACGCTCTCCAGGCCGAGGGCGCCCAGGACCTGAATCCGGCGCCAGCCGCACACGACCTGGTACAGTCCGTCCCCGACCTCGCGCAGAACCGGAGGGACCAGAAGCCCTGCCTTGCGGACCGAGGCGAGAAGGTCCGACAGATCGGGCCGGAAGGTGAAGACGAACTGCTCCGCGGCCGGACCTTCACGGAGGATTTTGTCCAGGCCGACTTTCTGATACCGCACGGCGACATCCTTCGGGTCAAGCGCTCAGGCTCTTCTGCGGACCCGGGTGGCGAAATCCTTCTTTTCCCGGGCGGCCTGGATATGCTCGGGCCGCATCCGGTCGAGCATGCCCCACCCCCACCAGAACATGGGGTACTGCCGGATTCCCTTTTCCAGTTCGTTCACCACGAGCTGGAGGTCTTTGTCCACGTCCCCGGTGAAGCGGAGAGGCTCGGTGATGAAGACCGTCTGGCGCCTCCAGTCCCGGCGGTCCCGGACAGCATACATCACGTGGAAGGGCACTTTCGTCTTGTACTGGAGAAAGATCACGCTCGAAGGGAAGAGCCCCCGCTGGCCGAAAAAGGTGACTTCCCTGAGATCCTGCTTCTCGGGAAGGGGGATGTCCAGGAGAAGGTAGAAGATTTCGTTGCATGCCAGTCTTCTCTCGATTTCTCCCTTGGGCTGGCGGCCGGCGAAAATGTAGCGGGCATACGTTTTCAGTCCGGATATCCACATGAGGTAGGCGTGGTGGAGCTTGATGAAGAAATTCACTTTCTTCATGTCCCAAGGGTTCACCGCATAGGGGGCAACTTCGTACCCGCGGGAATAGAAAAACCCGCCGGGGTAGAAGTAATTGTTGAAATGCATGGTGCAGAGAATCACGCCCCTGCCCTGGTACAGGGATGCGTCGAGATGCTCGAGACCCTCGAACGTGACGAACCGTCTGGTCCAGGCCTTTTCCCGATACCGCGTCCACAGGTACGTGTCGTAGAAAAACGTGGCCTGTACCTGGAAGACGGTCCTTGCGATCTCCTCCCTCTCTTTTTCGGATCGCTCGGGAAAGCACTGGCCGAGATCGCGGATCATCCTGGCCCTGAATCCCTTCATGAGCCGGTAGTGAAGGTTCCCGCGCCAGCGGGTGACAGGGAATGCCCAGCCGTAAGGCAGGAAGCAAAGAAGGGGATAGAACAAGAGAACGTCGAAGGCGAAAAAAAGGGAGAGAAGGATCTGTTGCATCCGGGCTCTTATCCTGCGGATCAAGCGGCACCTCCTCTGCAGACGGGATCAGATCGTTCGAACACTTCCCTGCGGACGGGTTCGCTCTCCATCGACATGCGGACCTGGACGGCCGTGCCGTGCCTGCGGATTTCGGCCAGGATCGACCGATACAGGCTCGTGCGCAGGGGCTTGAAGTACCTGTACTTTCCGTCCCGGCATTGCACGAACTCCTCCAGGAGGAGAGAGCATTCGGGGAAACGCTCCCTGATCCGGGAGGCCAGGCCGGGCAGGTATCGGAACCCACCGATCACGAAAGATTCGATGCCCTCCGGGTCGAGGTTCTCGAAGATGGCAGCAACGAGGTCGGCGTATCCCCTCTCCCATCCCGGATAACGGAGGGCCGGGTCAAGCCGGATTCCGATCCGGTAGCCCTTGTCCTGGCAGGCTCGCGCACAGGAGAGCCTTTCGAGCGGACTGGGGGTTCGGACTTCATAGAGCTTCCACGCCTCCTCCGGGGTGAGGGTCCAGGAACAGACCACGTTTTGAGGCGGGTGGGCCGGCAGGAAGGACTCGACCCCGGCGCACTTGGTCCTGAGTTCCAGTGTCGCGCCGGGGTGGCCGCGGAAAATCTCCACGGCCTGCCGCGCGAACCCGGACAGGGGCTCCAGGGCCAGGGCATCCGAAAGTTCGCCTCCGTGATAGGTGGCGGGGCCGGACCGCTCCTGCTCCCGGAGGTGGTCTTCGAGCTCCTCGAGCAGGTCCTGTCGGTTCGTGAAGATCACAGGGGCTCCGTGAGGGAAGTAGGCTTGGAGAAAGCAATACTGGCAGTCGAAGGGGCACCCGTTCGCGTGGGCGATGAAGAAGTGCCGGTCTTCCTTGCGGCTTTGGGGCCGAAAGGGTCTCACGAAAGAGCCGGGGTTGCGGGCGAGCACGAGGACCTGTTGTTTGACCCGCGAGCCCCATCCTTTGAGCGGCACCCCTCCTGCGTCGAGCCTGCGGTGGTCTTGGATCTCGTAAACCGGGGTCCCGGCGAACATGGCCAGGATGCGCCGGGCGAGGGGTTCGTCCTTGGCGGCGGCCTCCACGTAGAGGAAAGCGGGCCGGGGGAACGAGGGGCAAGAGTGCCCGGTTTCTCCCTGCTCGGGCGTCTTCTGGCTGGAACTGCAGGAGGATGACTCCATCATTGATCGGGGAAAGCTCCGGTGTCACAATGAGCCCGCATCGTCTCCTGCGCCTCGGGCGCAGCGGGCCGGCCCTGCTGTACAGAATGTATCCTACCCCATTTGATCGGAAAAGGAGAAGGGCCGCGTTCCTGCGCGTGCAGGCAGCCGCGGCCCGGTGGCTCTGGCGGAGAGGGGAAGACAGAAGGAGGTTCCGACCATGGAGGAGCGCAAGTCTCGCAAGAAAACCGCCGCTTCCGGAAAGGCCGGGATCGGCGAATGGATCCGGCGTCTGGAAGAGGCCCATCCCGATGCCGCCATTGCGCTGCGTTTCTCGAACCCCCTGGAACTTCTCGTCGCGCTCATCCTGGCGGCTCAGTGCACGGACGAAAGGGTGAACGAGGTCACGCAGTCGCTGTTCCGAGCGTACCGGAGCGCCCGGGATTATGCGCAGGCGCCGCAGGAGAAGCTCGAAGCCGAGATCCGGCCCACGGGTTTTTTCCGGAACAAGGCCAGGGCGATCCGGGCGTGCTGCAAGGAGCTGGTCGAGCGGTTTGGCGGCGAGGTCCCGCCGCGCCTGGAGGATCTGCTCACCCTGCCGGGCGTGGGCCGCAAGACCGCCAACATCATTCTGGGAAACGCCTTCGGGCAGGCGGCGATCGGCGTGGACACCCACGTCAAACGCCTGGCCAACCGGATGGGGTTCTCCCGGCAGAGCGATCCTGACCGCATCGAAGAGGACCTGTGCGCGATCGTACCCCGCGAGAAATGGGTGCGCTTCTGCCACCTTCTCCAGTTTCACGGCCGACGGATCTGCACGGCCCGAAGCCCGAAATGCCCGGCCTGCCCAGTGGAGGATCTATGCCCCAAGGTCGGGGTGTAGGGTGAGCCTTCCCGGAGGCTGGCCGCCGCAGGGAAGGTCGGGGCCTGTCATCAATAGACGTCCCGGAATTCCGGAAAGGCGTACACCACGGGCGTGCAGGTTCCCCGCGCGAGCACCCTGCGCACGCACGGGAAGAGGCGTCCAGGCTCGATGCGGTTCTCCCGGAGGTAGCGGTCCGTGGGATCCTGGCCGTCCCCGATTTTGAGAGGCACGCCGGCAGCCTGTGGCTCGGATGAGGATTCAGGAAGGAAGGTGAAAAGAGTCCGGAACCCTTGGCCGTAGGCGTTGGCTCCGGAGGGTTCGATGGTGTCGACCCGGCAGGTTCCGGGGACGTCCCGATACTCGCAGGGCCCGCCGACCCTCAGCGGCGGGTCTGCCGCGGTGGTGCAGCCGGCAGAGAGAAAAACCCAGCAAAGCGCCGCCAGGAGAGGAACAAGGGCCGACGGTCGGCGGCCTCCGGGCCGGATCCGCGGGATTCGACGGCCTGCGGCGAAATCTCTTGAGATTCGTGCGCCCGGCATTTTCGTCCCCTCCTGTTCGAGGGGTTCCTGCCGCTCCGGCGGCCGGAGCCCCGGCCAAGGAACGCTGGCAAACCGTTCGGGTTTCCGATATGTTGATTCTACCAACCTCTGAGGATCGATGAAAATCCCGCACGTTCGTCAAGGGAAAGGGGGACGACGCCCATGCTGGAGTGCCGAAACCAGGAAGACGTTCTCAGGATCGTGAACGACAAGAAAGTGTCCTTTGTCCAGTTTTGGTTCACCGACGTCCTCGGCCAGCTCAAGAGCTTTTCCATCACGCCCGAGGAGCTGGAACTCGCCTTCACCGAAGGGATGGGCTTTGACGGCTCCTCGATCGAGGGATTCGCCCGCATCGAGGAGAGCGACATGGTGGCCGTGCCGGACCCGACGACCTTTCAGCTTCTGCCCTGGCGGCCCCAGGAGGCTCCTGTGGGACGGATGTTTTGCGACATCCTCAATCCGGACGGGACACCGTATGCGGGAGATCCGCGGTACGTGCTCAAGAGAATGCTCAAGAAGATCGCCGAAAGGGGGTACACCTACTACGTGGGCCCGGAGCTCGAGTACTTCTATTTCCAGTCGGACCGCAACCCGGAGATTCTGGATCAGGGCGGCTACTTCGACGTCACGCCCCTCGACCGGGGAAACGATCTGAGAAGGCAGACGATCTTCGCGCTGCAGGGGCTGGGCATTCAGGTGGAATACAGCCACCACGAGGTGGCTCCGAGCCAGCACGAGATCGACCTGAGGTACGACGAGGCGCTCCGCATGGCGGACAAGACTCAGACCTACCGGATCACCGTGAAGGAGGTCGCCCGCCAGAACGGCGTGTACGCGACTTTCATGCCCAAGCCTCTTTTCGGGCAGAACGGCAGCGGCATGCACACCCACCAGTCCCTGTTTCAGGGCGACCGAAACCTCTTTTTTGACGGATCCGATCCGTTCCATCTTTCCCGGGTCGCCAAGAGCTTCATCGCCGGCATTCTGCGGCACGCCCGGGAGATCATTGCCGTCACGAACCAGTGGGTGAATTCCTACAAGAGGCTCGTGCCCGGCTACGAGGCCCCGGTCTACATTTCCTGGGCCCGGCGGAACCGCTCCACCATGATCCGGGTGCCCATGTACAAGCCCGGAAAGGAGAAGGCAACCCGGATCGAGTTCCGGGCTCCGGATCCGGCCTGCAATCCCTACCTCGCTTTCGCCGTGATGCTGGCTGCGGGCCTGGAAGGGATGGAAAAGGGATATCCCCTGCCGGACCCGGTGGAAGAGGACATTTTCCACATGTCCCAGGAGGAGAGGGAAGCCAGAGGGATTCAGTCGCTGCCCGGCAGTCTCTACGAGGCTGTGCTCGAATGCGAGAAGAGCGATCTGGTTCGCAGAACCCTGGGCGATCACATTTTTACGAAGTTCATCGAGAACAAGAAGATCGAATGGGACACCTACCGCATCCAGGTGAACGTGTACGAAATCGACAGGTACTTGCCCATGCTTTGAAAATCTCTTGGAGTCAGGGTAAACTATTGGTGAGCATGAAATCGGTTTCCCCTCCTGCCTGGCCTGGAGGCCGCGGAGCGACTGCCGGACATGGATTTCGAGCCTGAGGTTGTCCTGCTTTACTGCGGCAACTGCGTGGAGGAGAACGGCAGCCTGGCCGATGCGCACCGCACCCTCGACGGGTGCCGGGCCCGGTTCGTCATGCTTGCCTGCTCGAGCAAGCTGGAAGTGCGGGACGTGATGAAGCTTCTGGAGCAGGGGGCTGACGCGGTCCAGGTCGTGGGCTGCGCAGACGGCTCCTGCCGGTTGGTCGTGGGAAACCGCAGGGCCGAAAAACGGGTCCAGTACGTACGGGATCTTCTGGCCGAGATCCAGCTGGGGCCCGAACGGGTCGCCATGGCCAGGGGAGAACGGTTCCGGGAATCCGATCTTCTGGCTCTGGCATCTGAAAGGGCGGCTCAGGTTCGACAGCTGGGCCCGAATCCGATGAAGGCCATGACAACAGCCAAACGATAGGAAGGGCAGGAATTTCCTGGCGGCGCCTGTCAGTGCCGACGGGCGGCGTCTTTTCTCGACGGGGAGAGCAGATGGCCATGTGTGGGCCGCACGGGATGCGGAAACATGCCGAAAAAGTACCATGTGGAGGCACGGCCTGCGCCTCCGCGATTCTCCCCGATCCCCAGGCACAGTTCTATCGAAACCTCCAGATGCCTCGGATGCGTTCGCTGCGTCAAAAGCACTTCGTGTGTCTACGGAGTGTACCGGTCGCGGGGGTTTGACCCGGTCCAGGTGCAGGACACCGGGGACAACCTTTGCGTCGGATGCCTCCGGTGCGTGCAGGAATGCAAGAACGCCATCCTGTCCCGAGCTCCCAATCCTCGGTTCGAGCGCATGGGGGACAGCCACTGGACCCCTGAGATCCTCTCGCGAATCTGGAAGCAGGCTGAAACAGGAAAGATCCCGGTCTCCGGCGCGGGGTATCGAGGTCCCTTTTGCGGGCCCGGCTTCGACCGCATGTGGACGGACATGTCTGAAATCGTCCGTCCGACACGGGACGGCATCCACGGCCGGGAATACATCAGCACGGCGGTCGATCTCGGCAGGAAACCGGACAGGCTCTGTTTCGACGCGGACGGGAATCTGGCCACTTCTGTGCCGCCCATGGTCGAGATTTCCCTGCCAGCGGTTCTGGATGTCCCGCCGGTCGGATTTGTCGGGCCGGGAGCCCGGCTGGCCATGGCTCAGGCTGCCGAGACGCTGGAGACGGTCGCGGTTGCGACCTTCGAGGAGGCACATGGGCTGCTGGCTCGGCACAGGGAACGGCTGATCGTGCGGATCGATCCGGACCGGACCGTCGAGGGCTGCCTGGAAGGGGTGCGCCTTGTGGAACTCGCCGACTCGCCGAGCGTCGAAGGGCGGCTTGCGGAGCTTCTTGCGGCCTGTCCGGGCCTGGTGGTTTCCGTTCGCATTCCTCTGGACGAGCGCGCTCCGGAGCGGGCGAAGGTCCTTGTACGAGCCGGGGCGGGGATTCTGCATCTTCAGGCCGGGCGAGATGGCTGCGGGATGGGCGGCTGGAAAGAAAGGTTCGTATTGGATCTCGTCCGGGCCGTGCATCTCAAACTCGTGGAAGCGTCGATACGGGACCAGGTGAGCGTTCTCGTATCCGGCGGAATCGCCATGGCGGAGCACATGGCGAAAACCGTCATCTGCGGTGCGGACGGCGTGGGTGTGGACCTTGCTCTGGCCGCAGCCCTCGAATGCAGGCTCTGCCCGGATTGCCGTGAGCAGAGCGAGTGCCCGGTTCGTCTGGACCAGGTGGAGGAGGAATGGGGGGCCCAGAGGATCGTCAACCTGCTGGGCGCCTGGCACGCCCAGCTCATCGAGGTCATGGGCGCCATGGGGCTCAGGGAAGTCAGAAGGCTCCGGGGCGAAGTGGGCCGGGCCATGTTCTTCGAGGACCTCGAAAAGGAGTGCTTCGGGCCGATTTTCGGCGTCCGTCGCGACTTCACGATTCGCATCCCGGACTGGCGCCGAAGCGGCGTGGAGACGAAAGAGAGTCCGGGCGAGGTCGCTCTGCCCTGGTCCGGCAAGGACGTCAAGACGCCTTTCACGGCCGACGCAAAACCCGCGCCGAGCCGGTTCAGGAACCGGCTGGCGAAGTTTACGGTTCGGGTCGAAAAGGACTGCACGCACTGCGGCGCCTGTGCCCGGGCCTGCCGCTTCGGTGTCCTTTCCCTGCAGGGCGGCCGCATCCGGGTGGACCGGAACGCCTTGTGCCGTGGGCCCGATGTATGCAGGCGGAGCGGGTCCTTCTGCATTGACCACTGCCCGGAGGACGGGGCGATCCAGGTTGCCCGGAATCCTCTCTGGGAAACCTTCGGGGACTACCGGTGGACTCCGGATCTCATCGTCAGCACCTGGCTTCAGGCCGAAACCGGGCTTCCTCCTGTGGATTCGGGGCTGGAGTATCGGACAGGCGCCTCGGGCGGCGGGTTCGACCGCATGGATTTCGCCTTTCCGGAAAAGCCCCCGGATCCTTTCCTGCGGCCTTCCGAGATCGATCTCCGGATCCCCTTGAACAGAAGGGGGGATGAGCGGCCCCAGGTCACGATCGGGTTTCCGGTCTACGGCGGCGGCATGAGCTTCGGTTCGATCAGCCTCGCCACCATGCTCGCCAGGGCCAAGGCATACTCCCTGGCGGATTCCTTCACCTGCACCGGAGAAGGGGGGTATCCCGAGGGGCTCACCCGGTACGACGACCACGTCATCACCCAGGTGGCCACGGGACTGTTCGGCGTCCGCGAGGAGACCATCCAGCGCGTGCGGATCGTGGAGTTCAAGTATGCCCAGGGCGCCAAGCCCGGCCTGGGAGGCCATCTGCTGGGAGACAAGGTGACGCCGGCCGTGGCCAGGAAGCGGGAGGCCGTGGCCGGTACGCCGCTCTTTTCGCCGTTCCCGTTTCATTCGGTCTACTCCGTGGAAGACCACAAGAAGCACGTCGACTGGATCAAGACGATCAACCCGAGGGCTCTCGTCTCTGTCAAGGTCTCCACGCCGAGCGACGTCGACATGGTGGCGATCGGGAGCTATTACGCCGGCGCCCACATTCTCCATCTGGACGGCAGCTACGGCGGCACGGGTGCGGCTCCGGACATCGCGAAGAAGAACATCGCCATGCCGATCGAATACGCCATCCCCAAGGTTCATCGGTTCCTCGTTGAGGAAGGCGTCCGGGACAGGGTGACCCTGATCGCCTCCGGCGGGCTGCGAACCGCCTGGGACATCGCCAAAGCCATCGCTCTGGGCGCGGACGGCGTGGTGGTGGGCACGGCCGAACTCGTCGCCTTGGAGTGCGTTCGCTGCGGAAACTGCGAAAGCGGCCGCGGATGTCCCAGGGGGATCGCGACCACGGATCCCGGCCTTTCGGCTCTGTACGAGCCGGATTGGGCCGCCCTGCGGATTTTGAACCTGTTCCATTCCTGGTATCTGCAGCTTTGCTGGATCCTGTGGCGCTTCGGCATGAGAAGCATTCGCGACCTTGTCGGCAGAAGCGACCTGCTCGTGCACCGCGACTACGAAAGGGCCATGCCGGCCGAGGAGAGAGTTTTTTCTGAGGACCAGGTTCGGGCCGCGTAGTCTCGGGCAACGGCGCCGGCGTGGTTCGGCGTGTGGCCCTTCGAAACTCGGAAAAGGCGAGAAAGGGACTTGCAGAAGGCGGGTGAATCCATGGCGAATCGGACGGACTGGATAGAAGGCGTGGTTCGTTCCCGAAGAAGGCTTTTCGACGGGGTGCTGCCCGAGGTGGGGCCCAAGGCCGCCGAGGAAGGCGGCTGCGGCGTGGTCGGGTTTGCGGCCACGGTTCCGGTTCGGGGCAGACACATTTTCGAACCCTCGATCCAGATGCACAACCGAGGGAACGGCAAGGGAGGAGGGATCGCGGCCGCGGGGCTGGAGCCGGCCGCCCTGGGCGTGGACGCCTCGACGCTGCGGGAGGATTACATTCTGCAGATCGCGCTCCTGGATCCTTCGGTGCGGGGGGAACTGGAACGCAAGGCTCTGGAACCGGTCTTCCGGATCGACCAGGGGTGCGTGATCGAACCGGCTGCGGACTGGCGCGACCTGGGCCTGGAAGTGGAGCCTCCGGTGATTTCTCGATACTTCGTGCGGGCCAGACCCGAGATTCTGGAAGCTTTCGCCAGGGAAAACAGGCTCGGTCCGGCCGACCAGAGGGCGGTTGAGGACGAGTTCGTCTTTCAGACGAGCGTCAAGCTCAACAGGCGCTATTATGCCTCCCTGGGCGAGAAACGGGCGTTTGTCGTCTCCCACGCCCGCAATCTGGTGATCTTCAAGATCGTGGGGTACGCCGAACAGGTGGTCCAGTATTACGGTCTGGAAGATCTTCAGGCCAGGGTCTGGATCGCCCATCAGCGCTATCCCACCAAGGGAAAGGTCTGGCATCCCGGAGGAGCCCATCCGTTCATCGGCCTCATGGACGCTCTGGTGCACAACGGGGATTTCGCCAATTACCAGGGCGTCTGCACGTACCTGCGCCAGCACGGCCTGGCTCCCCAGTTCCTGACCGACACCGAGGTGGCGGTCCTTCTCTTTGACCTCTGGTCCCGCGTGTACGGCTATCCTCTCGAATACGTGATCGAAGCTCTGGCGCCCACGACCGAACTCGACTTCGACCGGCTCCCTGAAGAGAAGAAGCGTATTTACAAGATCCTTCAGGCCCGGCACATGCACGGCTCTCCGGACGGCCCCTGGTTTTTCATCATCGCCCGGAGCGAGCCGGATGCCGACCGGTTCCGTTTGCTCGGCATTACGGACACCTCCATGCTCAGGCCCCAGGTGTTTGCCCTGCAGGAGGGAGACGTATCGATAGGCCTCGTGGCGTCGGAAAAACAGGCCATAGACGCCACCCTGCGCTCCCTGTCCGGGGAAGACATGAGGTTTCGTCCTGTCGCGGACCGGTATTGGAACGCCCGCGGCGGGAGCCACACGGACGGGGGAGCCTTCCTTTTCACTGTCCAGGGAACCAACGGGTCCTCGATCCTGGCCTGCACCGACAAGTTCGGCCGGAAGATTCAGAGCCCGCCCGGGGAATGGAGAATTCCGGAGCGGCCAACTGTGGCCGAGGGTTCCTGTGGGGATGCCGGAGGGATCCTGGCGAGGCTCCGAGGGGCTTCCGACAGAGCGGGCGCCTGCCGGGAGGCTTTTTCAGGGCTTGTGCAAGCCCTGGCTCGGGCAGGCTTGGGCGAGGCGGCGGAGCTGATCGGCGAAATCGAGAAAGGTGCGCTCCGGGACGATGAAGATCTCCAGAACGCTCTCGAAATCCTAACCTTGCTTCACGACAGGCGTTACGACTGCGGGGACAAACGGCCGAGCGCGATGCGGGAGCTCGTCTCGCGCGCGATCGACCGGATCCTGGACGCCGTGCCCCTGGTCGACGGGCCCGGGGGAGGACGGTTTCGAAGGATCGACTGGCGGACAAGGGAAGCTCTCCGGGCTCCCCGCTCCGGAGAGACGACCCTGGTCATCTGCGCCCGGGATTTTCCGCCAGAGGGGCCGGAGTGCGACGCACGGCTCGCTGTCCGGGCCTGGGAGAAAGGGTGGCGGCGGTTTGTGGTATACTCGCTCAAGGGCCAGCGGTTCCTTGGCTGCGGGTTCGGCCCGGGAAGCGACGGCGTCCGGTTCGACGTGTACGGGAGCTCGGGGGACTACCTGGCCTCCGGCATTGACGGCATGGAGATCCACGTGCATGGTAATGGCCAGGACCAGCTCGGCCAGATCCTCAAACGGGGTCGGCTGGTCGTCCATGGCGACGTGGGCCAGACGTTCCTTTACGGTGCCAAGGGCGGCGAGATCTACGTGCTCGGCAACGCCGCCGGCAGGCCCCTCATCAATGCGGTGGGAAAGCCCCGGGTCGTGATCAACGGCACCTGTCTGGACTTTCTGGCTGAATCGTTCATGGCGGGAGACCCGTTGAACGGCGGAGGCTTCGTGATCCTGAACGGCATGACGTACACCGACAAAGGAACTCTCGTCGAGCAAGAGACGCCGTACCCGGGCTCCAATCTGTTCTCCCTGGCCTCGGGCGGGGCGATCTACGTGCGGGATCCACATCATCGGATCGTGCCCGAACAGCTGAACGGAGGCAGGATCGTATCCCTGGGCGCCAGGGATTGAGAGTCATCCTTCCTTATCTGAGAGAAAACGAGAGGCTCTTCGGCGTTTCGGTGGAACACGACCTCCTGCGGGTGGAGGGCGAGCCGAGGCCGCCCGAGAAGGTGTACCGAAAGGTTCAGCCCGCAGCGGTCGCCTATGAGAGCGGCCTGGAGGAATAGGCCTCTTCGGGATCGGCAAGGGGCCCTGCGAGCGCCTGGCCCGCCCAGGGTTCCAGGAAACGGCTTTCAGGAGGAGAGACGGTTCGGTGGCGGCCATCAGTTCGGGAATCGCTTATCTGGATCGCCTCTTGGGCGGCTTTCAGCCCGGAGACAACGTGGTCTGGGTCGCGGACGCCGGCACATCTCTGATTGCCTTCATCGGCGCTTTTCTGAACGTCGCACGGGGCGAGCCGGACGGAACGATCGTTTACGTAAATTCCAACTACGCGCCCCAGACGATCTACCGGAGGTTCTCGGAGGGGCTGCCCAGAGGCGGGTTTGTCCACGTGGATGCCTTCACCTTCGGCAAGGGAAAGGGCGACGAGATCTTCCGGGAGCATTACAGCCAGGGAGCGGCCGGCCGGCCGGGCTACGAGAGCGTCTGCATCCAGACGCCGTCGGACCGGGAGGCCTTTGACCGCACGCTGGCCTCGCTGGAGGAGAAATACGGCGAAAATGCCCGGTACGTGTTCGACAGCCTGACCGGACTGAGCGAACTTTGGGGAGGGGAGAGGGCTGTCCAGGAGTTTTTCACACACCACTGTCCCAAGCTGTACGAGCTCCAGGCGGTCGCCTGCTGGATCCTCGAGCGGGAAGCCCACTCGCGCTCCTTTCTGGCGAACCTGAGCCACATCACCCAGGTGGTGATTCAGCTCAGGAACCTGGAAGAGGGCATCTGCGAGATGAAGCTTCTCAAGGCCGAGGACCGCCCCTCGCGAATCCTCAGAGAGTCGGTCCGGTACCGGGTTGCCGACGATCAGATCAAGTTCCTGGAAAAGACACCGGAGAGAGACCTCCGCATCGGCGAGCGAATCAAGGAGCTTCGCAGCCGGCGCGGCCTTTCTCAGGCCGAGCTTGCCCGCATGCTCGATATCACGCCGAGCGCCCTGTGCCAGATCGAAGGCAACCAGGTCTATCCCTCCCTGCCCCTCCTGGTTGAAATCGCTCAGACCCTGGGCCAGGGCCTGGACGGATTGTTGCCCGGCGGAACGTTCGAAGGAGCCGCCAAGAGGGGCCTGACCGTTCAGAAGCGCAAGGGAGGCCCGGCGCCGGTCGCCCGGGGGTTTAGAGCGGCCGCACGACCCGCAGTGGAGGCCGCACCTCTGCTGCCCGAGAGCGGCCGGCAAGCCCGCAGAATCACTCCGTACTGGCTCCGCCTGGCACCCGGGGCAGAGGACACGAGGTCTTTCTTCGATCACAAAGGGCACGAATTCGGCTGGGTCCTGACCGGAGTGCTCAGGGTCGTTGTGGATGACGGGGAGGTTTTGCTCCGAAAAGGCGACAGCATCTACCTCGAGGAACAGACCATCCGGCGATGGAAGAACGAAGGGGCTGGCCGGTGCGAGCTCCTCTGGGTCCTGGCGTAGGGAAAGGAGAAAAGCAGCTCGATCCTATTCGTGACGATCCACCGGTTACAGGAGAGAGGCCATGGCCGCTCGCGAACATCGGACCGATTACGAAGAGCAGATCCGGGCGCTTACCGAGATCAGCAAGGCGATCACTTCCGACCTGTACCTGGACGACATCCTGAAGCTCGTCGTCACCGTGACAGCCGAGGTGATGGATTCCAAGATCTGTTCTCTCTGGCTTCTGGACGAGCGCAGGAAAGTTCTCAAGCTCAGGGCCACGCAGACCATCAGCAAAGAGTATCTCAAAGAAAGATCCCTCAAACTGGGCGAGGGTGTGGTGGGTCACGTGGCCCAATCCAAGAAGCCGATGGTCATTCGGGACGTCCTTGCCGAGCCCAAGTACAAGGAAAAAGAGCTGGCCCGCAAGGAGGGGCTCACCTCCATGCTCAGCGTGCCCATGGTGGTCAAGGACAAGGTGATCGGCGTCATCAACGCTTACAGCCAGGGACCCCACGACTATACCCCGACCGAAGTGAATCTTCTCATCGCGGTGGGCAATCAGGCTGCCGTGGCGATCGAGAACACGGAACTTATGGTCAAGACCCGGGTGATCCAGGAAGAGCTTGAGGCGCGGAAGCTCGTCGAAAGAGCCAAGGAGGTCCTCATGGCCCGCAAGGGACTCAGTGCGGCCGAAGCCTTCCGGCGGATCCAGAAACAGAGCATGAATGCCCGCCGGTCCATGCGGGAGATTGCAGAGGCCATTCTGCTCGCCGAAGAGATCTGACCTGCCTTCGAGACCTGCTGCCGGGCTCGCCGGACAAAGCATCGGATAAAGCACTTGACAATGAAACCGCTTTTCGGTTAAGTAATACGCAATTCGCGAGCACAAGGGCGTGCTCCGCGCCAGCGCCGGAGCGGCAGATCAGCCTCTGCCTCGGCGCCGAAGCTGGATGACAAGGGTGTCGTGCCAAGAGCCGGCACCCTTTTTTTGTGCGCCCTCCGTTCAGGGGAACTGCAAAAAATCCGGTTGGATTGTCCCCCCCCTTAAGGGGGTTGGAATCCGGGTGCTCGACCCCGGGTCGGCCGCCTTTGAGGCGCGACCCGGTGCGGGCGAACAACACCACACAGGAGGAGAACGATGAATCTGCAGCAGCCCAACTCGAACGAAGCCACCCAGACCGCGAACCGGTCGCGCAGCGTTGCTCCCGTATCCGGTATCTGCACCCGCTGTATCGACGGTTGCCGCGGCAACTGCGAGGTCTTCAAGGCCAGTTTCCGGGGGCGCGAACTTCTTTACCCCGGCCCTTACGGGACCATTACCGCGGGCGCGGACAAGAACTACCCGGTGGACTATTCCCACCTGAACATTCAGGGCTACGCGTCCGGCGCCAAGGGCCTGCCTGCAGGGGTCGGGGCAGACCCGGATCACGCGATCTTCCCGGCCGTGGACACCGAGACCGAGTACGGCACGACATACAAGATCCGGATGCGGGTTCCCATGTTCACGGGCGCCCTGGGCTCGACGGACATCGCACGCAGGAACTGGGACCACTTCGCGGTCGGCGCCGCGATCACGGGCATCACCATCATCTGCGGCGAAAACGTCTGCGGCATCGACCCGGCCCTGGAGCTCAAGAACGGCAAGGTGGCCCACGCGCCGGACCTCAAACACCGCGTCGAGGTCTACCGCCGGTACCGGGAAGGCAATTACGGGGATCTGCACGTCCAGCTGAACGTGGAAGACACCATGTTTGGCGTGGCCGAGTACGCGGTGGAGAAGCTGGGCGTGGAGAGCATCGAGCTCAAGTGGGGCCAGGGGGCCAAGTGCATCGGCGGCGAGATCAAGGTGAACAGCCTCGAGCGGGCCATCGAGCTCAAGAAGCGGGGATACATTGTCACGCCGGATCCCACGGTGCCTGCGATTCAGCAGGCGTTCAAGGAGGGCGCCATCCGCGAGTTCGAGCGCCACTCCCGGCTCGGGTTCGTGACCGAGGACGGATTCTTCAAGGAAGTGGAGAGACTCCGAAAGCTTGGGGCCAAGAGGATCTCCCTCAAGACAGGCGCCTACGGCATGGTGGAGCTGGCCAAGGCGATCAAATGGTCCTCCCGGGCAAAGATCGACCTTCTGACGATCGACGGCGCGCCGGGCGGAACCGGTATGAGCCCCTGGAGGATGATGGTGGAATGGGGTGTCCCCACCTTCTATCTGCAGTGCATGACCCAGGAGTTCTGCGACAAGCTGGCCGCCAGGGGCGAGTTCGTTCCGGACATCGCCATCGCGGGCGGCTTCTCCACCGAGGACCACATCTTCAAGGTGCTGGCCATGGGGGCGCCGTACACCAAGGCGGTCTGCATGGGCCGGGCGCTCATGATTCCGGGCATGGTGGGCAAGAACATCGGCGTGTGGATGAAAGAAGGGGATCTTCCCAAGACCGTCTCGACTTACGGAAACACCGTGGAGGAGATCTTCGTCTGCTACGAGACGCTGCGGGACAAGTACGGAAAGGAAGTGGAGAACTTCCCCCTCGGCGCGATCGGGATCTATACCTTCGCTGACAAGATCCGCACCGGGCTCCAGCAGATCATGGCCGGAAGCCGCAACTTCCGCCTCTCGACGATCTCCCGGAGCGACCTGATGGCCCTGACCGAGGAGGCCGCGAAGATTTCGGGCATCCCTTACGTCATGGACGCTTTCCGGAGCGAGGCCGAGGCGATCCTGAACTCCTGACCTTCGAAGAGAGCGGCATGGGAGGCGGCGTCCGTTTTCTTGGACGCCGCCTTTTTTGTGTGCGTTGCGCGAAACTTCGGCAGGCCGACCTCAAGGGTCTGCCGAGATCACGCCGGTCTTCCCCGGGGACCGGAGGCCGCAGGCCGCCCGGTCGAGCAGGAAGTGGGCCGCAAAGGAAACCAAAAAGGCCGGGATCGAGGCTCCGATCTGCGGGACCCACCTTGCCACGACATGGTAGCAGGCGATCCCGGCAACCCATGCGGCCAGGGCCCGCCAGCCGAAAGAACGCCCGAGCCGGGAAGATCCCTCCGCGCCAGCAGGGCCGGCCCGTTCATAACGGGCAGCCACTTCGGGACGCCTGCGTCGAAGGACGAAATAATCGGCCCCGAACACGCCGAAGAGGGGCACGAACACCGACCCGATGAGAAGAAGGAAGCTGAAGTACTGGCTCATGGTCGCGCAGGCGGCGAGCCCTGCTCCGACAGCGCCGATCCCCACGATCAGCCAGCGCTGGTTCAGGCCGGGGAAAAGGTTCTGGATCGAGACGGCCGCGGAGTAAATGTCGGCAAAAGCATTGTCGGTCTCGTCCACCAGGATCACCACGAGGGCCACGATGCCACCGGTCATGCCCATGATCGCCGCAGCCAGGTTGTCCGGCGTGGGCTCGCTCACCTTCAGGGCCGCGACAAAGAGCGCGCCCAGGCCGTAGAACCAGACATTGGCGAGCACATACCCCAGACAGGTGCCCCGGAAGGAGGCTCGAGGTTCCCGGGCGAAACGGCTGTAATCCGCCACGAGGGGCAGCCAGGAAATCGGCATGGCGACCACCAGATCCACGGCCAGCCAGAAAGGAAGGTCCCCTGTGCCCGGCTCGGCCAGGAGTTTGCTCACCTCGCCGCTCCTGAGCACAGTGACGGTCATCCAGGCAGAGACCAGGTAGACGACCCAAATGCCGAATTTCTCCAGCCACTGGCGGACCATGACGAGGGGGCCCGCAAGGGCGAGCGCCAGGCACCAGACCGTGGCCGCCAGCAGCCAAAGCCCGTAGTGGCGGCCCCCCAGGAGGGCCTCGCTCACCCGGCTGGCCGCCAGGGCGATGACCCAAAGCTCGAAGGCCGTCCATCCCAGGAGCTGCGCCACGTTGAAAAAGGTCGGGATATAGGATCCCCGCCTGCCCAGGACGGGCCGCAGCAGAACCATGGTCGGCACCCGGAGGTCGGCTCCGGCAAGGGCCGTGAGAGCCAGAAGGAGGCTGCCGATCACGCTGCCGAGCACGATGGCGCCCAGGGCGGTTTTTAGTCCCAGGCCCGGGACGAGAAGGGCGCCAGCCTCCAGCACCAGGAGCCCGACGCCCAGGCTCGACCAGAGAACGAACAGGTCGAATCCGCGGAGCCGCCGCAGCCGGTCCGGCACCGGATCCACGCCCCAGGCGGGAGGAGACGGAATACGGAGACGGCCGAGAATCGAAGCCAGTCGCTGCGCCATCGGTCGACCCCCTGTGCGGGTTCGTTCGAACAAAACGAAAAGGGCCACTCCGCCGGAGTGGCCCTCTGACTTGGCGAGACTCGCTCCCTACGCCGGCATTATCCGGGTCAGGTTCAGCGGGTCGAGGATTTCCATCCTCCTCTCAGCCGGTCCACACCAGCTCCCCGTGTCGGAAAACAATATGAATGAAACCCTTTCGCCTGTCAAAGAGAAAAACGCGGAGAGAAAACGCAAAGAGAACTCCGGAGCGCCCGGGCCAGCCTGGCCCGCCCTCTCCTTGACCGAAGAGGGATTGGACTCTCAATCCGGACTCTGGAAAATTACGGCTGGGAGACATCCGGGCTTCAACGCCTTTGCCGGCCAACGCATCGAGCCGCGGCAGAAAAGCTGATTCTGGTGAATCTGTCTGAGGAGACCTTCTCCCCTCGAAGAGAGAAGGGACGGCATTGTACTCGCGGTTCAGTCAGCATCAAGCTCTCAAAGGAAGGATCCGAACTCTTAACCTCGCCTCATCCACGATGACCAGAGCGCCTTGCTCCAAGAGGGCCCTGTGCTGCCGCAGCGCGGAGTCGACGATTCTTTCCAGATGGTGAGGGGTCACGTCCTGCGACCGAACCTGGATCACACTCGGCCCCTCCGCTGGTGAAGCCGCGAGGATGGCTCCAAAATCAAGGTCATGGGTGAAGATGATGTAGCCGTTGGCACGCGCCCGATCAAATACTGTTCGGTCCGATGCAGTCGCCTCTCCAACAGAAGACCAGTGAATCGCCTCCCAGCCGTTGCGTTGAAGGACCCGAACCCACTCGGGTGAGAGCTTCATGTCGATGAGGATCTTCATGCGTCTACCAGCGGCAATTCGACCTCCTCGACACGCCAGGCTGCATACGCCAGAGCTTCCCGTATGTCCTCGTCCTCGAGGTAGGGATAGAGCCCGAGGATCTCCGCTGAGGAATACCCGGAGGCAACCAGTCCAACCACTGTTCCGACGGTGACCCGCAGCCCTCGTATGCAGGGTTTGCCCCCCATGACCTCCGGATTTAGCGTGATCCGTTTCAGTGGCTTCATGGTTATTCTGTCCTTGCTCAGGTCCCGCCGTAAACTGCATGCGTCGTGGCACCAGCGAGACAGATGGTCTTTCATGTGCCTCGACTGGTGCACGCCCTTCGGCCCAGAGAAAAAGTGTAGGTGGTCAGAACCGACGGGTCAACCGCGACGTGGCAATCGCATTGTGCAGATCCGCCGCGGTGTCCGGGGATTGCCACGTCGCCGCGGGCGAGTCGCAATGTCCATGCCTGCGTCAGGACTTCTCGCCGCACCGGTTGCTGCAGGACCCGATTTTTCGCGCGATTCTTTGACAAGTTCCTATCCTTTCATCGCTGGCCCGAGAACTTCTCGACCAGAACGAATTTGGTGACCTTGCCCGTGGGCGTCCTGGGCAGGGGCCCCTCCCACCAGATGACCTTCTTTGGGGTCTTGAACCCGGCGAGCCTCTCCCTGCAGTAGGCGATGAGGTCCGCCTCGGACACCTCCGCCCCTTCCCGTTTCACCACGACGGCCGTGACCACCTCTCCCCAGAGCTCGTCCGGCAGTCCGATCACGGCGCAGTCCGCCACGGCCGGATGGCTGAGCAGGGTGTTCTCGACCTCCACGGAGAACACGTTCTGGCCCCCGGAAATGATCATGTCTTTCAGGCGGCCCGCCAGGTAGAGGAAGCCCTCTTCGTCGAAGCGGCCCAGGTCTCCGGTGTGGACCCACCCGTCCCGGAAAACCTCGCGGGTTCGCTCCTCGTTCTTGAAATAGCCGGCGGTGGCGCTCGGCACCCTTCCGACGATCTCCCCGACTTCTCCGGTCGGCACATCCCGGCCCTGGGAGTCCACGATCCGGACCTCGGCCGAAAAGATCACCTGGCCGACCGAGTCAGGCTTGCGGTTCTTGGCCTCGGGGCCGAGCTGGGTGAGGATCCCGGTCTCCTGGAGGCCGTAGTACTCGTAGATGTTCGGACACAGGCGCCGCCGGATCTCCTGCTGGAGGCTCGGGGCGAGCGGAGCGGCCGCAAACACGAGCCCTCTCAACGACGAAAGGTCGTACTGGTCCAGATCCGGCTGGGCCAGAACGAAGCTCGCCATGGTGGGAACCCAGTTGGAGATCGTGACCTTCTCGGACTGGATGAGCTCGAGCATCTGCTTGGCCTGGAACTGGTGGATCACGTTGCGGGCCCCGGTGTAGATCCCGATGGCGCACCAGGCGAAGCCCACCCTTCCGAAGATGGGAAAGACCGTAAGAATCACGTCGTCTCGCGTGATGTCATGGAGCATGGCCATGACGATCGCCGTGGCGTTGTTGTAGTGGGTGAGGAAATACGCCTTGGGCAGGCCCGTGGTGCCGGAGGTGAGATTGAGATACTGGTAGTCCTCCTCCGAGATCCGGACCCGGGGTTCCTCGGGCGAGGATTCGGACAGGAGCCTTTCGTAATGCCAAAACGGTCCTGAGGGCAGATCCGGCTCCATGCCCACCAAGAACTCCACGGCCGGGAGCCTGGCCCTGACCTCTTCTGCGATCTTGCCGAACCAGGGATCGAACAGAAAGGCCCTGGCGCCGCAGTGGTTCATCAGTTCCAGGAGCTCGGGCACGGCCAGGCGGTAGTTCAGGGGAAGGCCGATCACGCCGATCTTGGCCAGGGCGAAGTAGATTTCGACGATCTCGGCCCGGTTCGTGCACAGAAAGGCCGCCACATCCCCCTTGCGCAAGCCCAGGCTCAAGAGCCCGTTGGCCAGACGGTTGGCCCGCTCGTTGACCTTCTCGAAGGTGAACCTGCGGCCGGTGGCCGAACAGAAGATCGCTTCCCTGCCGCGGTAGCGAACCGCGGCAACGCTGAGGATGTTGCCTACGGTAAGAGTCCCTGAAGCTTTCTGCGCCATGTCGTTCCCCTGCACTTACGAAAGGATGGATCCGGCGGTGTGGCGGGCATTTTGTGCCGCCGGTCCCGCGGCTGTCAAGGAACGGGGAATCGGGGAACGGGGAATCGAGGCCAGCCCCGGAACGGGGCCAGGCCTTCATCTTACGGGCAGTTTGGATCCTTGGGATGTCCCGGCGGTCCACCGCGGTCAAGCGTTTCTGGCGGACACGTGGGGCCCGAGAGAACCAAGCTGCTCTGATCCTCCCGGACAAGCGGTTCGGCCCGTGCCTGGCCGTTTCGAACGACTGCTGGACCCTTGTCGACCTTCAGAGGTGGGCGGCGCGCTCGCACCCGAACCCCCTGCCGAGATCGCACTGCACGCAGTGGTCGGGCATCTTCAGGGTCATGGAAAGCTGGGACGCGCACTTGCTGCAGAGGGTCTCCTCTCCGGCCTTCATGGGGCCGGCGCAAGGCGTGATCGTCATGGGGCACAAGTCCACGCAGGTGCCGCATTTCTTGCAGAAATCCGGCCGGACTCCAAGCGGGAAATCCACATGGCGCTTCTTGCCTCTTCCCACGAACCCGATCGCCCGGGCCTGCCACATCTCCTCGCAGACCCGGACGCACCGGCCGCAGAGGACGCATTTCTCGTTTCGGAAGGGGTACCTCACCTTCTCGACGCCGCACCGCACGGCGAGATCCTGGATGGCCCTGGAGTTCGGCGCTTCGGCCACGAGAAGCTCAGCGATGTTCTTTCGGTACCGGCGCACCCGGTCCGTGTCGCTCCGCACGACCATGTCCTGCTGAACCTCCAGCGTGCAGGAAGTCGTGATCCTGGATCTTCCGTTGCGCACGATCTCGACGATACAGAGGCGGCATCCTCCGAAGTCCGTCAGGCCCGGCACGTGGCACAGGTGGGGAATGCAGATGCCGTGGCCGAGGGCTGCGTCCAGAACGGAGGTTCCCTTGGGGGCCGTGATCCTCGATCCGTTGATTCTCAGGCTGACGTATTCCTGCATGACCGGTGCTCCCTTCTTCTACTGGACCACGACCGAATCGAACTTGCACTCGCTGCGACAGATCCCGCATTTCTGGCAGTTGGCCGGATCGATGACGTGGGGTGCTTTCTTTTCTCCCCGAATGGCGCCGTGGGGGCACGCCAGGAGGCAGAGGCCGCAGCCGGTACACTTGTCCGGGTCGATGGAATAGGAAATGAGGGCCCTGCATACGCCTGCCGGGCACTTGTGGTCCCGGATGTGGGCTTCGTACTCGTCCCGGAAGTACTTCAGTGTCGACAACACCGGGTTGGGCGCTGTCTTGCCCAGATTGCACAGGGAAGTGGCGGCAACGGTTTCGCCCAGTTCTTCCAGGAGGGGCACCTGATCCATCCTGCCCCGGCCTTCCGAGATGTCCGTCACGATCTCGAGCATCCGGTCCACACCGAGCCTGCAGGGCACGCACTTTCCGCAGGATTCGTCCTGCAGAAAGTGAAGGAAGTACTTGGCCACGTCCACCATACAGGTCCGCTGGTCCATGACGACCATGCCGCCCGAGCCCACCATGGAGCCTGCCTCGGCGAGCGTCTCGAAGTCCACAGGGAGGTCGAACTTTTCGACCGGCAGACAGCCGCCCGAGGGGCCGCCCGTCTGGACGGCCTTGAGGCCCACGCCGTTGCGAACGCCGCCGCCGATCTCCTCGATAATGGTCCTCAGGGAAGTGCCCATCGGCACTTCCACGAGGCCGGTGTTTTTCACGCATCCGGTGAGGGCGAAAATCTTGGTTCCCTTGCTGCCGGTCGTGCCCAGCGAAGCGAACCAGGCCGCCCCGTTGCGGATGATATGCGGGACGTTGGCCCAGGTCTCCACGTTGTTGAGATTCGAAGGCCGATTCCAGAGGCCCTGCTCGACCGTGTGGACATCCTTGGGCCTGGGCTCGCCCACCCTGCCTTCCAGAGAGGCCATGAGGGCCGTCGACTCGCCGCACACAAAGGCTCCACCGCCGCGGGCGACCTCCACGTCGAAAGAAAAGCCGCTCCCCAGGATGTTCTGGCCGAGAAGCCCCCACTGCCTTGCCTGCTCGACCGCAACTCGGGAGTGCTTGACCGCCAGCGGGTACTCCTTGCGCACGTAAATGTATCCCAGCTGCGCGCCGATCGCATACGCCCCGATGAGCATGCCTTCCAGGATCGAATGGGGGTTGCCCTCCAGGAGGCAGCGGTCCATGTACGCTCCGGGGTCGCCTTCATCGGCGTTGCAGATCACGTACTTGATCGACCCCGGCGCCCTTCGGCATTCCTGCCACTTCCTGCCGGTCGGAAAGCCTCCGCCGCCTCGTCCCCTGAGGCCGGATTCATGGACTTCCCGGATGACCTCTTCCGGGGCCATGCCCTCCAGCACCTTGGCGAGGGCCGAGTAGCCGCCGATGGCGATGTAATCCTCGATCGAACAGGGGTCGATCTCGCGGTTCTGGGAAAGAAGAATCCGATTCTGGGCCCGATAGAAGGGGATCTCGCGCTCGGTCTTGATTTTCACGTGTCGGACTGGATCCGTGTAAAGGAGGCGTTCGATGACCTCTCCCCGAAGGACCGTTTCATCGAGAATCTCGGGCACGTCCTCGGCCGCGACTCGGCAGTAAAGAATGTTGGAGGGCTCCACAACGAGCACCGGCCCCTGCTCGCAGAAGCCATGGCATCCCGTGATCCGCAGAAGTACGGAGTCGTCAAGCTGACGGGCCTTGAGTCCGTCCCGGATGGCTTCGGCAACGGCCAAAGACCTGGATGCCTGGCATCCGGTGCCCCCGCAAAGAATGAGAGTCGTTCTGTAGGACCGCCGCCTCTCCAGAGTGCGGGCTCTCTGCTCTTCGAGATTCTTCCTGTCGGTCAGTCTAGGCATTCACCACCTCCCGTTGCTCGGTCTTCTGGATCGAGCGGATGAGCCTGCGGAGTTTGCTCGGCGTCATGTGCGGCAGAACCTGCCCGTCCAGAACCGCGACCGATCCGATCGCGCAGGCGCCCAGGCAGTTGACGCATTCGAGGGTGAAGAGGCCGTCCCGGGTCGTCTCGCCGGGCTCCGCGCCGAGCTGGGACACGGCCTCGGAAATCAGCAGGGGCGCCCCGCGGACATGGCAGGCCGTTCCTGTGCAAAGCGTGAGCAGGTGTCTGCCCCGAGGCACCAACGAGAAGGCCTTGTAAAAGTTGGCTACCCGGAAGACCTCGATCAGTGGGACGCCGAGCTTCTGGGAGACGATTTTCATTACATTTTCCGATAGATACCCGTGGGCTTCCTGGATGTCCTGAAGAACTTCCACGAGCTGGTTGGGCTTTCCTTCTCTCCCCTCGAGAATCCGCTGGAGACCGTCTGGCGACATTGGACCCTCCATTAGCATTTCTGTACGTATGTGGATTACTATTTAGATTTACTAAACGAAAAAAGCCAAAAAGTCCCCCATGTGCGAAAGCCGGCAGATAGCTTCTGGCATTTAGTATAGCTAAAGATTATGAGATAAAGTCAAGAGCACCTAAACAAGAAAGGCAGTGCCCTGCCTTTTCTCGGAAGGCAGACCTCTTCCAGTCTAAATCTCCATGGCGACCTTGTAGGCCTCGTAGATTGCGTGGATGAGCCGCCGGGAGGCCACACAGTCGCCGATCTTGTACAGCTCCTTCACCTTGCCCTTAAGCTCCCTGTAGAGCCCGTCATTTGCCTTGCGCCAGTAAGCGGTGACCAGTGTGTCGGCCTCCAGTTCCTCCTCCTCTTCGGTGAGGATGTTCTTCAGCACGACCTTGCCGGGCCGCGCCTTCTTGAGTTCGAAGCCGCTTACGAGCTTGACCTTCCGCAGGGCCAAGTTGAGCATCTGGATCCCCATGGTGGGGCCGTCCATGTCGTAGGGAGCGTTTCGCAGCAGGCGCATGGGCATGGGCATGATGACCGTAACCTCTTTTCCTTGATCCGCCAGGACCTCGGCGGCGACAAGCCCCTTCATGTAGGTCTGGCAGTCCGCGATCACGACCTTTTGGCCGGTCGTGGCTTTGCTCTCGAGCACATCTTCGGCGGTGACGACCTGGGCTCCGGGCTCGATCTGGATGGCCGCATCGGGCCCGACCACGTCCGGCAGAGGGTTCTCGATCGTGGTCCCGCCGGTCGCCACGATGACCGCGTCCGGCCTGATCTCCTCCACCATGGCCGGGGTCAGCTCGGTGTTCAAGTGCACCTCTACGCCCAGCCTGTCCAGCTCGTGCTTGAGAAACCGCACGACCTGTCCCAGCTCCTGCCGGCTGGGCGCCCTGGACGGTATAAGGATGGCGCCCCCCAGCTCGGCCGCTTTCTCGTAAAGAACCACATCGTGGCCTCTCTCCTTGGCCACGGCTGCGGCCTTCATGCCCGCGCATCCGCCCCCGGCCACGAGAACCTTCTTGCGTCTCGCGGCCGGACGGATCTCGAAAACGCCCTCGCGGCCCGCTTCGGGGTTCTGCATGCAGGTGATTGCCAGCCCGTGCTCGGTCCGCTCCCAGCATCCCTCGTTGCAGGCCACGCAAAGCCGGATATCGTCCAGGCGGCCTTCGCGGGCCTTGTTGGGCAGATCCGGATCGCAGATCGTGGCCCGCGTCATAACGACCATGTCCGCTTCGTTGTTCTTGATGATGTCGTTGGCGGTGACCGGGTCGTTGATGCGGATGGCCGCAAACACCGGTATGTCCACGAGCTGCTTGATCTCGGCCGCGTAAAAGACGAAGGGCCTCGGCGGGATCATCATGGGAGGAATTCCCACGGCGGCGGATTTGTATGTCGACACGGTGATGTTCAGGTAGTCGATTTTGCCGGTCCGGGCCCAACGGGGCATGACCTGCTTCATGTCCTCCAGGGTCAGGCCGACCGGAATCAACTCGTCGGCCGAGGCGCGGATGCCCACCACGAAGTCGTCGCGCACCGCAGCCCGGACGGCCTCGATCACCTCCATGCCGAAGCGCATGCGGTTCTCCAGGCTTCCGCCGTATCGGTCCTTTCGGATGTTCGAGTAGGGCGAGAGGAACTGCTGGGGAAGATATCCGTGGCCGAAATGCAGCTCCACGCCGTCAAAGCCTCCCTCCTGAAGTTTCAGGGCCAGGGCCACGTACTGGCGGATGGCCTCCTGGATGTCCTCCTCGTCCATGACGGACGGCACCTCGCCGATGGCGGCCGACGGCACGTCCGAGCAGGACTGGGAGTGGACCCAGCTTGCAAAGGACGTGTTCTGGTGCCCGTTGTGCCAGGCCTGCGCAAAGAGCTTGGCCCCGTGGGCGTGCACCGCTTCGCTGATCTTCCGGTACCAGGGGACGACCTCGTCCCGCCAGCCCTGAATGACGATGGGCAGGGGGTTGCAGTGCGGGGTGATGGCCTGGGCCTCCATGACGATGAGCCCGATCCCTCCCCGGGCGCGGCGTTCGAGATACCGGACATGCTGGTCTGTGGGCAGGCCGTCCCGGGCGAAGCTCGTCACATGGCCGGACGAGAGGATGCGGTTGCGGATCTGACAGGTGCGGATCGTGATGGGGGAGAAAAGGTGTGCGAGCTCGGTCATGGGATGTCCTCCTTGGGGCGGTGGCGCGAAGCATCGGCCCCCGCACGCGCCGCCAAATGAATTGCCCTCATGCCCGCGGCCGGACGGCGGTCATGCCCACCTCGGCGAGCATCCCGGGGGAGACCTCCCTCGGGGCGGCCTTCTTGTACAGATACTCGATGCACGGCGAAGCGGGGTCCTTCTGCGATTGGCCGTCGATGACGAAGATAAACGGGTTGCCGTCAAACTGATCCCGGTTGCTCGAGGCGCAGTGGGTGCAATAGATGGGAAAGTCCTTCCGGTTGAAGTTGATGTTCGCCGGCTCCTTCATGAGGCAGGGCACGCCCTCCCCGTAACGGAACCGTCCTTTGTGCATTTCGGAGCGGTACATCCTGCCCCCGCTCCCGCAAGGATCCAGGAGAAAGGCGAACCGGTTCTCTTCCTCCCGCACCTGAAACGTGGCCTGGTGGTAATGCCAGACCCGGACGAACAGGCGCAGGAGCGATACGTCATCCAGCATGTCGTAAATCGGATAGAACATCTTGAAGGCCGAGTCGTAGGTCTCCCTGAGAAAGCCATCCAAGTACTCGGCCCCCTTTTCGCGGTAGACCAGAGACTGGGTGCAGGCCGCGTACTGGACCATAAGATCGTGGTAAGGCCTCCACTCCCGATGCTGGTCCCGGATGAGATCCGCGATGTTCAGATCGCCCAGGAGGAGTTTTTCCAGCGCCTGCCGGCAGTTGGACTGGACGAGCCGGTAGAGCTCGGCCGGCTCGAACAGCCGTTGTCCCCGGGCTGCACGCTTGAAGAAGCGCATCTCGCAGGCGCCCGCAAGATCGGCCCGGATCCGCGTGGTCCAGACCTGAGCGCCGCAGACCTGGTTGAACGCTTCTTGCAGGGCCTTGCATCCCCGGCAGTAGATCGGGGTGCCGTCCGAGCACGGAGCGTAGAATTCGGGCAGGGCCTGTGGCCACCCCTCAAGGACCAGCCGGCCGCCCGAGCCGCACGGCGACAGGGCGAAGACAACCTCGTCCGCCGTCTCGGCGACAGGCACGATGTTCGCCCCGTATTGGCAGCGCCAGATTTGGATGATTTCGGAGATGAACGTCTTTTCGCCCCCGACGCGGAATTCGTCCGCATAGGGTTCCATCAGATAAGAGGCCATCTCGCCCAACATGCGGCTCAGAACGGCTTCCCCCATGTCGTCGCGGATCTTGCTCCACATCCTGGGAAGCCAGTGGAGGCCGAGGCCGCAGAGTTCCTTGTGACCAGCGTCCATCTCGTTCAGGAGGTAGTGGAGCCGCTCGATCTGGCCTTTCTCCAGGGCCTCGAGGGCCTTGTCCGACAGAGGCCTCGCCTCCTCGAGCAATTCTTCGTCCGTGAAGATGCGCATTTGACAGCCTCCAAATCGGGTCGCCTTCAGAAACGGGTTGGCGTCGTCCAAGTGCGACGGCGGGGAGAGCCCGGGCTGCGCCCGCTTCCGGTACAGGCGTGAACGGGCCGAGCCCTTCAGAACCAGGGCCCGCGTTCTTTTTCCTCTCTGCTGTTCCTTGCTACGGGAGCATCTTTTGCGTCTTGTCTTTCAGCTTCTGCTTGATGGCGTCCACCTTGGGCCGGACCTCCATGACCGCTTCGAGAAGGACCATCTTGTTCTTTTCCTGGAACTCCGTGTACTCCGGGTCAGGCCCCACCTTGGCGTACTCGGTCGGCCTCTCCCACCAGGGGCCGTACCCCTTCATGGGCGGCTTGATGTCTCCGGCAAACATGATCCAGTGCACGGGCACGTTGCTCCGGAGGATTTCGGCCTGCTTCTCGGGCGTGACCACCTGGCCCATGGTCGGCCGGTTGTAGTACCAGAACTCGGTCACGGGGCCCAGGGGGAGAGCCAACACGCCTGTTACGTCGTCCATGTACCCCAGGGCGTATGCCACAAGACCGAAGGTGGCCTCGATCCGGTTCTCGATGTTGAGCTCCCAGGCCGCGGCGCAGGCGTAGTCGCAGGCGATCCCCCAGTCGAGGGACTTCCAGGCGCAGGAGGGCCCCGCGAGCATCCTGCCGAGGCCGCCCTGCTCCTTGAAGTGCTTCATCATCTCACCGCAGGTGGCGAACCCGCATGCACCGCAGTCCCAGCCGAGGTCCGCCTTGGCGAGATTGGCTCCCAGCAGCAGCATGACCGGAGACTGGCCCTTGTCGATGGCGACCCGGTATGCGAGATAGTCCATGTACAATGGGAAGAAGATGTTTTGTGTGGCTTCGTGGCCGCCGACCTTTTTCGAGATCGTCTCGATGAGGTCAAGCATGGGCATCAAGTCCTCGCCGGAAAGAAGCAGCGCTTTCTGGTCGAGCCGGCTCGTGACCAGGGGAGCCTTGTAGTATGCGTTCAAGACCAGCCCAGCGGCCTGCCAGAGTTGCTCCTGCGCAAATGCGCGCCCGTCGACGATCGCCATGACTCTCACCTCCTTTTTTATTCTTCTTCTTTTTGGGCCTGGCCCTTCCTGGCCTTCTTCAAAGGATGGAGCCGGTAGTCGAGGCCCATCTGCCTGGGGATGATGAAGGCCTGGTGCACCGATTCGACGATCCGCCGCATGTTCACCACGTGGTGATGGTAGGGCACGTCCACATAGGGGTTCTTGGAGGTGGCGGAAAGCAGAATCCCCACGACGAACGCCGAGTTCTTGCAATAGCCGAGCCGGTTGGCCGCAACCCCGACGGTCATGAAAGGCCGAGCGTCGACAAGAAGGGTCCGGGCCGTCCACAAGGCTGACCCGATGCCGTAGCCCAGGTTGTGCAGAAACATCTGGCACAGGGGCCCGTCGATGGTCGTCTTTGAGAGGCTCTTGTCGGAGTGGTCGATCTGGCCGGCCACAGCCCTGCGCCGGGAGTAAACGAACCCGCAGCCGGCCGGGCCACCGCACATGCCGCAGTTGCCGTCGAAGGGCATGTTCCGGGCGCGAAAACTCCCGATCGTGAGCACGCAGTCCGACTCCCTCACCATCTGGGCTTCCGTGCGGAACATCTCGTCGATCCGCTTGTTTTCGGGCAGGTAGGACAGCTCGTCCATCTTGTCTGCAAGCTGGCCAAGCTCTTTTTCGCCCCAGATCAGTTCGGCTTCCAGGTGGTCCACGCCGCCGGTGAATGGCGCCGTATGGGCGGCGTTCATCATCAGCTTGCCGGCCGAGATGACGTGCTCCTTGCGGTTCTTGTCCGAGTCCGAATACCAGGGGAATTCCTTGCTGTGAACGCTGGGCATCGGGCACCTCCTTGTTGAACCAGAAAGACAGGCGGGGAGAGACTCGGGGGTTACGTTACCCTGCTTTGGTTGAGGCAGTCAAAGAAAAAATTCGAGCGCCGGGAGTGTGCCGGGGGCGTGCCAGGGGAGAAGGGGTGCACGGGGGCGGCTGGCGGGGCCTGGCCGGATCAAAACAGGCCGCGACCGCTCGATGGGCTGGCAGGCTCTCGCAGAGCGGAAGCCCCGGGCCTCGCAAGCGCGCGAGGTCTCGAAGGAGGCCAGGGGCGTCGGCGCGCAGGCAGGCGGGGATTCTACCTGCCCTCGTACCGGGGCTTGCGCTTTTCCTTGAAGGCCCGGGGGCCTTCCTGGGCGTCCCGGGTCATGAACACCGGCGCTCCGATTTCGATCTCTTTCGCAAGTCCTTCCTTGAGGGTGAGGCCGATGCACTGCAGGACCGCCTTCTTGAGGGCCACGACCGCAAGGGGGCCGTTTTCCGCGATGATCCGGGCGAACCGCTCGGCCTCCTCCATGACCTTTTCCCTGGGCACCACGCGGTTGACGAACCCCAGCCGATAGGCTTCCTCGGCATCCATGAGTTCGCCGGTGAGCAGAATCTCCATGGTGCGGGCGTAGGGAAGCTGGCGGGGCAGCTTGACGGTGGAGCCGGTCATGGGAAAGATGGCCCACTTGACCTCCTGAAGGCCGAACTTGGCGCCCTCGGCTGCGATGCGGATGTCCGTCGAGTACAGAAGCTCCATGCCGCCCGCGATGGCGTGGCCGTTGATCGCGGCGATGACGGGCTTGTAAAGCTCGAAGTCTCGCAGCAGCGCCTTGCTGGGGATCGTCGGGTCCCGCGCAACGGTTTTTTCCGCGTCCGTCTCCGGTTTCTTTGCGCCCGTGAAAAGAGGAATGAGCCTCCCCAGGTCCGCCCCTGCGCAGAATGCCTTGTCGCCGGCGCCGGTGATGATGGCGCACCTTGCGGAGGCGTCGTCCCGGTAGTCCTCCCATGCCGCGATCAGCTCGAGGATGGTTTCGGGATCCAGGGAATTCCGGGCCTCGGGCCGGTTGAGGGTCAGGTAGGCGATGCCGTCTCTCTTTTCGTAAATCAGGGCCATGGTCCGTTCCTCCTTTTCCGTTCTTTGCGGGAACAAAGAGCATACGGACAACGAAAGGGCGTGTCAAAAAATTCCCGGGCACCGTTTCTCCTGTTTGCCGTCTTGGCGTTTCGGAATGTCCTTGACATGCTGAGGAGGGCGGAGACATTATAAACACGTATGGACGGGACGTACGCACAAGGGAGACTGCCGAATGAGAATCACGGCCGCGAAACTGCGGGAGAATCTTTACCGGATTCTAGACCGCGTCGCCGAAACGGGCGAGTCGGTTGAGATTCTGCGTGGAGGCAGAATTTTCAAGATTGCCGTGGCCTCTCCACAGGGCAAGATGAAGCGCCTGGTTCGGCGGAAAGAGTACCTGAGGGTCGATCCAGACCAAATCGTCCATTTGGACTGGTCCGGCGAATGGAAGCCCTGATCCATCTCGACACCCACGTCGTCATCTGGCTTTACATCGGCGAACGCAAGAGACTTCGACCCGTCTGGAAGACCCTCAAAGGCTCGGAACTGGCTATCTCGCCTGTCGTTGCGTTGGAGTTGCAATACCTGTTCGAAATCGGCAAAACGACGGAACCCGCCGAGGCGGTCGTATCGGACTTGCTGGGCCGAATCGGCTTGCGCGTATCCGGAGCCTCGTTTTCGGAAGTTGTCCGGCACGCTCTGCTTCAGACATGGACGCGCGATCCCTTTGACCGCTTAATCGTTGGAAATGCGATGGTTGAGAACGCCCCGCTCCTGACGATGGACGAAAACATCCGCGCCCATTTCAGCCTGGCCTTCTGGCGTTAGGTCTTTCCCGCGCTTCTTCCCGAACCCGGAGCGCAACGCTTGACAAAGGAGCGCCTGTAGGCGATATTTGCATATGTGTTCAATTATTCACAGGACGTTCTCATGAAAGCCAGGACACAACGAGCGGACGAAGAACGCTGCCGGGTCCGGGTCGTGCATTTGGACCGGATCCGCAGGGCCCGCAGGGATGCAATCCCCGAGTCAGACCTGCAGCGGATGGCCCTCACGTTCAAGCTGTTGGGCGATCCCACGCGCCTTCGGATCATGGCCGCTCTTTCCGGCGGCGAGATGTGCGTCTGCGATCTGGCAGCCTATCTGGGCCTGAGCGAGTCCGCCGTGTCGCATCAGCTTCGGCGGATGCGCGAGTTGAGCATCGTCAAGCCCCGCCGGGATGGCCAGGTGCTCTACTACAGCCTGCATGACCGCCATGTGGCGGACCTGCTTGCCCGTGGGCTCGACCATGTGAGGGAATGACCCCGGTCCCGGGACCGTCTGGGGATCCCGGCGGGAAAGGACGGATCATGGGCTTTGTCGAAAAGGCGTTCCTCGAGGCCTGGGGCCTCCTGGTGCAGTCCTCGGTCTACATGCTGTTCGGCCTTCTGATCAGCGGGGTCTTGCGGGTTTTCATGAGCCCCCGTTCCGTGGCCGCCCACCTGGGCCGGGGCCGTTTCCGGCCTGTGTTCAAGGCGGCTCTGCTCGGAATTCCCCTTCCTCTGTGTTCCTGCGGGGTTCTCCCGGCGGCGGCGACTTTGAGAAAGCAGGGTGCGAACAAAGGAGCCACGGCGGCCTTTCTCATCTCCACGCCGGAGTCAGGCGTCGATTCGATCGCGATCACGTGGGCGCTCCTGGATCCGATCATGACCGTGACCAGGCCCGTGGCGGCTTTTGCCACGGCCGCCGCCGCCGGGATCACGGAAAACCTTCTGGGCTCGGGCCGGGACGCTTCGCCTTCGAAACCCGACCTCACCTGTCCGGTGGACGGGTGCTGCATCGGGGAATCCTGTCCGCCCGAAGAGCACGCTCGCCACCACAGCTTTGCCGAGAAGCTTGCGGCAGGCCTGCGGTTCGCCCTGACCGCGGTCTGGGGGGATATCGCTTCTTGGTTTTTCCTGGGCCTGATTCTGGCCGGCGCGATCACGGCGCTCGTTCCCGAGGATGCCATGGGGACCTTCCTCGGGGGCGGGCTCGGCTCCATGCTCCTTATGCTCGCCGTGGGCACACCGCTCTATATCTGTGCAACGGCCTCGACTCCGATTGCGGCGGCCTTGATCCTGAAGGGCGTCAGTCCCGGGGCGGCTCTGGTGTTCCTGCTCGCAGGCCCGGCCACGAACGTGACGTCCCTGACGGTGCTCGTGCGCATTCTGGGCAAGAGGGCCACGGCGATCTATCTTGCCATGATCGCCGTCTGTGCCGTACTCTTCGGGCTGGCAGTGGACCGCGTGTACGGATCCCTCGGGATCTCGGCCCGGGCCATGGTCGGGCAGGCCGCCGAATGGGTTCCGGTCTGGGCCCAGTGGGTGGGTGCGGCGGCGCTCCTGGTTTTGTCCGTCCAGCCGGTTTTTCGGAGCCTCCGGTCCCTCCTGCCCGCGAAGGCAGTCGGCCCGGATCCGCAGGACCCCACAGCGACTCTGGAGGAGAGGCCATGAAACTGACAGCCGCAAAACCTTTCACGGTGAAAACCGCTCCCCCCAACCTCGGCGGGCTCATCTGGCTCTTTGTCAAGCTCGAAACCGACGAAGGGATCTCGGGCTGGGGAGAGACGGCGGTTCTGTTCACGCTTTACGGCCTGGAGCCGGGCTACGAGAAAATGGTCCAGAACATTTTCAACACCTACCTCAAGGGCAAGAACCCCATCGACCGGGAGCCGCTCAACAAGCTCCTTTATTCGAGCGTGACCGCCCAGCACCCGGACTACGTCATGATGGGGATCATAAGCGCCTTTGACATCGCCATGTGGGATATCTGCGGGAAGTTCTTCAACACGCCGGTCTACAACCTGCTGGGAGGAAAGTGCCGGGACAGGGTGAGGACCTACACCTACCTCTACAACCTCGACTCCAAGGGAACCCTGCTGGACGCCACCTCGGACTGGACCCAGAACCCGGACCGGCTGGCAGAGCTTGCGGCCCAGCGGGTGGAGGAGGGCTTTACGGGCGTCAAATTCGATCCCATACGCCAGGCGCTTCCCGGCACCCTGCCGCCCGCGCCCTGGGAACTCACGATGGCCGAGTACGACTTCGCCGAGGAGGCGATCCGGCGGATCCGGGAGGCGATCGGGAACAGGGCGGACATCTGCATCGGCACCCACGGCCAGATGACGCCGGCCGTCTCGCGCCGTCTGGCCAAGCGCGTGGAGAAGTACGATCCCCTATGGCTGGAGGAGCCCTGCCCGCCCGAGAATTTCAAGGAAATGGCGCAAATCGCCAGGAGCACGTCCATCCCGATCGCCACGGGCGAACGTCTGGTCACGATCCACGACTTCCAGAAGCTCTTTGAAGAGGGCGCCTGCGCCATTGCCCAGCCGGACGTGGGAAGCTGCGGCGGCATCACGGCCTGCAAGCAGATTGCGACCCTGGCCGAGGCGCACTACGTGCTCATGGCCCCTCACGTGTGGGGCGGACCGGTCATCACTGCCGCCGCCCTTCAGATCGACGCCAACATCCCGAACTTCCTCATCCAGGAGAGCATCTACAAGTCCCGCCACTTCTTCGACGAGATCGTCAAAGAACCCTTTCAGTGGGAGGACGGGTATCTCGTGGTTCCGGACAGGCCCGGCATCGGGGTCGAGCTCGACGAGGAGAAGCTGGAAAGACACAGAGGGGCGATCGCGGACCTGGTGGCCCTCCTCCCCTGAATAACAATCCCGGGGCTTTACGGCCTCGGTCATGGCCCGCACGTTCTCAGGCCCTTGACGGCCATGATCTTGCCCGGGATTCCCCGGGCTCTGACCATGGAGCCGGCTGGATGGTGCGGCCTCGGGGAGGGGAGAACCCGCGTGCCTCATGGGTCGGAAGCGTCAGGGCCGACGCCGGGGCACCTGCGGACGGCAAACTGCCCGAACAGACCCGGTGCCGGCCATCGGCAAGATTCGCGGATGCGGCTTTCCCGTGCCGGCGCCGTCCGCCGGGACCCCGGACCTCAGCCCGGCTAGTGAACCGCCACCTGGCAGATGAAATGCTCGTTCTGCCAGCAGCTGACCAGGTCCACCAGCTTTCCCATGGCCTTGGCCGCCAGGAGCATGGCCGTCAAATGGTGCACCTGCGACGCGTTGTGAACGCCGTCGTTCGTCAGGGCGTGCATCTGGCAGTCCTGGGCCGTCACCTGAATGCCCTCCCAGCCGTCCGAACCGCTGAGCGCGGTCACCCAGGCGCCGTCGTTCAGATCGACGGAGTAGCAGTCCGCTCCGGCCCCTCCCGGGGCGGCAACCGCCAGGGCGAGCAGAACCAGGATGACGCCCGCGAATCGGACACCCTTGTCTCTTGTTTTCATCGGCCCGTCTCCTCTTGTTTGAGCAGGGCTTCGAACCCCCGCCTGTTTCATTTCTTCGCGCATCCCGCCCGGTGTTCGAAAAACGGCGCCGGACGCTCAATCGCTCAGGAGAAGCAAGTTCAGCACGGGTACCGTACGGGCCGACTGGCAGTACGGAATGGAAACGTACACGCAGCCGGCTGCGGGGTCGCACGTATCGGTGGTGCAGGGTTCGCCGTCGTCGCAGAGAATCGGGCTTGCCCCCACGCACGATCCCTCAGAGCACACGTCGCCGGTGGTGCACGCATTCGCGTCGTCACACGGGTTCGAGTTGTTGACACGCACGCATCTGCCGTCCAGACAGCCATCGTCGGTGCAAGGGTTTCCGTCCTCGCAGTCCGTGGGGACGGAACATTCCCGGCCCCACGGAGGCGGCGTGCTTTGGATACCGGACGCCATCGTCCAGAAGGAGAGCAAGAGGAGAAGTGCGAACCACGTTCGCTTGCGGGTCCCGGGCATGGGTATACCTCCTCATGAAGACGCCGCCCATTGCAGGAAAAGCCGATCGTTCTAAAATAAAAATATTCTACCAAAAGGCAAACCGAAACACAATCAGACGTGCCGGCTTTTTTGCCATTCCGAAATTCGCAACCGCAAGAAAGTGAGAGCTTGCTCAGACGGCATTCACAGCATGCAGGTGTGAACGATCCTGTGCTCTTTGAGGTGGCTGCTCGGGTCGATGGATGTGGACGAGGAGCGGATGTATAATTTCTGCCCGAACCGGGATATCCGCCTCGTGCGGTATGGAGGGGGGCGTGGGCACCGGGTGCGGAAACCACGGGTCGACCGAGTAAAGGGGCAGCTCAAGATCTGCGACGGCCAGCAGCCTTTCTTTGCCGTAGGCCTTGGCCGACTCAAAGGGGAGAGAGGGGATGCCAGCCGATGAACGTGGGAAGGCATGCGCTCAGGGGTGGGTCGAGGTCGCCGACGAGCCGGATCACCGCGAACTCTTCGCCAATGCGTTCGTCCGTGTGTACGTGGCGTTCATTCGGCCCGGGCGCGAGACGCTCTATCACCGCCATGACAAGGACACGTTCTACGTGGTGCTCGAGGGCGGCAGGAACTACTCGAGCCTGCTGCCCGGCTCCAAGGCGGGCGCCTACGTCTTCCCGAAATCGATAAGCCTGACGAGGAAGATCCGGTGGCTGCTCACCCGTTCCCTTTTCGGGTGGACCTACCTGCCCAAGTCCGCCTGCGTTCTCATGCTCAACGACGGGAACCCGATCATTCACAAGGTGCGCGGATCCGAGACCAACCGTTCCGAGATGAGGATGATGGGGATCGAGTTCCTAAAGCCCGGCGGCCCGAAGCGGCCCGCCTCGGCCGCCGTGCAGTCCCTACCGGTGGACTACGAAGACGATACCGTGCGCGTTCACCGCCTCAAGTTCCCGAACGCGCTCAAGTACCTGGACGCGCCCGTCTGCTTCACCGGGCTCGTGATCGCTCTGGAGGGATCCGTGCGGATCGAGGAGTCCTCTGCGGGCGGTGCTGAAAGAGTTGTCCACGACCTGAAAGAGGGAAATCTCCTCTGGAACGACGGCGGCAGGCAGTTCGTTTTTCTGGGGCCGGAGGGGCCGAAATCGCAGGGGCTCCTCGTCCGCATCAAGTGAGCGGGCCGGGTTGCGTTGCTCGTGGCGCTCATCCGGCGTTGATCTGCGGGCTCGTCGGTTGGGCCACCCGCGCGCAGCTCTCCGCCTCTGTCCGGAAGCTGCGCCCTATTTTTGCGAGAAGGCAATCATGGACCACCTTGACGACGTCTGGAGCGGCTTGATCAAGGCGTACGCGAGATCCCTGGTCACGAGGCGGAATTTCCTGAAGGGCTGCGGCATGGCAGGCATCGCCGGCGGGCTGGCCGGGATGCTGCCTGCCCTGTGGGCAGCCGGATGCGGCTCTGAGGTGAAAAGCCCTGAAAGCCTGCCGGAATCGTTTACGTCATACGAGACCACGCCGACCGCTGCCCACAGAACCCTGGCAGAAAGGCATTCCAGTGTGCTTCTTCTGGGCCCGCCCGAAAGCGAAGACCTGCTGGCCCTGGTGACGCACCTCTATACGAGCGAGTCCGCAGAGCTCGCGGCTCGATTCCCGAACAAGATCTATGCAACCCTGAGCGAACTCGTCCGCATCACGGGCAAGACCCCGGAAGAGATCCGGGAGATCCTGCGCCCGGTCGTGCACGAACGACACGTGATTCTGGAACTGGACAGGGTCTTCGGCGGCATGGCGGGCTATGAATGGGTGGACGATCTCAGAAAGCTCCTCTTCGATTGGTACGGTCTGTTCCGCCTGGCAGCCGCGCCCGTCCTCGGGATCCAGCTGCCGGACAAGCCCGAGGAGATCTTCGAGTCAACGTGCTACCTGCTGTCCCCGATCATCCCCCCCATGTTCGAGGCGAATTTCATGTCCGGCCTTCGCTCCCCCTGGCACGAACGGTACGCCGCACTCTTCACGAGGATTTTCGAGACGGGCTACATGAGAAGCTACATCCGGGAAAGTGGCGAGCTCACTCTCCTGAGAACCCTCCCGATCCAGGAATCCCTGGACGGCCGGCTGGAGATCGTGGACGCAGACAGGCTTTCGGACCTGCTCGACCAGGTCGGAGATGTGGTCCTCGTCGCCTGCCAGTGCGCCACAGTGAAACACCTGAAGGGCGAGCCGTGCAAGATGAAGAGCAAACATCCCGGCAACAAGCCCTGCATCATCGCCGGCCCTGTCGCCCGGACGCTGATCGAACTGGGATGGGCCGAGCCTGCCACAAGGGAGGAAGTTCTCAAGAGCAGAGCTAGAGCGGCTGATGAGGGAGCGATCCATATCACGTTCAACGTGGCGAGCAAAGACTGCTTCTACGTCTGCGCCTGCTGCTCGTGCTGCTGCCAGCTTCTGCAGATGATTCGAGATTTCGAATGCCCGAGCCTCATGGCTCCGCCCCACTTTCTGCCGCGACTCTCGCTCGACAACTGCATCCTTTGCCGGAACTGCCAGCGAGTCTGCCAGACGCAGGCCCACGACTTCTCGGGCGGCCTGCACACCCTCCACATCGGCCGGTGCGTCGGCTGCGGGCAGTGCCTCAGGGCCTGCTCGAAGCGGTACGCCCCTGAAGAAGAAAGGCCACTGTCCTGGAAGGAGAACCCGGCCTTCCGGAACCCGGTGGGGATGAATCTCTTCCTGCCTGAATTCGCAGTTAGGATGTCAGGCATCCTCGCAGGGGTGAAGAAGAACAGGGGCGACACGTCGTTCATCAAGTAGCGCGGCCCCTTCACAAGCGTGCGGCAGGCAAGGGCGACGCCCGGAAGGGTGCGCCAAGAGGAAAGGCGCATTCTGCCTGCCGGGGGGGCAGCAGTCACCCTGGGCTGACGGCAGTTGGGAAGAATCGTCCTCCTCATGAGCAGGCCCGTGAAAAGTTCCGGCCACAACTATCACAGACGAGGCGGGCTTGATGAGTCTCGGCCCGTCCTGAGCTACGATGATGTGCGACCGGACGAGACGATGTTCTCTCCAGAGAGTCTGAAACTCCCCTTCATTTCTGAGCATCTTAGAAGGTCGTCAAGGGGCTTGCGGCGTCAAATCCCACACGACGCAACGCTTCAGCATTCGATACAGGAAAAGCCATGTTCGCAATGATCGAAGCGCTCGATCCGGTCTTGCTCTCCCGCATCCAGTTCGCCTTTACCGTATCCTTTCACATCCTGTTTCCGGCCTTCACGATCGGGCTGGCCAGCTGGCTGGCCGTGCTCGAGTGGCGGTGGCTCCGAACGGGAAACGCCCTGTATCTGGAGGTCTACCGGATGTGGGTGAAGATCTTCGCTGTCACCTTCGGCATGGGCGTGGTTTCGGGCGTCGTCATGTCCTTTCAATTCGGCACCAACTGGTCCGTCTTTTCGGACCGGGTCGGGAACGTGCTGGGCCCCCTCCTGGCCTACGAGGTCCTTACGGCCTTCTTCCTGGAGGCGTCGTTCCTGGGCGTCATGCTCTTCGGCTGGAACCGGGTCAGTCCACGGATGCACTTCGCCTCGACTCTGATCGTGGCCGCCGGAACCCTGGTCTCCGCGTTCTGGATCCTTTCGGCGGACAGCTGGATGCAGACGCCTGCCGGCTTCCGCGTGGCGGAAGACGGCCTCTATCATCCGACGAACTGGCTGGAGGTCATTTTCAATCCCTCGTTCGCGAACCGGTTCGTGCACATGGTGACGGCCGCGTACCTGACCACCGCATTCGTGGTCGGCGGCATCGGCGCCTTCTACCTGTGGCGCGGACGCCACGTGCCCCACGCCCGCGTGATGCTCGGAATGGCCATGATCATGGCTGTGCTGGTGGCCCCCTCCCAGCTCCTGCTCGGGGACCTGCACGGCCTGAACACCCTCGAGCACCAGCCGGTCAAGGTGTCGGCCATGGAAGGGCTGTGGGAGACCCAGCGGGGAGCGCCGCTCAAGCTCTTCGGCTGGCCGGATCAGCAGGCGGAGGTCACCCGCTATGCCGTGGAAATCCCGAAGCTCTCGAGCCTCATCCTCACCCACAGCCTGGACGGTGAGGTCAAGGGGCTCAAAGAATGGCCCCCGGAGGAACGACCGCCGGTGGCCTGGGTGTTCTGGTCCTTCCGCGTCATGGTGGGCATTGGAGTGCTCATGATCATGACGGGAGCGGCCGCCCTGGTGCTGTATCTGAGAAAGCGCCTGTTCGACACGCGCTGGTTTCAGTTCTGGTGCATGGCCCTGACGCCCGTGGGGTTCGTGGCGGTCCTGGCGGGTTGGTTCGTCACCGAAATCGGAAGGCAGCCCTATGCAGTCTATAACCTCCTGCGAACCCAGGAGGCCGTCTCGCCGGTAACGGGATCCCCCGTCGCCCTGTCCCTGGCCGCGTTCGTCGTCACCTACGGTTTCGTGTTCGGCGCCGGCACGTACTACATCCTTCGGCTGATCGGCAAGGGACCCGCCACGGAGGAGGAACCCTACGGCGCCCACGGGGTCAAGAAGCCGCCCCTGGTCACGGGCCTCCTTTCAAGAAAAGGAG
>FWPU01002532.1_pt1 | contig 50140 bp, 43 predicted proteins | sample 2228361 | NCBI WGS metagenome assembly FWPU01 (sample SAMEA103939777, study PRJEB20133) | metagenome | reverse complement strand
ATCGATATGGAGATCGATAGAGTTTTTTCATTCGTTACGCTAAAAATTCTTCCCCCTCACCCTACCCATTGTGACACAGTCTCAGTGGGGAGAGGGATCGGACGATACAATACGAAGTAAAAAATAATTTGCTCTCATTAATAATTGCTTTTAGCTAAGAAGCAAGGGAGGTTATCCTCTATCTCCCACCTTTCCCCTCCCCAATGAGACTGTGTCCCAATTAATTTATGACCATAATTAGTCGAGAAGGCCAAGGGAAGGCACTCATAAAGGATCCATAAATTAAAACGTAGGGCAAGGGTTTATCCCTTGCCGTATTCGGCAAGCCACAAGGGCTTGCCTCTGGCCTAATTAAGATTCAGCCTCAATGCCCGGGGAGAGGTTTGAAATCGAGGAGGGTAGAAGGGTATAATTATTTTAGGAAGATTGTATTTTTAAAACAAGTAAATTTTTTATTTAGAAAAAGAGGCGTGATGGGAAAAGATTTAGACCTTAAGTTATTGCTTACCAAGGAAGAAATTATTCATCTGTATCAGGGCGGTGTTTTGTCCTTAAAGATCAAGGGGAAAGATAGCTTGGCCTCTGTAGAGATATCTTGTAAAGAAGCTTCTGATCACCAAAGAAGGCGCATCCGCTTCAAGACTATTGAGCTTGATTAATTTAGATATAGCCCCTTAAAAAAGCAATTCTCTTAAGCTAACTTTCTAAGTTCTTTTTTAAGCACTTTGCCCAGAAGGTTCTTGGGCAGGGACTTCAAAAAAGCTACTTCTTTGGGTACTAAAAAATTTGTAAGCTTTGTCCGGCAATATTCGATAATTTCTTCGGCGGAAGCGCTTGCCCCAGGTTTCAAGACTATAAAAGCTTTAATATTCTCCCCATAAAGGTCATCTTTTATCCCTATTACGGCGGCCTCGGCTACTTTGGGATGCTGGAAAAGAACTTCCTCGATCGTCCGCGGAGAAATATTTTCTCCAGCTTTGATGATCAAGTCCTTTTTGCGATCCGTGATCCAGAAGTAACCATCCTCATCCATATAGCCCACGTCCCCTGTGCGCAACCAGCCGTTTCTTAGAACTTCTGCCGTCTCTTTAGGTTTTTTCCAATAGCCCTTCATGAGCATAGGGCCTCTGAGCACAATTTCTCCCGGCACGCCCACCGGAAGTGGATTCCCGGTATCATCCACAATCCGCATTTCCGTTCCTTTCATGGGCAGGCCAATAGAGCCAACTTTTTTTAAACCTTCTAAAGGATTCACAGAATTATTCGCGCCAGCTTCCGTCAATCCCCAACCTTCTATAATTTCATAACCAAAGACTTCTTTAAACTTATGCCAGGTAGCCAGCGCTAAAGGCGCCGAACCTGAAATCCAGTATTTCATAGAACTAAGATCGTATTTTTTGGGCTCGGGATAAAGGAGCATGAAGACATACATAGTGGGCACTGCGGCCATAATGTGCGCTCGATATTTTTGGATAGAGGAAAAGATGGTTTCTACATTAAAGGAACTTAGAAGGACGGTTTTCCCGACCCGGAAAAGGGCATTGTTCATAGTGGCGATGCCATAGGCATGGCATAAAGGAAGGACGCTGACACTTGTCAGACCGTCAGGCAGGCGAACAGTCTCATATTGCATGCGCGCATTAGCATATAAGCTATAATGGGTATGCATGACGCCTTTAGGGTATCCCGTTGTTCCAGCGGTATAAATTATGGCCGCCAGTTCATCGTCTTCTGTTTCCACAGCTTCCAGTTCTGCCGAATTTTTTTCCAAAAGGGAACTATAAGAAATGGTCTCAGCGGGGACTTCTTTATCAATGAGGATTATAGTTTTCAAGCTTGGGGCTTTTGCCTGACCTGCTTTGATTTTGGGGAGGAAGTTCCGGCTACTGATAACGACCTTGGCCTCTGAATCTTCATAGATATAAGCAGTCTCCTCTTCACCGACCAGATAATTAATAGGCACAACTACCGCTCCGATTTTCCAAATTGCTTGAAAGGCTTGAATGACTTCGGGACAGTTGGACATTTGCAAAATAACTCTATTGCCCCTATTTACTCCTAAGCTCTTTAAAGCACTGGCCAGCTTTTTAGCCGCTCGGTCCATTGCTACGTTAGTGATCTGTTGATCTTCAAAGATGAGGCTTACATATTCACCTCTCTCTTTTATTTTTTCTTCGGTTATTTTGGCGATATTCATAACTCTTTGCCAAAATTAGCCACCCGCTAGGGGAGCAACGATGGTTAAGATATCATTTTCTTTTAAAAGCGTTTCTTTGCTGGCCTGAGAGCCGTTGATTAAAATGAACCCGATTTCCCAATCTTTTAGATTTAGGTGGCGGATGACTTCAGAAACAAAACTTCCTTCAGGTATTTGCAGAGGGTATATTTCCGCCCCATCTTTTAAACTTTTTAACGTCCCTAATGTTTGCACATGGATAACCATGTGCCCTAAGTCCTCTTCTTTAATTTTTCGGCCAGAGGTTTTTTAACGCTTCCTCATAAGCCTGGTAAGCTTCTTGGCCAAAGAGTACAAACCTTACTAACTTAATTTCCGGATGAGTGTTTAAATAATCAATAACGGTTTTTAAAGCAATGGGGGCAGCTTCTTTAAGAGGATAACCAAAAGCACCAGTGCTTATGGACGGGAAGGCAATGCTCTGTAATTTATGCTGGCTGGCCAATTCTAAACTGCGGCGATAACAGTTAGCTAATAGTTCTGGAGCTCTTTTCCCTTCAATATGGTAGATAGGCCCAACTGTATGAATGACATGTTTTGCTTTTAAGCGATAGCCTTTAGTAATTTTTGCATCTCCTGTCTCGCATCCCCCTAATTTCCGGCATTCAGCCAAGAGCTCTGGGCCAGCAGCGCGATGGATGGCCCCATCCACCCCTCCCCCGCCCAAAAGAGTTCGGTTTGCGGCATTAACAATGGCATCAGTATCTTGAGCTGTGATGTCTCCTTGAACAAGTTCCAAAGTGGCCTGACCAATTTTCACTTGCATGGCCAACCTCCTTTAGAACCAGCGCACTTTCGCTGGCTGGCGTGGTACTAATTTTTTAAAGGCTAAAGCCGGGTAGCCTACCGTGCAACAGGTAAAAATCTTATGGTCTTTAGGAATCTCTAACTCCTTAATTATAGAAGGGTCTCTTTCGGCAGCGGTAATGAAATAACCAATAATGCAGGTCCCCAATCCCATGGCTTGGGCCTGGAGCATAATATGGGCCATAGCTAAATGGCAGTTCTGCGCAGAAGATACATTGGCTTCTGGAGCATGAATAATAATCAAAGCGGGCGCCTGACGAAAGATGCGGTCTTTCCTTTGGAGATAATATTCGTAATTTAACTTAAAACCACGCATATGGGCACGTAACCAAGAAGGCAATTCCAATCCGGGAGCATTTAACATTTTATAAAGATGGCCAAAAAAGATGGCTGTGCGCTCCGCCAATTTCTGAATAAGTTCTCGATCTTGAATAACGATAAACTCAAAATTTTGGGCATTATGTCCCGTAGGCGCATAGCGGGCGATGTCTATTAATCTCTCTAAGACCTCGGCCGGTACTGCTTGCGGCAGAAAGTTCCGGCAACTGCGGCGCGAACGTAAGAAAAAATATAGGGTTTCCGGAGAAATGGATAGATCTGGCTTTACCGGCAAAAATCCTTCCGGGGGCAGATCTTCATGAGTAATTGCCTCCACCGGACAAATGGCTAAGCAATGGCCGCATAAAGTACAATGTTCTTCATCCTGAGTAATGATCCGCCCTTCCTCCAAATAAAAAATAGAAGGGCAGACTTTTACACATTCGCCACAGAGTAGGCATTTATAGCCATCGATTTCTATCTTTCCCATAAGGCTATTTCTTTAAATTCTGGGCAATAGCTTCTTGGATCTTGCGCGAATAAGCTTCATCGCCAAATACACCAATCCGCACTAAAACAGTGGTCACTTCCGGGGAATTTGCTTCTAAGGTAATCTTAAACTCTTTTCCTTCCGGGGTCTTGCCCTTAATTTGGCGACTTCTATCTCCCTGCGCAATGGATCTTTCCGTGACACTCAGCTTTAATTCCTTCACCGCTGCCAAAGAGGCTTCCCAGGTTTTTTCCAGCGGCGCTGCATATAGCTGTTTCAATTCTCCTCTGATGTATTCCGCTGCCCCGATTCCCACCCCTGCTCCAGCGCCGGCGGCAATAAAGGCCGCACATCCAGTATTGCTTAAGAGAAAGAGCGTGATCATTATTATTTCTGAAAGCTTAGGGATTTTGCGCATAAACTTGAGCTCCTCACTTTTTTTATTATTTTTAATTTTCTATCTTCTGCTTATTTCTCGCCTTCTGCCATAATCAGTTTTGGGGTAATCTTCCTTAACGGGGTCAAGATAAACAGAATTTCATTTAGCTATAGGTAAGACAGCTCCCCACTCGCGAGCAATAATCTTGGGGATATCCGTATTATCCAAAAGACCTCTTAATTTCTCAGCTCCCGGCCCCTTCCCGAAGATCATTACCGGGGTATGGGTATGCGTGCCTACAGCCCAAGCGACGTTCATCTCTTTCCCAAATAATCTTCCCAGCAAAGCTGAGGGATTACGCGCAGAAGAGACATAAAACTCCGGATAATCTTTAGTAGCCGGAAAGGCTCCCTTAGCATCCTTTGTTAAAATGGCGGTAGCCTGCTCTTCGGTAATCGTGAAAGCGGTATTCTCTTCTATTTCTTTTTGCAGCGCTTGGGGATTTCCCTTACTATCCATTATCATCTTCAAAAATGACTTCTTCTGCTTAGCTATTTTTCTAAAGATAGTCTTTTCTGCAAAATTGTATTTTGACTTCCAAGTTTCGCCACTGGCCAATTTAATAGGAGCAGGAGGCTGGTAGTTACTATAGGCAATAGCCAAGCCACCTGTATCGTGGTCAGCCGTGACAATTATTAGGGTATCCGGATTGTTTTGGGCAAAAGTCATAGCTACTCCAATGGCTTCATCGAATTCCAGCATTTCCTGGAGAACACTGGCTACATCATTGCCATGGGCTACCCAATCTATCTGGCCTCCCTCTACCATCAAGAAAAACCCTTTAGCATTCTTCTTTAATATTTGTAAGGCTTTCTCCGTAAGTTGCGCTAAAGTAGGTACCCCTGTCTGATGGTGAGGCTGACGATCAATGGCACTGGGAAATCCAGAAGCGGCAAAAAGACCAAGAACTTTGGCCGTAAAACCGGGATCAAGAGCAGCTAACTCGCGATCATTAGCTAAGATTCTATATCCTTTCTCTTTAGCTAAGGAAATTAAATCCCGGGTATCCTTTCTTTTAGATATTCCCCAACCTGCTTGCTTACTAATTCCTTTCAAATCATGATATTCTTCCACTTTAAATCCGCTCGGGACAAAGTGTTGGGCACCTCCTGAAAAAGCAAGGGCTATATCTCCCCGCTCCACAAACTGAGCGGCAATTTCATTTTCCATGTCGCGATGGATAATTTGGGCATAGAAGGCAGCAGGGGTGGCATGGGTGAGACGTGTATTACTTATAAGACCGGTAGATTTGCCTAATTGGCGAGCAAGATCAACGATGCTCTTCATGGGGCGCCCTTCATGGTCTTTGCCAATCATAGCATCCCGGGTTTTCACCCCACAGGCAAGAGCAGTAGCGGCCGAGGCTGAATCAGTGACTACAGTTCCATACTGATAGGTGAGGCAATAACCGGTATTACCTTCGGCCATCAAACGCTCTAAGTGTAAGGGCTTATCTGAACCCTGGAAAAATTTTTGGTAATAGATAGCTAAACCAACAATCTGGGGTCCCATGCCATCGCCAATTAGAAGGATAACGTTCTTTGGCGCGGCACCCGCCGCCGAAGAGGAAAATACGGCCAAGAATAGAAGGACAAAAATCAACCACTTCTTTCCTCCTTGCATTCGCGTCCGCCACCTCCTTAATTCCAGAATTTTCTTTGTCCCTCTTATACCATGGTCCTCCTACCAAAGCAACTACTTTCCCTTCCTTGCCCACCTTCCCTTAGGGATCCGAATCTTGGGCAACGTAAGAGGCCAGGGACGAAGAAAGGAGCATCAGCGGGAAGAGGTGTAGGGAAAAGAAAAAAGGCTAGGACAAAGGAGAACAAAATACCGTGCCTATATTGCCGGAGCTGCAGCTGCTCTCAAGGAAAAGATTAGCGTGCATTTCATGTTTTAATTTAATAGCAATTATGTTAATAATTTAAGGGATTATTTTGCTATAAGCCAATTATTATTTCTTCTCTTGGCGAGAAGACAAATTAATATCTGAAAAGGAAGGACAAAAAATGGCAAAGATTTATCTCTATGAATTTACTTGGCCCGAAATTAAAAATTATCTAAAAAAGGACAGTGTAATTATTCTACCTTTTGGCTCCACCGAACAACATGGCTGGCATTTGCCTTTGGGCAACGATGCTTTAGTCGCCATTCGCCTGGCTGAAGATGCGGCGCAGGCGACGAAGACTATTGTTGCTCCCCCATGTTGGTTCGGGTGGTCTCCCCACCATATGGCCTACCCCGGGACTATTTCGATAACTCCGGAAACCCTAACCCGGCTGCTCTATGAAGTTTTGCGAAGCTTAATATATCATGGTTTTAAAAGACTCATCGTCATCAACGGGCACCGGAAAGCTAATCTGCCCCCTATGGAGATTGCCTGTTCACGTGTTCGCAATGAAACGGGCGCCTTTGTTACTATAGCTGATCCATTTTACCTTGCTGAAACCGTCGCCCGAGAAATAAAAGACTCTCCTCCCGGAGGAATTGGCCACGCTGAAGAATTAGAAACCTCTCATATGATGTATATTTACCCTCATTTAGTAAACATGAAAAAAGCGGTAAGAAATCTTCCTCCTAAGAAAAAGTTTCATATGCCGGATCCTTATGTAGAAACAGACCGCGCTTTTACTCCTTCCACCTTAGAAGGCTTCCGGCAGGTCACGTTCCCCAGTGGAGTTACTGGCGATCCAACTTTGGCCACCGCAGCGAAAGGAGAACGCTTGCATCAAGCTTTAGTAAATAATTTAATAGAATTAGTTAAATTAGCACGGAAAGAAAAGGTGCAATTAAAGCCCGTTTCACCATGTTTCTAAGATATTTGACAAAAGCAAAAAGCTACGGTATTTTTTGAAGAAAATGGCTTTTAAATGAATTTCCATGGCCCAAGAGAATAATTTACTTCTCAAAATACGCAATCTGCATACTTACTTTTTTACTGATGAAGGAGTTGCCAAAGCTGTAGATGGCGTTGACTTAGAATTAGAAGAAAAAGGGACCCTAGGCTTAGTTGGCGAATCCGGATGCGGTAAAAGCGTTACGGCACTTTCTATAATGCGCCTTATCCCCGAACCACCGGGGAAGATAGTTAAGGGGGAGGTAGTTTTTGGGCGGACCAACCTGCTTTCCCTTTCCGAAGGAGAGATGCGCAAAGTACGCGGCCGTTCGATCTCTATGATCTTTCAGGAGCCGATGACTTCGCTCAATCCTGTATTTCAGATCGGCGACCAAATTTCGGAAGTTTTGCGTTTACACGAAGGTATGTCCAAGAGGGAAGCTTGGAATCGGTCTATTGAAATGCTCCGCCTAGTGGGGATTCCATCTCCGGAACGTCGAGTTACTGAGTATCCCCATCAGCTAAGCGGGGGCATGCGCCAGCGGGCGATGATTGCTATGGCTTTAGCTTGCCGACCAAAATTAATGATCGCTGATGAGCCGACTACGGCTTTGGATGTGACCATTCAAGCCCAAATCTTAGAGTTAATTAACCGCCTGCAAAAGGAAACAGGCATGGCCGTCATTTTAATCACTCATAACTTGGGGGTGATTGCGGAGACGGCGCAAAAAGTGGCGGTTATGTACGCCGGCCGGATCGTGGAATACGCTCCCGTACGCTCACTCTTCCTTACTCCCCGGCATCCCTATACCCAAGGGCTCCTTCAATCCATTCCTCGGTTGGACAAGGGGCATGGAGGCAAGCAAAGATTAGAGGCTATTCCCGGTTTAGTGCCTTCCCTTTTGGATCTTCCTCCGGGGTGCAAGTTTTCTAACCGGTGCAAGTATCTTATGGAGAAGTGCCAAGAAGAACCTGAGTTAAAGGAGATGGATCCAGGGCATTTTGTTCGCTGCTGGCTATATGGATAAAAACGAACTTTTAGTAGAAGTCAAAAAACTGCGCAAGTTTTTTCCTGTGCGCACGCACTTTTTCGCGCGGGAAAAACTCTTTGTCCAAGCGGTTAATAATGTGAGCTTGACGATCAAGCGGGGAGAAACTTTAGGTCTGGTGGGTGAATCTGGTTGCGGGAAGTCAACTTTAGGGCGCCTAATTTTACGCCTCGAAGAACCTACGGCAGGGGAAATTTATTTTGAAGGAGAAAATATTCTTCAATTTAATGCCGAACGCCTGCGGCAAATGCGGCGCCAGATGCAGATTATTTTTCAAGACCCTTATTCTTCATTGAATCCGCGCAAGACAGTGGGTTCGATCATTGGGGAGCCTTTGATTATCCATAAAATAGGTACAAAAAAAGAACAGGAAGAAAGAGTGCGTTATTTAATGGAGGTGGTGGGGCTCCGGCCAGAGCATATCAACCGTTATCCCCATGAATTCAGCGGCGGTCAGCGGCAGCGGATAGGTATTGCCCGGGCCTTAGCTTTAAATCCTAAGCTAATCATTGCTGATGAACCCGTCTCTGCTCTGGATGTTTCCATTCAGGCCCAAGTTCTAAATTTGCTGGAAGATTTGCAAGATGAATTCCACCTAACTTACCTCTTTATTGCCCATGACCTCTCCGTGGTGGAACATATAAGTGACCGCGTCGCCGTCATGCATCTGGGACGGATAGCTGAATTAGCCAAAAGCGAAGAGCTCTATCGAAATCCCAAGCACCCTTATACCCAAGCTCTCCTCTCTGCCAATCCGGTTCCTGATCCTACTTTGGAGCGCCAGCGGGTAATTCTGCAAGGAGAAGTCCCTAGTCCGATCAATCCTCCTCCAGGATGCAATTTTCATACGCGCTGCCCCCAACGCTTTGATCTATGCGACCAAGCAATACCCGAGCTCAAAGAGGTAGAACTTGACCATTGGGTAGCTTGTCATCTGTATACTTAGGAACGCAAAAAATTTTCTGGAGCTTTTAATTTAGAGAATTAAACTTAAGGAGTTTTTAATTTTAAAAATAGCTTTGGGAAAAAGAAAATAAGAGGAGTGGTTTATGCGCCAACAGGTAGATATCAATTGTGATATGGGGGAAAGTTTTGGGGCTTATGTTTTAGGCCGCGATGAAGAAATAATGAATTATATCACCTCAGCTAATATTGCCTGCGGCTGGCATGCTGGAGATCCCATGGTTATGGAGCGAACGGTACGTTTAGCTAAGGAGAAAGGAGTTGGGGTAGGAGCTCATCCCGGCTACCCTGACCTGTTGGGCTTCGGGCGGAGGCGGATGGACTTAACTGCTGCTGAAATAGAGAATTATCTTCTTTACCAGATGGGGGCGCTTTATGCCTTCACGCGCGCCCATAACCTCCCCTTGCAACACCTTAAGGCCCATGGCGCCTTGGGTAACTTAGCTTTTATTGACTTGGAAACTTCTAAATCGATCTGCCGGGCTATTTCCCGCTTTCAGGAGCGAATTATCTTCGTGGCCTTGGCTGGCTCGGTAATGGTCCAAGCGGCGCGCGAAATTGGCGTACCCTTCGTAGAAGAAGCTTATGCTGACCGGGTTTATAACCCAGATGGGACTCTGCAATCGAGAAAGATAGCTGGCTCTGTAATCCATGACCCGGAAAAAGCCGCCCAACAAGCATTAACTATGGTATTAGAAGGCTACGTGGTGGCCCACGATGGGTCGAAAGTGCCTGTTAAAGCTGATACTCTTTGCGTCCATGGCGATACACCTATGGCCATTCCTATCCTGCAGAGAATAAGAGCGGCCTTCCAAAAAGCAGGCGTCGAAGTAAAACCAATGGGGTTCCCAAAAGTATGATCATCCAACCCAAGATTCTACCTGCGGGTGACCAAGCAGTTCTTATCGAAATAGGGAAAGAAATTAAACCGGAAATAAATCAATTCGTGCATTACTTAGGACAAGCCCTGGAAAAGCAGGCGCAGCCCGGGATTAAAGAAATCGTCCCTTCCTATTCTTCTTTGCTTATTTATTACGATCCCGGACAAATCTCCTTTGTCGAAGTCTCCCGTTTGGTGGAACCTCTTTTGCGGGAAAAAAGGCTCGGCTTAAATAACCCCTCCGTGGTCAAGGAAATCCCTGTGGTCTACGGTGGTGAATATGGTCCGGACTTAGAATTTGTCGCCCAAACCAATGGCTTGACCCCCGCTGAGGTGGTTAAATGGCATACGAGTCAGATTTATTTAGTTTACGTTGTCGGTTTCTCTCCGGGCTTCGCTGCTATGGGCACAGTTCCCGACCAGATCCAAACTCCCCGCCTGCCTACGCCGCGGACGAAAGTACCCGCCGGTTCGGTAGGAATTGGAGGAAAACAGACCGGGATTTATGCGGTTGAATCACCGGGAGGCTGGCGTCTTATTGGCCGTACTCCCCTTAATCTCTTTAATATAAGCAATGATCCTCCTGCGTACTTCAAGCCTGGAGATTATGCGCGTTTCTTTCCCATTCCGCCAGAAGACTTTGCCCAATACTCAGAGCAAAAATGAAGAGTGTACAAAGAGCACTTGGAAGTGGCTAATTTATGATCGAGGTAATTAAACCTGGAATTTTTACTACCATTCAAGATTTAGGACGTTGGGGTTATCAGCGCTATGGCATTGGCCCAGCTGGAGCTTTGGATTCCTTTGCCTTGGCGGCAGCCAATCTTCTCTTGGGTAATGCCGAAGGAGCAGCTGGATTGGAAATTACTTTTTCTGGTCCCGTGCTCAAATTTTACCAAGAAACTCTAATCGCCATAACTGGTGCTGACCTAAATCCTCATCTGAATGGCCAACCGCTTCCTAATTGGACAGCCTGTTACTTACCTTCTGGATCTATCCTGAGTTTCGGCCAAAGGATATGGGGCGTGCGGGCTTACTTAGCTATCTGGGGAGGAATTGCTATACCTCCTATCATGGGCTCTCGTTCTACCTATCTTTTAGGCCGGTTTGGCGGAAAAGAAGGACGCCCCTTAAGAGCTGGAGACAAACTTCCCCTTCTTCCCTTTCCGCGCCACGCAGGGCAATTAGCTGGGCGAGCATTACCCACCACTTTGCGTCCGGCCTACGAGCGGCATCCTCGCTTGCGAGTTATCCCTGGCCCCTTTGCTAATTACTTTTCCGCAGAGGGACGCGAGGTTTTCTTGACCTCTCCCTATATTATCACTCCTCAATCTGACCGGATGGGGTATCGTCTGCAAGGACCGCCCATAACCCGTGCGATTAATGAAGAACTTATTACTTGCGGATTAGCTAACGGCACGATTCAAGTCCCTCCTGATGGTCAGCCGATTCTCCTTCTTGCGGATCGGCAGACTATTGGAGGTTATCCGATAATCGCTACAGTTATTAACGCAGATCTTCCCCTTGTAGCCCAATGCGCTCCGGGAGATAAATTATATTTTCAGGCGACTACCCTCCCTGAGGCGCAGGAAGCTTTTCTAAATCTCTGGGGGAATTTGTGGAATTTTTTCAGATAATATGATTCTCCCTATATTCATAGGGAATAGGCCTAACCAAGCCGAGCAGCTTCGGGATCTTATCCCCCCGCGAGAAAAAGGTGGGGTAACTATTCCTCATAAAGGAGGATAACTAATTATGAAAAAATATTTTGCCCTCTCGGCCATTGGCCAAGACCGTCCCGGCATTGTGGCCGAAGTGGCTGGGCTAATCTATGAATGCGGTGGAAATTTAGAAGATTCCAGTATGACCATCTTAGGTAACCAATTTGCTTTACTCATTCTTCTATCTGGGAGCGGGGAAGATTTTTTCTTTCGCCTCTCCTTGGGCTGCAAAAGATTGGAGTGGGAAAAACACCTTTCTATTCTTCTGACACCCTTAGGCGAACTGCCCAGTCTGCCTAAACCTGCCGCTCTCGCGGAAACCTATGAATTGGCCACTATTGGCTTAGACCGCATGGGCATTGTCTACCATGTCTCCCGGCTTCTGGCTGATAAAAATATTAATATCATTGACCTGCATACCAAAACTAGCCCCTCTCCGGAAAGCGGTACACCACTTTTTACGATGAAGATGCTTATTCAAGTCCCGCAAGAGGTATCTGCTGATCTTTTGCGCCAAGAACTTAACCTTGTGGGAGAAAAGTTGGCTATAGATATATCTCTTAAAAAAATATAATTCTTTATAGATGAAGCCCGTTATCGCCATCATCGGCCGCCCAAATGTAGGAAAATCAACCCTTTTTAATCGCTTGCTCAGAAGGCGCCAAGCTATTGTGGAGAATGAACCTGGTGTAACGCGAGATCGAATCTATGGGGAGGCCACCTTCGACGACCACTCTTTTATATTAATTGATACAGGAGGGTTCGAGCCCGCTCCAAATGAGTCAATCCAAAAACAGGTTCGAGAGCAGGCTGAGTTGGCTGTGCAAGAAGCTGATCTTATTCTTTTTCTTCTTGATGGCCAAGAGGGGTTAACTTACGCAGATATGGAAGTGGCTAATTATCTCCGCCAAGTATCTAAACCAGTCATCTATGTGGTGAATAAGATCGATACGGAAAAGCAAGAAAAAAATTTATTTGATTTTTATCGCTTAGGTGGGCCCAAAATCCAAGCTATTTCCGCTGAACATGGACGGGGAATCTCTGCTCTCTTAGAAGAAGCCTTCCGTCTCCTCCCTCCACCTTGCCCTGCCGAAGAGAAAAAAGCAGAAGAAATTAAGGTCGCTATTGTAGGCAGACCCAATGTAGGTAAGTCTTCAATCCTAAACCGCCTTTTGGGCTCTCCCCGGGCCATTGTCGATGCCAAGCCAGGCACGACCCGCGATGCTTTAGACACTCCCCTTAGCAAAGATGGCCAAAAATACCTTTTTATCGATACTGCTGGAATTAGGCGCCGAAGCAAATTAACCAAACGCTTAGAAAAGATTATGACCATACGGGCCTGGCGGAGTCTGGACCGCTGTGACGTAGCATTAATCACCATCGATGGCTGGGAAGGCTTAACCGAACAAGACATGCGCATTGCTGAGCTCGCGGCCGAAAAGGGCTGCGCGTTGATTCTTATCGTCAATAAATGGGATTTAGTAATAAAAGAGGCTCAAACTAAGGAACGTTACCGGCAGCGGATTTACCAAGAAATGAAAACCTTAGATTACGTACCTGTTCTTTTTGTCTCTGCGCTCACGGGCCAAGGCCTAGAAAAGATCTTTAAATTAATTGGCCAAGTAATCGCCGAGCATCGCAAGCGCATCGCCACGGCTGAGTTAAATAAATGGCTCAAAGAAGCCGTCCAAAAATATCCACCACCTTTGGCTGGAACCCGTCTAATCAAACTTCTTTACATAACCCAAGTAGATATTGCTCCGCCAGCTTTTGTAATTTTTACTAACTTACCTAAAGAAGTTGATACTTCTTATGCAAGGTATCTTCTGCGCCAAATGCGGGAAAAATTTGGCTTCCTCGGCACCCCCCTTCGTTTATATTGGCGGGCCAAAAGATAACTGGACCGATATAATTTTATTCTTGGGGCAGCCCTTCTAAGAATTCTTGGATGGCTTTCTGAAAGGCTAAAGGGTTCTCTAAATTACTTAGATGTCCGGCTTGGGGAATAATCCTTTTTTGACAATTGGCTATTTGAGCCGCATAAATATCTAAGAAAGGTAAGTAAGGCGTATCCCACTCCCCGGCTAAAGCTAAGGCGGGCGCCTTTATCTGGTCTAATAGACCCGTGAGCGGCTCCATCTGCGCTATGGCTAAACAGGATTGAGCAAAACCAAGGGGCGAAGTTTTAATAAAACGCTCTTTCTCTCGTTCAAGCCTGGCCGGATTCTTTGTGGCTAAGGTTTGGAATAAAGGAAGGGCAAAGTAAGCCTCAGCTGTCTTCTCCATGCCTTCTTTCTGCGCTATCTCTGCCAACCACTGAAAACGCTGCTTACTCTCCTCTGGCGTCTCGCTTTGGGCATCGCATAAAATTAGCGCTTTTATTTCTTCGGGATATTTCAGAGCAAATTTTAATAGGATCCGTCCTCCTAAAGATAATCCTAAGATAATAGCTTTTTTCAGGCCCAAAAAACGCAGAAATAGATGAAGGTCGTCAGCAAATAGCTCTATGGAATAGGGATGGGGGGGGCTTTCTGAGGCTCCATGTCCTCGTAGGTCATAGAGAATGACTTGGTAGTGCGGAGCAAATTGGGGGATTTGTAAATCCCACATACGTTGATCCATGCCCAAGCCGTGGATAAATATTAGGGGTGGCCCGCTGCCATAAATATTGTAATAAAGGTCAAAGCCATTGATGAATGTTTGGGGCATATAATCCTCCTTTAAATATTATAATTCTTCCTCTTTATTTTCTGTAGTTTCTCTGCTTTTTGCTTCTTCTTCCATAGCTTCATCCACCAGCGCATCGATATCTTCCCCTAAATCTTCGCCTAACTCCTTACCCATTTTTTTCATCCACCGGGCCATACTCGCTGGATCATATTCATCCAAATCACTTAATTTACTGGGATCTGCCAAAGACTCTAAACGGCTCTCCTCTGATCTGATTTTAGCCACGCGGGAAATAAGGCGGGTCACTCTTTTACTTTGACACTTCTTACATTCTGGGGAAAAAGGGGTACGGATGTTCATGACCAAATAGCTCGATATCTTCCCGCAATCTTGACAAAGAAATTCATAAATGGGCATCTTCCTCCATCTCCTCTCCTGACTGGAGCTGAATTTCTTAATTTTAATAAAATTGCTCTTTAATCTTGGTTTGCATTTTAACGATTTTCGCTAAAAGAGGCAAGAGGTTAACTGGCCTTGCTCACCTTCACTTTTCAAAAACAATAATGATTCCAAAAGATTAATTGCCAGAACTTTATAAAGAGGCCAGGAGGTAAATGAGGGAGCATCGGCGGAAGAAGAAGGAGTAAAAACTGAAAGTCAGCTTTCCGCAAAGCGTTGGCGGACATAAGAAACAAGCTAACTTTTTGGCCGAAGCGAGCCCTGGCTAAATAGGGTAAAAGTGCCTTATGATCCCGAATGACCCCCTGGGCTCTTATGTGTCCCAAGATTCGGACCCAAGAAGGTGAGCGCTTATTCTTTGCTCATTCTCTATTCGGCCCGCGGTAAACGATTCATCAATTCGCCCACGGCTTGCTTAGGATCCTTGGCTTCATAGATTATCTCATAAACCTTTTCCGTAATGGGCATTTCTATGTCCAAGTTCCGGGCCATTTGGTGCAAGGCTTTGGTCGTCTTAATGCCTTCGGCGACCATCTTCATACCCCCTAAAATTTCCTTTAAGGACCGTCCTCGACCAAGCTCCATGCCCACTTGCCGATTGCGACTCAAATCTCCGGTGCAAGTTAGAACCAAATCGCCCAATCCCGCCAAACCAAAGAATGTTTTTTCCTTGGCCCCCATCTTTACTCCCCATCTAATTATTTCCACTAGGCCTCTGGTAATTAAGGCGGCTCGAGAACTATGGCCCAATCCTAAGCCATCCGAGATTCCAGCAGCTATAGCCATAACATTTTTCGCTGCTCCTGCCAGTTCCACCCCGAGCAAATCATCATTAGCATAAACCCGGAAATAGGAGCGGGCAAAAAGCTCTTGGACCTGGAAGGCCACTTCTATCTGCGCTGCGGCTGCGGTAACGGCCGTGGGGATCTTGCGAATTACTTCTTGCGCGAAACTTGGACCAGAAAGGCAGGCAATCTTCAGCTTTTGGCCATGACCTACTTCTTCTCTTATTACTTGGGTTACAGTTTGGCAGGAATCCTCTTCCAGGCCTTTAGTGGCGCTTACAAGCAATGTCTTTTCTGACAAGAAGGGCGCTCCTTTTCGGAAAACAGTCCTTACGGCATGGGAAGGCAGAGCACAGACTAAAAGATCTTTTTCTGAAAATACTTGCGCAATAGATTGGGTAAAAATAATATTTGCGGATAAGGGCACTCCAGGAAGAAAATATGGATTCTCCCTTTTCTCTTGGAGTAGGCGGTATAATTCCTCTTCAAATACCCAGAGTTCCACGGGAGCAAGCTCTTCTGCTAAAAGGTTGGCTAACGTTGTCCCCCAGCTTCCCGCGCCAATTACCCCAATTTTTAGGTTTAAACCCATGCGCTTACTCTACTTCCTCTATATCTTCGGCGGTCTGGATAATAGCCTCTTCTTCTTTCCCCTCTTCTTTTTCGGCCAATCTAGTAACTGCCATAACTCTCTCTCCGTTTTCTAAGTCGATGAGTTTAACTCCCTGGGTATTGCGGCCAATGATAGATATATCTGCGCCAGGCAAACGGATTATCTTTCCCCGGTCTGTAATAAGCATAATTTCATCTTGTTCTATTATTTGCTGGCCCCCCACTAATTTCCCATTGCGTGGCGTGGTTTTTATGGTGATTACCCCTTTGCCTCCCCGACTCTGTCTCGGATACTCCTCAATGGGCGTCCTCTTACCATAACCCCTTTCCGTCACCGAAAGAATGGTTCCTCCCCTTAACTCAGGATTGATTATATCCATAGAGACCAAATAGTCTCCTTTGCTTAACTCTATTCCCTTTACTCCTCTGGCAGTGCGTCCCATGGGTCTGGTCTCGTCTTCGGCGAAACGGATAGCCTTTCCTTCCCGGGAACTCAAAAGAATCTCTTTCGAACCATCGGTTAGGCCAGCGGCTATTAGCTGATCTCCTTCGTCCAATGACAAAGCTATAATCCCTCCCGAACGCGGGTGGCTATAAGCCAAGAGATCGGTCTTTTTCACTATTCCTTGTTTGGTAGCCATGAAGACGTATTTGCCCTCGGCAAATTCTTTTACCGGCAAAATGGCCGTGATCTTTTCTTCAGGGGTGATGTTGAGTAAGTTAACAATTGCTTTTCCTCGCGCTAATCTTCCGCCTTGCGGAATTTCATGGACTTTTAACCAATAAACTTTGCCCGCATTTGTAAAAATAAGAATATAGCTATGCGTGGAGGCAACAAAGAGGTGTTCTACGAAATCCTCTTCTTTGGGCGTCATCCCCGTCCTCCCACGTCCACCCCGCTTCTGGCTCCGATAAAGACTAACGGCGTTGCGCTTTATATAGCCAGAATGACTGACGGTGACCACCATATCTTCTTCGACGATCAAATCTTCTAAGCTTATATCTAAAGCCTCCTCCACTATCTCTGTGCGCCGTTCATCACCATATTTCTCTTTTATCTCTTTTAATTCCTCAATAATTACATTAAGCAAGAGCCTTTCGTGGCTCAAAATTTCCCGTAGCCTAGCCATAAGCTTGATCACTTCCCGATATTCCTCATTTATCTTCTCACGTTCCATATTAGTTAACCGCTGCAGACGCATATCTAAAATGGCTGCCGCCTGAGCTTCGGAGAGATGAAAACGGTTCATCAGACCATCTTTGGCCTCTTTGGGCGTCTTTGAAGAGCGAATAAGATTGATAATCTTATCGATATTATCCAAGGCTATTTTTAGTCCTTCCAAAATATGGGCATTAGCTTCAGCCTTGGCCAATTCAAACTTGGTGCGGCGGGTGACTACTTCCCGGCGATGGTTGATAAACTCCTGCAGTAATTCCTTAATATTTAAGAGCAGGGGTTGCCCGTGAACAATGGCCAAAAAGATTATGCCATAGGTTACCTGCATTTGGGTGTTTTTAAATAGCTGGTTAAGGACTATTTGAGCGATGGCATCTCTTTTAAGCTCAATAACCACCCGCAATCCTTCGCGGTCAGATTCATCACGCAAATCGGCAATGCCTTCTATCTTCTTCTCTTGCACTAATTCGGCAATCTTCTCTAAAAGTTTTGCCTTATTTACTTGATAGGGAAGTTCGGTAATGACGATGGACTCTTTTTCTGTCCGCTTCTGCCGTTCAATCAGCGCCCGCGCCCTTAACTGGATAATTCCTTTGCCTGAATGATAAGCTTCTTTTAGGCCTCCTCTGCCTAAGATAAAACCACCGGTAGGAAAATCCGGGCCCGGCAAAATTTGTATCAATTCATCTACGGAGATTTCTGGATTGTTAATTAGGGCGATGGTCGCCTCGATTACTTCGCCTATATTATGGGGAGGAATATTAGTCGCCATGCCCACAGCTATTCCAGATGAGCCGTTAACTAAAAGATTAGGAAAGCGGGCTGGTAAAACAACGGGTTCATTTAAAGTGCCATCGTAATTAGGCGCAAAATCAACAGTATTTTTTTCAATATCAGCCAGGAGTTCCCCCGTCAAGCGCCCCATGCGCACTTCGGTGTAGCGCATGGCCGCTGGCGGATCTCCATCAATAGAACCAAAGTTTCCCTGCCCTTCGATTAAAGGATAGCGCAGGGAAAAATCTTGAGCCATTCTAACTATGGCGTCATAAACAGCCACATCTCCATGAGGATGATATTTTCCAATTACATCGCCTACAATTCTAGCTGATTTTTTGAATGGCTTATTCCAGTCGTTACCTAAGTCATACATGGCATAGAGAACCCGGCGGTGAACAGGCTTCAGACCATCACGCACGTCGGGTAGGGCTCGGCCAATAATCACTGACATGGCATAATCCATGTAGGACTTCTGCATTTCTTCTTCTAATTTTACGGGCAAGCGATTTTGAAAATTAGTCATTGACATATCTGAGCATAACCTTCTGGCAAATGAATTTTTTAAATTTTAAAGATGAATTTTTTAGATATCGAGATTGGTTACGGATAAGGCGTGCCGTTGTATAAATTCCCGGCGTGGTTCAACTTGATCACCCATGAGCACCGTAAATATTTCATCCGCCTTAATAGCGTCTTCCACTCTTACTTGCAGGAGAGTTCGCGCCTCCGGATTCATCGTCGTCTCCCAGAGTTGTTCAGGATTCATTTCTCCCAACCCCTTGTACCGCTGGATCTCTATACCCTTCTTCCCCTGATGCATAATCTCTTGAATTAAAGCGGAAAAATCATCTATTTTTTTCTCTTCTTCCCCCATTTTTAAGATAAAAGGCGGTTGTCCCAAAGATTTAAGCTGCTGGGAGATTTTTCTTAGTTCTTCAAATTGCGGGGAACTAACTAATTCTAAATCAAATACTGTCTCCCGCCTTGAGCCATTATTATATATTAGGCATTTTATATTATAGGTACCATGTTCTAAATCTTTTTCTAAAATAATTTCTGGTTCTTTATTTTTCTTTTTCAAGATCTGGCGCACTTCTGTGATCATTGCTTTAAGATCTGCTTCCGCTTTCATAATCTGCTTATTAAAATTTTCTCTTTGCGCAAAAGCTAAAATTAGATCGGCATCCATCTGCCTTTTGACCCAGCGGGTCACGATCTTTTCCTGCCGAATTACTTTTTTGATTACTTCCAAGAGGCTCTTGCCCACTAAGCTGTTCTTATGGCTGGCAAGGATTAAACTTGAATTCTCTATTCCTTTTTCCAAAAGATATTCTTCTAATTCCTCTTCACTGCGCAGGTATTTCGGCGCCTCTTTTCCTTTTTTAACTCGATAAAGCGGAGGTTGAGCAATATAGAGGTGCCCGCGTTCGATGAGCGGAAACATTTGCCGATAGAAGAGCGTGAGGAGCAGTGTTCGGATATGTGACCCATCTACATCCGCGTCGGTCATAATTATCACTCGGTGATAGCGCAACTTTTCAATATCAAATTTCTCTTCGCCTACGCCGGCTCCCAAGGCCATAATTAATGTCTTTATTTCTTGATTAGCCAGCATTTGATCAAAGCGTGCCTTTTCCACATTTAGAATTTTGCCCCGCAGGGGCAAGATAGCTTGCGTCCGCCGATCTCTGCCCTGTTTGGCCGAGCCACCGGCCGAGTCGCCTTCTACGATAAAGATCTCGCTCTCCCGTGGATCTCGCTCCTGACAGTCTGCCAATTTTCCCGGCAGAAAGTCATTTTCTAAAAACCCTTTGCGCCTGGTCAATTCTTTTGCTTTGCGAGCAGCCTCGCGGGCCCGCGCAGCCTCTATTACTTTTTCTAAAATTTTGCGGGCCACTGCTGGATTTTCTTCAAAATAGGTACTTAATTTTTCATTAACAAAGGCTTCAATAATTCCTTTTATTTCACTATTGCCGAGGCGCGCTTTAGTCTGGCCTTCAAATTGCGGATTAGGGAGTTTGACACTTATTACCGCGGTCAAACCTTCCCGCGCGTCATCTCCAGATAGAGGAATTTTCAAATTTTTTAAAAGATTATTGCTTTGGCCATAATTATTAATGGTGCGTGTAAGAGCCGCTTTAAAACCCACTAAATGTGTTCCCCCATCGTGAGTATTGATATTATTGGCGAAAGAAAATATATTTTCCGTATAGCCATCGTTATATTGCAGAGCAATGTCAATAAATAAACCTTCTCTTTCTCCCTGCAAGTGAATAGGTTTCGAATGAATGGTTGTTTTGTTTTTATTTAAATATTCTACAAAGGATACAAGGCCGCCCTTATATTGAAATTCTTGCTTTTTATCAGCACGTTCATCAGCAATAGTAATTTTTACTCCGCTATTTAAGAAAGATAACTCCCTTAATCTCTGCGAAAGAATATCAAAGCTAAAATCGATGCTCTCAAAAATATCGGCATCTGGACGAAACCTTATTTTTGTTCCCCGTCGCTTCGTTCTGCCTATAGTCTCTAAGGTCGTAACTGGGTTGCCTCGCTCGTATCTTTGAAAATAGACTTGTCCATCTCGCCAGATTTCTAATTCCAAAAATTCAGCAAGGGCATTAACAACCGAGACCCCCACTCCATGCAAGCCGCCAGAATATTGATAACTATCACTATCGAATTTTCCGCCTGCATGAAGCGTCGTCATAACAACTTCCGCCGCTGATCTTCCTTCTTCTTTATGGATATCCACGGGAATTCCGCGACCATTATCTTCCACCGTCACACTATTATCTTCATGAATAATCACATCTATCTTATTGCAGAATCCTGCTAAAGCTTCATCAATAGAGTTGTCAACCAATTCATATACTAAATGGTGAAGGCCAGTACTTCCTGTACTGCCGATATACATAGCTGGGCGCTTGCGCACCGCTTCCAGCCCCTGCAAAACTTTAATATTATCTGCAGTATATTCGCTATTTTTTTCCTTGGTTATCTGATTATTTTCCATATTCTTTAAAATCTTTCTCTCCTAATTTAATTAAAAACGCATGGGCATAATTACGCATTTATGCAAATCGTCACCTGCTGGCTTAAATATTGCTGGACTGTTGGCATCTTCCATTTCTAAGATTACTTCTTCGCTTTCAAAACTATCTAAGGCTTCTAAAATGAAGCGGGAGTTAAAACCTACTATCAAATTCTCTCCTTTATATTCTGCCGAAATCTCTTCTTTGGCTTCACCTATTTCAGGATTGTATGCCGAAAGCTCCATGTTTTTATCAAGCAAACTAAATTTTACCCCTCTTGTTTTTTCGCTAGCTAAAATAGAAACTCTCTTCAAAGCTTCTAAAAATTCTTCTCTTTTTAAAATTATTTTTATTTTAGTTTTTTCTGGTATTACTTGCTTATAATCTGGAAAATCAGCATCTAGTAGCCTAACAATTAAAGTTTTTTTTCCTTTTTTAATAATAAAATTATTATTTTTTACGGCAATCAAAATTCTCTCGCCGTTTTCATCTAAAATTTTGTTTAATTCCCAAAGACCTTTTTTAGGTACTAATATTCCTTTTCCCACTCCGCTAATTTCTCTTTCAATTTGTCGATCAATCATAGCTAATCTATAGCCATCCGTAGCTACCATGCGCAAAAATTTATTCTCTTCTCTTTCCTCTTGGTTTATAAAAACTCCTAACAAATTTCTTCTTGTCTCATCATTTGATACGGCATAAATAGTTTTATTGATCATTTCATTAATTACTTTATCTGAAGCTTCTATAAAATCATCCTCTTCATAACTTGGCAAGGAAGGGTATTTATCCACTTCAATTCCCATTATGTTAAATATTGATTTTCCGGAAATTACCTCTACCCATAAATTTTCTTTTAATTTAAAAGAAACTTGTTTTTCTGGCAATTCTTTTACAATTTCAAATATTTTTTTTCCCAAAAGACCGATCTTTCCTTCTTTTTTTATTTCCGCAATGTGAGTTTCCTTGAAACCTACTTCTAAGTCTGTAGCTGTAATTATTATTTCTTTTCCTTTAGCCTCTATCAATACATTAAGCAATATTGGCATAGTTCCTTTTTTATCTAATATGCCTTGTACTCTCTGTAATCCCTTAGTTAAAGTATCTTTATCAATTATGAATTCCATAATCTTCTCCTACTATTTATAGGATCTAAATTAGTAATATTAATATACCTTGTAACATAATTAATTTTATCAAAAAAAAATTAAATTTCAAGGACTTTTATTATTTTTGAAGGTTTAAAAATAGGTGAAAATTTTGTGGATAAATTTATCAACAAAATAAAAATAAATCTTATCCACAGTTTGTGAACAAGAAATATAATTTTTTTAGACACTATTTTTGTAGGTCGTTTTTAAGAGTTTCGATAATATTTTTAATTTCTAAGTCTTGTTGTATCTTCTTTTCAATTTGACGGCAGGCATGAATAACAGTCGAGTGATCTTTTCCGCCAAATTTACTGCCAATTTCGGGAAAAGATGCTTTAGTTAATTGCCGACAAAGAAACATAGCAATTTGACGGGGCAGAGCATAAACTTTTAACTTTTTACTTGATTTTAAATCAGATATTCTTAAATTATAAAAATTAGCTACGCATTTTTGGATATTTTCGATGTTAATAAATTTTTGGCGATCTTGAATAAGGTCTTTTAAAATTTCATTGGCCATATAAATGTTAATTTCTTGTCCGGTCAAGGAAGAATAGGCGCGCAACCTGGTTAAAGCTCCTTCCAATTCTCTAATATTGGAACCTAAATGAGAGGCTAAGAATAGCCCTACTTCATTTGGAAGAGCAATATTAAAGGATTCGGCTTTTTTGCTTAAGATGGCGACTTTTGTTTCAATATCAGGAGGTTGAATGTCGGCAATTAGTCCCCAACTTATGCGAGATCGCAATCTTTCTTCTAAACCGGGAATTTCTTTGGGTAGCTTGTCGCTAGTAATAACTATCTGTTTATGGGAATCATATAAAGAATTAAAGGTATGAAAGAATTCTTCTTGTGTCCTCTCTTTTCCGCCCAAAAATTGAATGTCATCGAGGAGAAGCACATCTTTATTCCTATATTTGTTTCTAAAATCTGTCATTTTTTCAAGCTTTAGCGAATTTATCAGCTCATTGGTAAATTTTTCAGAGGAGATATAACAAACCTTTATTAAAGACTCATTTTGCACAATTTTATTGCCAATGGCATTAAGTAAATGCGTCTTGCCAAGGCCAACGCCGCCGTAGATAAAAAGGGGATTATAATTTTTAGCTGGACCATTGGCGACGGCCAAAGCGGCAGCATGAGCGAATTGATTACAGGAGCCGACGACAAAGGATTCAAAGGTATAATAGGGATTTAAGCCATCGTCCCTTAAGGTAGGTAAATAAGGCTTTGAGGGAGGAGGGGTTTCTATGGGGTTATAGTCGTTTTTATTTTCAGCTTTTTCTTTAATAATAATATTTAGCACATATGACCGCTTAGTTACATTTTGCAATGCATCCCGAATCAGCGGCAAATAATTATCATTAACCCAATCTTTAAAGAATTTATTGGGAACTTCTATCTCCACCGTATTTTGATCCATATGCCTTAGCTGCAAGGGCTTCAGCCAAATATCAAATGATTTTGCACTAATTTTCTCACCAACTATGGCTAAAACTTTATTCCAAATTTCTTTCATAATTTATTTTTTAAAGGGAAGAAATTAACAAGTTATAAACAGTTGTTAATATCTAAATTTTACAATAAAATTAAATGGTTAAATTTTAACTTTCCCTTAGCGGAGAAAGATTCTCGAAGCAGGTAAATTTATCAATAAAAGCCAACTCAAATTTATCTGTCGGGCCATTTCTTTGTTTGCCAATAATTATCTCCGCTTTCCCTTTATTAGGATTGTCTTCAGCACGATTATAAACTTCATCCCGATAAAGAAAGATAATTACATCCGCATCTTGCTCTATGGCGCCGGACTCTCTCAAGTCAGCTAGTTGCGGTCGTTTATCGCCGCGTTCCTCAACGCGGCGATTTAACTGTGATAAAGCCATGACGGGAATATGCAGTTCTTTGGCTAAGGCTTTTAAAGAGCGCGATATATCCGAGATTTCCTGTTCTCTGGTCTCGGAATCTGTCCGCCCACGCATAAGTTGCAGGTAATCTACAACCACCAGGCCCAAGTTATGTTCAGCCTTTAGCCGGCGCGCCTTAGCACGCATCTCCAAGGCTGAGATGGCAGGGCTATCGTCAATAAAAATAAGCGCCTCAGAGAGTTTGCCAGCTGCTTTAGTTAGCCTCGGCCAATCGTTTTCGCTTAAAAACCCCCCTCTTAGACGATGAGCATCTATTTTAGCTTCCGAACAAAGCATACGCAAAGCCAACTGCTCTTTGGCCATTTCTAAGGAAAAAATGGCTACTGTTATGCCTGCTTCGATTGCTGCATGCTGAGCAATATTGAGGGCAAAAGTCGTTTTGCCCATGGAGGGTCTGCCGGCAACAATGATTAGGTCTGAGGGCTGGAGACCAGAGGTTAATTCATCAAGTTTGGTAAAACCAGTGGGAACACCGGTAATAATTTGCCTTTTCTCATATAATTTTTCAATCGTCTTGAAACTAGTTTTTAGAATATCTTTTAAGGTGTAAAATGAAGGACGCACGCGGTCTTCGGAAATTTCAAATATCAGCCGCTCGGCCCGATCCAAAAATTCATTAATATCTCCAGAATTGGCATAACCCTCATTGATAATTTCTGTAGCCCGTTGAATTAATTTCCTCAGCAAAGATTTTTCTTTAATAATATGGGCGTAATAAGAAATATTGGCGGCCGTAGGTACGGAATTGACTAACTGATTCAAATATTCCAACCCGCCCACGGCTTCTAATTCATCTTTTTTCTTTAATGCCTCAGCGAGAGTAATAAAATCAACGGGATCATTGCGCTCATAAAGTTGAATCATGGCGGTAAAGATCTTGCGGTGCGCTTCTCGATAAAAATCGTTAGCTTGCAAAATTTCCAAAACGTTATTCAGTGCTTCATTTTCCAAAAGAATACCGCCCAAAACAGATACTTCAGCTTCTAAATTTTGAGGCGGAACTCTCTGCAATAAAATATTCATCTTTACCTCAGCAGAAATTTAAAAAAGAACCACACCTAAGCTTTAAAATCAGATTCAGATGCCTTCTCAGCCACAATTTGGATAATCATCTGCGCCGTAACTTCCGGGTGGAGCTTAATAGGTATGGAAAAAGACCCCAGCTTTTTAAGAGGATGCGGCAAGACGATCTTCTTCCGGTCCACAACGATACCTTGTTCTTGTAAAACTTTATGTAAATCAATAGAGGTTACGGAACCAAAAAGTTTCTCGCTTTCCCCCGCGGCGCGGCGGATGGTGAAAGTTAAACTCTCTATTTTCTGGGCCTCAGCCCGCGCACGTTCTAATTCTTTGCCTTTTTTATGCAGGAAAAGCTCGCGCTGACGTTCCCAAAGGTTGATATTCTGGGGCGTCGCCTCCATCGCCAACTTCTTGGGTATAAGGAAGTTTCGCCCATACCCCACGGCTACTTGCACAATATCACCAGCCTTGCCTAAAGCAGGAATATTTTCTAATAAAATTACTTTCATTACAACCTCCACATAAAACAGATTCGGAAAAAGAGTCTATTTTTTCCAATCCCTTATCTTCTTCCAAATCATCTGGCCTCTTTAGCGCAGTTGAGGGCCAAATTAATAATTGCTGGTCAAACTTTACTATTTCCCTGCCCCAACAATAATAAGAATTCTTTTTTGGAAGAAAAGGGGAAAATAAGCTTCCTACTCTTATTAATAGCGCTTTAGGAAATAGAAAAATAGCCTTCGTCCCCCAAAAGGAGCTTCGGGGAAAGATTAGGAACTGACCACTGTAAACGGCATGAGGGCTATATTGCGTGCACGCTTAATGGCCGTAGTTAGCTCCCTTTGGTGTCTCGCACAATTACCCGATATCCTTCGGGGAAGAATCTTACCTCGTTCGGTCACAAAATGGGAGAGCGTTTGCACATCTTTATAATCTATCTTCATGTTGCTATCTGCACAGAAGACGCAGACTTTGCGGCGTTGAAAGGGTCTTTTTTTCTTTGCTGGAGCTTTCATGGTGCCTCTCCTTCTCTCTCCTGTGGAATTTTAGCCTCCGGTTCTATGGGGGGAGAAGAACTCTCTTGGGCGGTGGCTAAGGAAGCAGCCTTTGTTGGCCGTTGAACTTTAACGGTGAGATATCTTAAAACGCGATCATTTAGACGGAAATTCCTTTCAATCTCGCGCACCAGGTTAGGAACTGCCCGGTAGTCTAAGAAATAATAGCGCCCATTTTTGTTTTTCCTAATTTCGTAGCTTAATTTTTTTATCCCCCAATCTTCCAAATTAATAATTTCTCCTTTATAAACGGAGATAAGAGAGCGAATCTTTTCTTGTAAGGCAGCCTGTTCCTCTTCGGAGAGATCAGGAAGGGTTATAAAAATTGTTTCGTAACGTCTCAAGACAAATCCTCCTTTTGGGTTTCGATAGCTCTTCTTCTGTTGAGAAGAGCAAGGAGCTTTTAATATCTTTATAACTTAAGTGGCCAAATAGATCAACAGCTTTTCTAAAAATCAGGTTAAATATTTTGGAGCTGTATCAGAGAAGAAATTTTCATCTAAGAGCATTACTTTAACTCGCTCACCTGCGCGAGCTTTCGTCACTTCGGGCGGAAGGACAAGCAAACCTTGAGCCTTTACCATAGAAGAGAGTATGCCCGAACCCTGTTCGCCCGTAGTAGTGGCTATAATTTTATCATTCTCGCGCTTTAAGCGACAGCGGATGAAATGCATTAAGCCAGCTTTCTTTTCTAAATCCTCTCCTAACTCCGCCAAGATGGTTGGACGAAAAAGTTTAATGTGCCCGGACATTTTTAATATCGCTGGGCGCACGAATTGTTCAAAAGAAACCATGGAGGAGACAGGATTTCCAGGGAGACCAAAGAGAGGTTTGCCCGCCATTAAGCCGAAGGCTAAAGGTTGACCAGGGCGCATAGCTACTTTCCAAAAATTAATTTGTCCGAGCTGGCGCAGCATATCCTTCACTAAATCGTAATCACCTACAGATACTCCTCCGGAAGTGATTAATATATCAGCCAGAAGTCCTTGCTTTATCTTGGCTAACAAGTCATCTAAACGATCACCCGCTATGCCTAAGAGAATTGGCTCCGCCCCGCACATTTTTACTTGGCTAGTCAAAGAGTAGGCATTGCTGTTTACTATTTTTCCTTCAGCCCAGGGTTCATCAATTTCTATCAATTCATCTCCCGTCGATAAAATGGCCACCCGTGGCTTCTGATAGACATAAATAAAAGCTCTTTGGCAAGAAGCCAACATGCCAATATGGGCAGGCTGCAAAATAGTTCCCGCAATAAAAATTTTCTCTCCCTGTCTAACGTCTTCACCCGCAAGACGAATGTTCTTCCCGGGGCCAGGATCATTAAATATTCTTACAGACTCGCCATTCTTTTCCGTATCTTCCACAGGGACCACAGTATCACTCCCTTCCGGAATTGGCGCCCCCGTCATAATGCGAATAGCTTCATTAGGGCCAACCAGACCCTTGAAAATTTGACCAGCAGGTAAATCTGCTACGACTCTTAAGGCTATCGGCCAATTCCGGGAAGCCCCCTTAATATCAGCCGCCTTTACCGCATATCCATCCATTGCCGAATTGGGCCAAGGTGGTATGTTCCTTGGCGCCACAATATCTTCCGCTAATACTCTCCCCAGCGCGGAAAGAATATTAATTCGCTCTTTACCCAAAACAGGAATTTGTTCCAAGATTTGTTTTAAGGCGGTGCTTACTTCGATCATGGTTTATCAGCTCAATCTTTTAAACCTTTAGGGTGGCAGGATCAGGATTAGACCAGGTTTTATCTTATCTTTCGGATGGAGACCATTAATTTGGCAGAGTTGATTTATATTTGCTCGGTATTTGCGAGCAATACCTGCTAAAGTTTCTCCATAACGAACACGATGCTTTTTATTTCCTAAAGAAGCTATTTTTTGCTGAGCAGCGATATTTTTTTCAAAAACTTCTTTCTTACCCAAAGGAAGCCTGATTTCAAATTCCCCTTGGGGAGGTGTCTTATCCAATTTTAGCGATGGGTTTAGAGCTTTTAATTCTGCTAAATCTGTTTCGGAAACTTTCGCAATCCAAGCTAAGCTAGTGGAGGGAGGAACAATAATTTTTTCATAAATAAAGGGAGGATGGTAGGGTATATTAGAAAACCCATATTTTTCGGGTTCTTTAGCAATAAGTAGGGCGGCTAAGAACTTGGGGACATATTTTTTAGTCTCCGGCTTTAAATATCGATCTTGGGCGATCTCCCAAAAGCTTTGACCTTTAGTTTTTTTCATTGCTTTTAGGATTTTTCCTTCGCCAGCATTATAGCCCGCCGCCGCCAATTCCCAGCAATTAAACATCTCATAGAGCTGCTTCAAATACTCAGCAGCGGCATGGGTTGACTTTTCCGGATCTCGGCGCTCATCAACCCACTTATCCACTCTTAACCCAAACCTTTTAGCCGTTTTGGCTACGAATTGCCAAATGCCACTAGCTTTTTTCTTGGAGACAGCGAAAGGATTAAATCCCGACTCAATCAGGGCTAAATAAAATAGTTCCTCAGGCAGATTCTTTTCGCGGAAGATGCTCTTCATCATCTGCTCATAAGCCTGAGAACGAGCCAGGGCTTTACTGAAATAGGAATTAGCCTTATTTTGAAAATAATTAATGAAATCTTTAACTTTTTCATGAAGAACAGAAGGAAAGAGAAAGACTACAGAAGAGATTTGGTCGCTTGCAGATTTTTCCGCGTTTTCTTTACGCAGAGGCTCGCTCAATTCGGGAGAGGAATTTTCCATGGGGAAAAAATCTGGGTCATAAGTCGCTGCCGAAGAGGAATCTAAAGAGGGTTTATTTTCTTCCTTAAGTTCGTTAAGAGAAAAATAATAAGGTCTCATTTCTACGCCGTCAAAACTCTCCTCACGGATAGGAATCTTAATCTCTTTTTCTTTAGAATATGGTAAAAGGGGTGCCTTTGTTGAAATGATCTCCTTAATTTCTGCAAGATGAGATTCCTCTAAAGATAATAAATGATCAGCGAAAGAAAAGAGCTCATATTTTTGCGGAAGAAGCGGCTGAGCCTTTAGCGAGGAGTCATTTAAATATTCTTTTAGGGCGAGCTCAAAAGAGAGGTCTAAAGGAGGATCTAATTCTGGAACTGAGGTTATCTCTATATTAATGGAATTTGCAAGTTCTCTCACTTCCGGGTAAAAAAGGAAGCTATTTATAGCAAGCAAAGTTGCAGGTGGAGCAGGGGCGTTCTTTGCGGTAAAGAGCGAAAGATTACTACACCCGCTTAAAAGAAGCATAATGGATGCCAGCAAAATAAAAATCGGCCTAATTTTTAAAACCTCCTTCTCTTTTCTCTAAGAGGGTTTTATAATAAATCAAGGGGAAAAAAGATGTCAATCCTAAAATTTTTCTCTCCCTCATGCCCCAGGCGGAAGGAGAAAAAGACACCCATAGCCTTACTTATATGAGCTTCTTTCCCTTCTGCCTGAATTAGCTATGACTCTTAAAATTAATAGATGGTCAACAAAATTTTCTTGGAAAAGTTTTCCTAAAAGCCAAAAGAGGCTTAAATTTAAAAATTTTAATAAATTTAAGTAAAAATTTTTAAAGGAGTCCCGCATGGCAGTCTTTTTTCTTATCTTAGCTTACTTCTTAGGATCTATCCCTACTGGGGTAATAGTTTCCAAAGCTTTTGGCAGCATTGACCCGCGGACGCAGGGGAGCAAAAATATAGGTGCCACCAATGTCTTTCGCACAGGAGGTAAAAAGTTAGGGATTATTACTTTAATTGGTGACATATTAAAAGGATTTATTCCAGTCGCTTTAGCCAAAGGATATGTTGATTCTTTTTTCTGGATCGGGTTTATTGCTATTGCTGCTTTCCTGGGACACCTCTTCCCCGTTTTCCTCAAATTTAAAGGAGGAAAAGGAATTGCTACAGGACTTGGTATTTTCTTAGCCCTTGCTCCGCTTCCGGCCATACTTTCTTTGGGCGTTTTTGGCGCTCTCGTTTATAAGTGGCGGTACGTTTCGCTTGGTTCATTGTCTGCTTCTGCTGCCTTTCCCCTTTTTTTATATCTGCTTAACGCCCCTCCTGCTTTTATTTTATTTGCCATCATCATGGCCATTCTTATATTTTATCGGCACCGAGAAAACATTGCCCGATTGCGAACTGGCCGGGAGTCGAAGATCGGCCAATCTAAAATAAAGATAACTTCATGAAAGAAAAGAGAATTTTAATAGTCCATGCCGGGGGAATTGGGGATCTTTTGCTAGCTCTCCCCGCCATGCGTCTTTTCTGTCAAGCTTTTTCCCCTTACGCTTTAGAATTGTTAGGTTATCCTGAGCGCCTGCACTTAATCTCCTGGGATTTGAGAGCGAAAGCCCTTCATTCCATAGATGCCGCGAGCATGGCCTATCTATTTTCTAGTTCTGAAAAATGGCCCAGCAACTTGAAAACATTTTTTTCCTCCTTTGAAGTAGCCCTCGTCTTCGGTAACTCTATAGTAAAGGGGTTAAAAAGGGGCTTGGAAAGCTCAGGGGTTAAAGAAATTTTTTTAATCGACCCAATTCCCAAGAATAGTAAGAAGCATATGCGTGACCATTTATTGGCTGAACTAAAATCTTTGGACTTCAAAGAACCCATAGATAAGAGACCTCTGCAACTCCCCGCTGAAGCCGAAAGATTTGCCCAAGAGTTTTGGCATAAAGAGAATATTAATCCTTCTCAAAAAGTTCTGGCCATTCACCCGGGGAGCGGTAATCCAGCCAAAAACTGGCCCCCGCATAATTTTGCCCGGGTAGCTGACCATTTTATCGAACAGGTTGAAATTCTTCTTATTTCCGGACCAGCGGGCGATGGATTGCAAGAAGTAATGGGTGAGATTAAGCGAGCAAAACCAATTATTGTTCATAATCTTCCTTTGCTAAAACTGGCGGCCCTGCTCAAGAATTGTGTAGCTTACTTAGGGAATGACTCCGGTATTACCCATCTGGCTGCCTGCTTGGGCCTACCAACTTTGAGCATTTTCGGTTCCACAGATCCTCAGGTTTGGGGTCCGCAAGGGGAAGCGGTGCAAATCTTTTATACCCCGCGCCACTGCTCTCCTTGTTGGCCAAACATTCCAGATAATTGCCTGCGCCCATGCCTTTATGAAATAGAAATAAAAAATATAGTTGAAAAATTAGCTATTTGGGTAGAATTTGCAAGATATAAGAAGCAGGACATTTTGGCCACTTGGAGACCTGGTCAGCAATGGAGAGCGCAAGGACAGGAATGGCAAAAAATAAAATAATCAGGAAGAATAACAGCCACTGCGTTATTTTTGTCTTTGATATCATTATAAATCCTCCCTAAGAGAAGAAAGGTGCATTTATTATGCCAGAATGGAATCCAGCAATATAACTTTAATATTTGTGGAAATTGGCTAAAATCTTCGAAATTGGAGAATGAACTGAGAAATGAAAAGGAGGGAGATAAATAGGGAGATAAATAAAGACGCTTGCGCCATGTGTTCTATTTTGAGCAGTGGCAGAAATTTTAAGTGTATCTATTTGATCATAGCTTTTAGCTTTTCTATCTGTAAGCGAATATTATCTGCGCGAGGTCCGGAAGGTTCCAATCTGAGATAATCCTCCCAAGCAGCAAGAGCTCCTTTTAAATCTCCTTTATCATGCAGAAGAACGATTCCTAAATTATAGCGACTATTAACGTGGCGGGGATCATCTTGGGCAGCTTGCTGAAATTCGGCAATGGCCCGTTCAAAATCTCCTTTTCGCCGATACATAATGCCCAGGTCTGTACGCACATCAGCATTCAGAGGATCAATCTTTAAGGCTTGGGAATAAACTTCAATCGCCTGGTCAAATTGGTTGGTATCGAAATAAGCGTTTCCTAATTCAATGAGGGTCTGCAGATCTCGAGGGTTATTTTTTAAAATGACTTTCAGCTCTTCGATTCTTTGGTAAATTTTATGATCTTTTGTATTTAGCGAGAGCTGAGCAGGGCTAAAATATTTTTCTTCATAGTAAACAGTAACGATTACCCCTACTATAATGCCTGCTATGAAAGCTAGAGCAATAGAAAGAAAAGCCGATTCTTTTTTCATAAAAAAATAATAACATTGCTAAAGACACCTAGTCAATTAGCCTTAATTCCTTGCTTCCTTTCGTTTTAGTGTTCAATAATTGAGCCGTATTAAAGCTATGGGGTTCATTCAGCAGCATAAAGAACCTTTACCAACTTTAGCCCGGGATCGCTTCTGCTCATCTTCACCCCAGGCCTCATTTTAAAGTTCTAGCAATTAATCCTTTAAAATTATTATTATTTTTGAAAAGAGAACGTGGGCAAGATCATCATTCTTTGCCCACTCTTTGGCAAAGATGATTAAAAAAGAAGGTTCTTTAATTAGAAGATGGAAAAGGTTTAAATACTCCCTTACCCGAGGAGCCAAATTATTTTCTTGCCTCCGCATTTTTAGCTGCATATGATAGATAAATAAGAAAGGTAAGCGATGGGCATCTATCTCTTAAAAAGGATTATTTTTCTGATTCCCCTTTTCATCGGCATTACCATAATCTCCTTTGCTGTAATTAATCTTGCTCCAGGTTCACCCATTGATCTAGCTACAGACTTAAACCCTAAGGCTACGGCCGAAGTGAAAGCCAGGATGCGGGCTCTTTATGGCCTTGATAAACCCCTGCACATTCAATATTGGAATTGGCTCAGTCGCTTGCTCGTCTTAGATTTTGGCCGTTCATTTTCTCAAGATGGTCGGCTGGTGCTCGATAAGATTAAAGAACGCTTGCCGGTGACTATCTTTATCAATCTTACCTCGCTTTTGCTTATTTTGGTGGTTGCTATTCCTTTGGGTGTTCTCTCAGCTGTATATCGCTATTCTTTTTTTGATAAAGCGGCCACCGTCTTCGTCTTCATTGGGTTTGCTATGCCCACTTTCTGGCTCGCTCTTTTATTAATGATCCTTTTTGGAGTTCATTTAGGCTGGCTACCCATCTCGGGGTTAAAATCTTTAAATTATGAATATCTTCCTCCGGCCGCGCAAATTTGGGACCGGATTAGCCATCTAATTTTGCCCATATTTATATCGGCTTTTGGCGGGCTAGCCGGCATGTCTCGTTATATGCGTTCAAATATGTTGGAAGTAATCCGCCAGGATTATATAGTTACAGCCCGAGCCAAAGGGCTTTCTAACCGCGAAGTAATCTTTAAGCATGCCCTGCGCAATGCCTTGCTGCCTGTAATTACCATCTTGGGGCTCTCTATCCCTGGTTTAATCGGGGGCAGCGTAATCTTCGAGACCATTTTTGCCATTCCAGGCATGGGGCAGCTTTTTTACGCTAGTGTTATGGCTCGAGATTACCCTACCATCATGGGTATGCTAGTGATAGGGGCAATTCTTACCTTAATAGGGAATCTGATCGCCGATGTAAGCTATGCCCTGGCTGATCCACGCATTCGCTCACTATAATGCAAAAAGTGGCTAAGGAAAGAGAATTTATCAAGGGAGAGAAACTATCTCGCCTCTTCTGGAAACGGTTCTGGAAGAACAAATTAGCAGCGGCCGGCGCCCTCATGGTCTTTTTCCTTTTTGCGGTAGCTATTTTTGCGCCCTGGCTGGCCCCTTACGATCCTGGACAAATAAACGTGCAGAAAGTGTTAGAAGGCCCATCAAAGGAGCATCCTTTGGGTACAGATCAACTCGGCCGCGATGTCTTGAGCCGGATGATCTATGGCTCCCGCATTTCCCTATTAGTAGGATTTGTTTCTGTAGTTATTGCCTGCCTTATTGGCGTCCTCTTGGGCGCTTTGGCAGGTTATTATGGTCGTTGGGTGGATAATTTGCTTATGCGTTTTGTGGATATAATGCTTTGCTTTCCCACCTTTTTTTTAATCTTGGCTGTTATAGCCTTTTTAGAGCCAAGTATTTGGAATATCATGGTGGTCATCGGCCTTACGGGTTGGATGAGCGTAGCGCGGCTGGTGCGGGCAGAATTTCTTTCTTTAAAAGAACGAGATTTTGCGCTGGCTGAGAAAGCCCTGGGAGCCAGAGATTGGCGCATTATCTTTCAGCATATCTTACCTAATGCCCTGGCCCCAGTCTTAGTGGCTGCCACCTTAGGCGTGGCCGGAGCTATTCTTACAGAGTCGGCCTTGAGCTTCTTGGGTATCGGCGTGCAGCCTCCTACTCCCAGCTGGGGAAATATCCTTACGGCTGGAAAAGACAACATCCAAATTGCTTGGTGGCTTTCTCTCTTTCCCGGCCTCGCTATTCTTTTGACGGTAATGGCCTACAACCTATTAGGAGAAGGGATTCGTGATGCGATCGATCCGCGCTTGAAATAATAAAATTAGCAAAATTAGCGCATTAAGGAGAGACGATGGAAGATAGAGAGATACTTATCATAGGTGGCGGCCCGGGAGGATATGTTGCGGCCCTAAGGGCGGCGCAGTTAGGGAGCAAAGTAACCCTCATTGAAAAAGAGGAGTTAGGAGGGACATGCTTAAATTGGGGATGTATTCCCACAAAAGCTTTGCTGCGCGGTGCAGAAATTTTAGAAGAATTGCGGCGGAGCAGTGAGTTTGGCATCCAAACGGGAGAAATAAAAATAGACTTTTTAAAATTAATGGCGCGGAAAGAACGTACAGTAAAAACTATAGTTTCTGGAGTTACTAATCTGCTGAAAGCGTGGGGTGTAGAAATTATTAAGGGAAAAGCTTCTTTCCTCTCGCCGAAAGAGATCGAGATCATTGATCGTGGCGGGGCAAAGAGAAGTATGCGGGCGCAAAGAATAATTCTAGGTCCTGGTTCTGTTCCGGCTGAACTCCCTTTCCCGGGAAAGAATCTAACCAAGGTAATCAATAGTAATGGCGCGCTGCAATTAACGAGCGTTCCCCAATCAATAATAATTGTTGGGGCAGGCCCGATCGGAATAGAATTTGGGACCATCTTTGCGGCATTAGGCAGCAAAGTGACGATTTTAGAGATGATGCCCCAGATTCTGCCGCAAGAGGATGAAGAGATAGCTTTGGCTTTGGAGCGGATCTTGAGGAAAAATTCTATGCAGATTTGGCGGCCTTGTTTGGTGAAAGAGATTAAAGAGAATCAAGAAGGCACTAAAGAAGTAAAGGCCATGCTTAATGAAAAAGAAGAAAGATTATTTACCGGGGAGTATGTCTTAATCGCAGGAGGCCGCCGGCCTAATTTGGATGGATTAGGCTTAGAGAAGATAGGAATGAAAGTAAACAGCCAGGGCATAGAAGTCAACGAAAAGATGGAAACCAATATTGCTGATGTCTATGCCGTGGGCGACGCCACCGGCCAGATTCTTCTGGCCCACTTTGCCATGGCCCAAGGGATAGTGGCTGCTGAAAATGCTTGCGGACGACCATCTTTCTTGGACCGCCGCGTAGTCCCAAGGTGCGTATATACCATGCCTGAAGTAGCCGCCGTAGGCCTGACCGAGAAAGAGGCCAGACAAAAAGGAGGGGAATTAAAAATAGGGCGCTTCCCTTTGGCCGCCAATGGCCGAGCTACGGCCTTAGGGGAGAGAAGCGGTTTAATCAAAGTCATAGCTGCGAAAAAAAATGATGAAATTTTAGGCATTCATATCTTGGGGATCCATGCTACTGATTTGATCAGCGAGGCCATTTTAGCTATGCACCTCAAGGCAACGGCTAAAGATATGGCGCGAGCCATTCATCCCCACCCAACTCTTAGTGAAGCTCTAATGGAGGCCGCCTTAGATGTCGATGGAAAAGCTCTCCATCTTCCGCCACGAAAGCAGGAAGGCCCCAGGCTCTAAGAGGCTAGGTGACCATTAGTTTATGATTATCGTTAGGCGCAAGAGAGCTAGAGGCAGGCATTCATTCGGAATCATGAGGCAGTGGTTCTTCCAAAGAACGAGGCTTATTTATAATCTTAATGATTTCGCAGAACTCAATCATCCGCCTGCCCTCGGCGGAGACTTGGTAACAATCTTTATCCATCTTCTTCTTCCGCCGATGCTTCCTCATTCATGTCTGCCTCTGGCCCTCTTGCCTAATTACGACTCAGCCTCAAAAAGGGTGAGTATATTCAAATAAAAAAGGAGTAAAAATGGAATTTTTATTAAAACAACCATACCGATTGAAAAATTTGTTCCTGCGTAATCGCCTAATCATGGCACCCATGCTCTCGCGCCTTTGCTATCCAGATGGAGTAGTTTCTCCCCAGCTGATCGATTATTATAGCACGCGGGCCAAAGGGGGAGTGGGGTTGATCATAGTGGAGTACTGCTATATTGATCAGAAAGAGAGCAAAGCCAATCAAGGTCAGTTGGGGGTTTATAGCGATCAACTTATTCCGGGACTGGCAGATCTCGCAGAAGCCATTCAAGAGTGGGGCGCGAGAGTGATCTTACAGATTTGTCATGCCGGCCGGAGCACTTCCGCTAAGATTATGGGGCGGCCTCCCGTAGCTCCTTCAGCCATGCCCAGCTATACAGGAGAGATGGCGCGGGAGATGTCTATCTCCGAGATAGAACAAATCCAGGAAGCTTTTGCCGAAGCGGCCCGGCGGGCGAAAATCGCTGGATTCGATGGCGTGGAGCTGCATGGCACCCATGGCTATCTACTTGCTCAATTCTTATCACCCCATACTAATCACCGCCAAGATATTTATGGCCTAGATCGGGGGCTTTTTGCCGTGCAGACTTTGGAAAAAGTGCGTGCAAAAGTGGGGAGTGATTATTTAGTGGGCTACCGCCTTAGTGCTGAGGAATTCATCCCCGGAGGGATCACTTTAACTGAAGCGCAGAGATTTGCGCGCCGCTTAGAGGAAAAAGGCATAGATTATCTGCATGTTTCCGCCGGGATGATTGAAAACGGAGAACACTTCGTCATCCCCACGTATTTTCCCAAAGGGTATCTCCTCCATTTAGCGGCGAGTATTAAGCAGGAGGTAAAGGTTCCGGTTATCGCCGTAGGCGCGCTTCATGACCCCAACTTGGCCGAAGAAGCTTTGCAGAAGGGGCAGGCCGATCTAATAGCCATGGGACGGGCGTTGATTGCCGACCCCGATCTGCCTAACAAAGTTAAAGAAGGAAATCTTCAGGATATTCGCCCCTGCCTGCGCTGTAATGAAGGGTGCAGCAGCCGGGTGCGGCAAAGCAAGACCCAGCGGTGCGCGGTTAATTACGAAGTAGGCCGAGAGCGGCAAGTCCGTCTGCATCCTGCACCCAAAACAAAGAGAGTGTGTGTCATTGGCGGCGGGCCAGCCGGCTTAGAAGCGGCGCGAGTTTTGGCTTGGCGTCGGCACCAGGTGACTTTGATCGAAAAAGAAGAAGAATTGGGAGGGCTGCTCCGTTACGCTGCTATCCCTGATTTTAAAGCAGAATTACGCAGCTTCCGTCAATATTTGCAAAATCAAATCCAGAGATTAAGGGTGGAAGTCCTGCTCTCTTGTCCGGCCACACCTGCATTAATCAGAAATCTCCAGCCCGAGGCCGTGGTTTTAGCCACAGGTGCCACCATGTCTCGTCCGGATATTCCGGGTTCTAATAGACCTGGGGTGGCCACAGCCTTAGAGTTTCTGGCGGGTAAATACACCCCTGGTCAGAGAGTTTTGGTTGCTGGAGGAGCAGCCATGGGTTGCGAAATAGCTTTACACTTATCCCTCCAAGGAAAAGAGGTAACTTTAGTGGAGATGTTGCCCCATTTCGCCCAGGACTTAGAACTACGCTCGCGGCAGGCTCTACTGCGTTTATTAAAAGAAGGCGGAGTGACTACTATGGCGGGGTGGAAATTGGCGCGTATAGAAGAAGGAGAAGTCAGGCTCCAAGGTCAGAATCAAGAAGAAAAAAGCTGGCCAACTGAGTCAGTAATTCTGGCCTTTGGTCTTACCTCCAATCAGGAATTACTAAGACCTTTGCAACAGATGTTTGCCCAGGTTTATGTGGTTGGTGATTGTCTTCAACCAAGAAAAGTTTATCAAGCAATTCATGAAGGGGCCTTTGTCGGAAGAGTAATTTAAGCTATAATAAAAAATGTTACTTGCCTGCCTCCCTTTTCTTAAGATAGGAAAAAGGAGGAAATAAAGGAGGAAAAATGCTGCCGACAAAAAATGTTACTATTGTGGGCGCGGGGACGATGGGTCATTCTTTAGCGCAAGTATTTGCCCAAGGTGGTTATCAAGTCTGGCTCCATGATCTAAAAGAAGAGATTCTCCAGAGAGCACGGCGATTAATAGCGGCCAATTTAGAGACACTCCGCCAGCTTGATCTCCTGCCAGAAGATCCCCCAGCCATTCTTAAGCGAATTCAGACGACCACGAATATTAAAGAAGCCACCGCCCAGGCCGATTTGGTCATCGAAGCGATTATTGAAGATGAAGCTGCTAAAAAAGAGATGTTTAAAATCTTAGATGAAGCCTGTCCTCCCCACAGCATCTTAGCCAGCAATACCTCTTACTTAGATATCTTTAAATTTGTAGAAACTAAAAGGCCGGATAAAGTCCTCATTACCCATTGGTTTGCGCCCCCCCATATCGTACCTTTAGTAGAAATAGTTCGGGGTCCTGAGACTTCGGCGGAGACTGTAGATACGATCAAAAATTTGCTTGGCCAACTCGGTAAAACCCCCATAGTCATCTCTAAATTCCTTCCAGGATTCATCGCTAACCGGATGCAGAGCGCTTTGGGAAACGAGGTACTCTTTCTCTTGGACAATGGCTATGCTTCCCCCGAAGATTTAGATTTGGCGACCAGGGCCAGCTTTGGTCTCCGAATACCCATCTTAGGCGTAGTTAAACGAATGGACTTTACTGGATTAGATTTAACTCAGCAGGTACTCAGAAATGCTGCTTATAAAGTTCCCCCGCCAAGAAACAGATCAGAAGCTGTGGATCGCTTAGTAGCCCAAGGGAATTTAGGAGTAAAAACGGGAAAGGGATTTTACAATTATGGTGGGCGTTCTCCAGAAGAGATTATGCGCGAGCGGGATATAAAATTGATCAAGTTATACCAGTTCCTAAAACAATTAGGGGAGTTGTAATGACGGGAGAGGGATTAGAGATGCTGGTTGATTCACATGCTCATTTAGAGATGAAAGATTTTGATAGAGATCGGGAGCGGGTCATCACGCGGGCGCAAGAGGCCGGGGTAAGGTACATTATTACTGTGGCTACTAATATTCGTGATATCCATAAAGCTTTGGAGATTGCCCAAAAAAATGCCGGAGTTTTTGTCGCTTTAGGGATTCATCCGCATGAGGCTAAAGATATTAGAGAAGAGGACTTTGCGAAACTGCGCCGTTTAGCTACAGAGGAGAAAGTCGTAGCTTTTGGGGAGATTGGCTTAGATTTCTGCCGTCAGCATTCGCCCAAGGAAATCCAACTACGCAGATTTCGAGAACTTTTACGGTTGGGGAAAGAACTCGCCTTGCCGGTCATTATTCATGCCCGCGAGGCGGCAGATGAGATTTTACCTATTTTAAGGGAGGAGGCTGATGGCCGTTGGCGGGGAGTGTTCCATTGCTTTTCTGGCGATTTAGCGCTAGCTAAAGATGTTATACAAATGGGCTTTTTAATCTCCATCCCTGGTACGGTCACCTTTAAAAATGCCTCTTCGCTCCAGGAAGTAGTGCAGAAGATCTCTCTGGAGAAGATGCTCTTGGAAACAGATGCCCCTTTTTTGGCTCCCGAGCCCTATCGGGGAAAGAGAAATGAACCGGCCTATGTGCGCTTTATAGCGGAGAAGATTGCCCAGCTTAAGGGACTAAGTTTGGCGGATGTGGCGCGCATAACCTCTGTAAATGCCCGCCTTCTTTTCGGGATCGGGGAAGAGATAATCAAAGGAAAGATTGCTTATCCGATTCGTCAATCTTTATATCTGAACTTGACTAATCGGTGTTCTAACCGCTGCACTTTTTGCGCCAAGAATAAATCTTTTATAGTTAAAGGGCATGATCTACAACTGGAACGGGAGCCAAATGCTGAAGAATTAATAGCCGCCGTGGGCGACCCTAAAAAATATCAGGAGATTGTTTTTTGTGGCTTTGGTGAACCTCTCTTGCGGTTGGAGACAGTAAAGATGGTAGCGGCCGAGCTAAAAAAAAGAGGAGCGCGGATCCGCATTGATACTGATGGCCAGGCCAATTTAGTTTATGGTCGAAATATCTTGCCTGAGTTAAGAGACTTAGTAGATGCCATCTCGATCAGCTTGAATGCGGAAAATGCGGCGAAATATCACCGGCTTTGTAGATCCCCCTTCGGCGAAGAGGGATATAAAGGGATATTAGAGTTTATTCGTCAGGCCAAAGAGGTGGTTTCCGAAGTCATAGCTACTGTTATCGATATGCCTGGGGTGGATATTCAGGCCTGTCGCCGCATTGCCGAAGAAGAGCTGGGGGTGAAATTTAAGGTTCGCACTTATGATGAGGTGGGATAAGATGAAATTTATTGGGCTAATTGTTTTTATTCTATTATTAGACTTAAGTCAAGGCTACTCTGCTGAGAAAGAGATTTTGTTGGTAGATCGCTTTGATGGTGGAGTTGATGAAAAAGGTCTACCCCAAGGATGGGTTTTAGAGAAAGAACCTGGCCCAAAGTCTAAGATAGCTATTAGGAAGGAAAAAGGGAAAAGTTTTCTTCATCTCTTTTCCGAAAACGATACCTTCGGCCTGAAAAAAGAGATTTCTTTTGATATTCGCAAACACCCTTACCTTTTTTGGCGCTGGCGCGTAACCCTCCTGCCCAAAGGTGGTGATATTAGAAAGAGGGAGACGGACGATCAAGCAGGGCAAATTTATGTAATCTTTCCCAAGTTTCCGGCCATGATAAACTCCAGATCAGTGGGATATATCTGGGATACCCAGGCACCCGTAGGATTATCCGGAACGAGTACAGCCTATAGCAAGATGAAATATATCGTCCTGCAAAGAGGGGATAATAAACTAAACCAGTGGGTGGCGGAGACACGTAATGTTTACGAGGATTATAAAAATCTCTTTAAAGAAGAGCCTCCTTTAGTTGGCGCCGTATTATTATACATCAATTCCCAACATACCAAGAGTTCTGCCTCTTGTGACTATATGGATATTTTCTTCTCTTCTACGCGGTCTGCGGATTAAACTAGGCAGTTGATTTCCAGGAAACTATTTCATTTATGTAATATTTCTTTGACTTTTTGGATGATCCCTTCCACGGGGAAAGGCTTAAGGATTAACTGGGCCCGAGGAATTGAAAAACTATATCGGCTTGACTCCTTCTCTGGGTAATTTCCCATATAGAGGACCTTCATTTCCGGATGCAAAAAGGAAAGCGCCTTGGCCAGATCAGTCCCTCTAATCTGGGACGTGACCACATTGGTTAAGAGTAAATCTATCTTTTCTTTAAATTTATGGCTTAAGCTTAAGGCCTCTTGGCCATTTTGGGCTTCCAGCACTACGAATCCTTGTTTTTTTAAAGCTTGCCCAATCCTTTCCCGCAGATCTTGGTCATCATCTACGACCAGGACGGTTTCTTTCAGAGGCGTAAGTTCTGACTCGGGCTGCGGCCTTTTTTCTTCTGGCCCAAACTCTTCTGCCTGCGGCAGAATGATGTTAAAGGTGGCCCCTTGGCCCACTTCACTTTCTACGAATATATTTCCGCCAATCTGTTTGATAATCCCATAAACAGAGGAAAGGCCTAACCCTGAACCTTTACCTATCTCCTTCGTAGTGAAGAAGGGTTCGAATATTCGTTCTTTAACCATAGGAGACATGCCGACACCGGTATCAGCTACCGTGAGCATTATATATCGGCCCGGGCTTATCTCGGGGTGAAGGTGGACAAAGTCATCTTTTATGATAACGTTAGCTGTTTTAAAGAACAGCTTTCCTCCATAGGGCATAGCCTCTTTAGCATTGACGGCCAAATTCATGAGCACATGCTCCATCTGCCCTGGATCTACTTTTACTTTCCCCAAATTTTCCTCCAAGGTGGTGACAATTTCGATCTCTTCGCTTAGTACGGGGCGGATAAACTTTTCCATTTCTCTTATAATATCATTGAGATTGACCACCTTTAAGGTCAGAATCTGGCGGCGACCGAAGGCCAGCATTTGGCTGGTTAAATCCGCGGCTTTTTGGGCGGCACGCAGAATGTCTTCCAGGTTAGCTTTTACGGAGTGGTCTTCCTGCAGACTAAGAAGGGCAAGCTGGCAATTCCCTTGAATAACTGTCAAAAGATTGTTGAAGTCATGAGCAATGCCTCCGGCAAGCCGGCCCACGGTTTCCATCTTCTGGGCTTCCCGTAATTGTTCTTGGAGACGGGCCATATGTCTCTCGGCCTCTTTCCGCTCGGTAATATTTCTGGCCACCACCTGGACTAAGGATTTACCTTGGAAAAAAATTGGGGAGGCGCTCACTTCTACTTCGATACTCTGGTTATCCAGGCGAATATATTTCTGTTCCAGAAGAGGGACACTCTTTCCTGCTCGTAAATGCTCAAAACGCTCCTTAATGATTGGCCAGTAATCCGGATGAATTACTTCCCAGACAGATTTGCCGAGGAGGTCGTCTTCTTTGGCGGCGCCCAGAGCTCTTAATGCGGCCGGATTAGCATAGACATAGTTTTGGAAATCATGGAGAAGAATCATATCCGGAGAGTGTTCGACTAACTTCCGATACCGTTCTTCACTATTTTGCAGATTGACTAAGGCCAGTTGGAGTTTATCATAGAGCTGGGCATTAGCGATGGCGCCTGCAATCTGCGAGCCAATTCTTTCGGCCAAGCGCAAATCGGCTTCGGTGTAGGCATGAGCTGCTAGAGAGTAGATATGCAAAACGGCCATAACCACATCTTGAGAGATAAGGGGCACACCGATGAAGGAGCGAAATTTTTGATCCCAGAAAGGAGCAAGCTTAGGACTATGCTGAAGCAGTTCGTTTTTATTATCTACCTGGAGGAGAAGGCCAGACCTCTTCCGCATAACATTTTCAGTAAAGGATCCTGGCAAAGGAATTACGTCCACTTGTGTCCGTCCGGGAACGTATGCTCCGGCAAGGTAAGCAGGGCGAAATGTGCCCGTTACGTAATCAATAAGGGTAATGGCAATTAAATTAAAGGGAATGACTTTGTGGGCTTCCTGGGCAAATAATTCGTAAATCTTATTAATATTAAGAGAGGAACTTATGATGCGGCCAATATGGGCAATAATTTCATTTGCTTGGGCCAAGCGGCGAGCTTTCTCTTCGCTGGCCCGCAATTCCTCCAAGGTCTTCTTATGAGCGAGATAGAGATGAGCATTAGCGATAACCCCGGCGATCTGAGCTGCTATGCTTTCTGCCAGAATTAATTCGTTTTCTGAATAAGCATTTGGTTTATGGGAGTATATATGGAGCGCCCCGATTACTTCATTCCGGTGAATAAGGGGAACGCCTAAAAAAGAGAGAAATCCGCGCTGAGCAAAGGGAGCAAGCTTGGGGTATCTTTTGACGACCTCCTCTGGACTTTCTTTCTGGATCAGAGTTCCTGCCCGTCGGAGAATTACTTCTTCAGTAAAAGATCCGGCTAAGGGAATTGTCTCTCCAGGACTCCGTTCCGGAATATGATCGCCTAAGGTATGGGGGTTATAGAAAAGCCCTTTTTGTTTATCAACTAAAGTTATGGCTAACCAATTAAAAGGAATGAATTTGGCCACTTGCTGAGCAAATAGTTCATATACTTCATCAATTTCTAAGGAAGAAGAAATTATCTTTCCCACTTCAGCTATTAGGGCGTTATTACGAGCGAGGCACCTGGCCTCTTCTTCGCTTCTCCGCAAGGTCTCTTCTGCTATTTTATGCTCCTTATAGAGTTGGGCATTAACTACGGCGCCAGCTATCTGTTGGGCAATGCTCTCCCCTAAGCTCAGATCCGAATTACTATATGCTTGGGGTTGGCAAGAGAGGAAGCTTAGAATGCCAATTACTTTATTTTGATGGAATAAGGGAATGGCCATCTGGGATCTAATACCTGCTAAAAATGGTTTTCGTTTATTTGGAGGAAGATAGAAAATTTCTTTTTCGTCTTCAGGCTGGATTAAAAGGCTTGATCTTCTTTGAGCCACCTCCTGATTTACAGAGTCTTCTAAGGAGAAGGTATCTCCTGGCTGACGGCCGGGAACTTTCAGGCCCGTGGTATAAACTACCTTTACCAAATTTTTTTCATAATCTATTAGATTTATGGATATTCTATCAAAGGGAATAATTTTTTGAGCTTCTTCGGCGAAACGCTCATATACTTCTTCTATATTTAGGGAAGAGCTTATTATCCGACCAATACTGGCTATAATTTCCTTTTCTTTAGCCAAACGGCGAATAGCTTCTTCATTTAATTTAAATTCCGTTATCTCGGTAATTATGCCCTCCAAGGCGATAGGCTCGCCCTCTAATGAATAAACCGCCTTTCCTTGCTCCCATACCCATTTTAATTGCCCCCCTTTAGCAATAATGCGGTAGGTATGCTGAAAGGGTTTCTCTTCCTTTATGGCTTGTTGAATTTTTTCCCAGCCCGACCCCAAGTCTTCAGGATGAATTATATCCCCGAAAGCAAGCTTCCTGTTTTCTATTAGCTCTTCTGGTTCGTATCCTGTTAATTTTGAGCAGCCGGGGCTCAAGAACTCCATTGTCCATTTTTTATCCACGCGGCAACGATAAAAAGTTCCGGGCAAAATATCAATTAAAGAGGCCAAAAGGCGTTGGGCTTCCTTTCCAGTAATTTTTTGCATAGAAAAAGAAGTGTTCTTAAAACCCACCTTCTTATTGGATAAATTTCTAAGTTTTTTTCCTATGCTGGGGATTTTGGGGGAAGGCTTTAGCATTTTAAGACTCCAGATTTGCGAAAAATCGATTAGATAATTATCGAGTTAATTAAGAAAGGCCTTTTTAGAAAAATTACTACAAGGCCAATTTTTTGTCAAATGGTCAAAGGCTGGACTTCGATCTCTTTTAGCTTATTTGCTAATCTTTCTAAGCCTCTCTTTAGCTTTTTAGGAAAGAACTGGAAAAAATTTGTTGCAAACCAAAAGTTAACTCAGGATAATTAATCAAAAGGTGTGCCTGCTTAAAGCTTATATATAAATCGGGCAGAGGAGGGGAAATGAGTTTATTTTTTAATGCTGATGAAATCTTGCAAATGGCTGAACAGATAGAAAGAAACGGCAGCGCTTTTTACCGCAAAGCAGCAGCTCTCTCCGCGAGTTCAAGATCTGCTCAATTTTTTCTTAAGTTGGCTGCGATGGAGGAGGAGCACGAGCGCATTTTTTCCGCCATGCGCCAGGGGCTCAAGGAAGAGGAACGGAGAATATCTTTCCCCACTGCCGAAGAGGAGTCTAAGGCCTACTTGAAGGCCTGGGCTGATAGGCACGTCTTCGATGTGCAAGCTAATCCAGCTGCAAAATTAAGCGGTAAAGAAAAGCCTGAAGAGATACTGCTTTGGGCAATTAATCAGGAAAAAGAGTCTATAGTCTTCTATTTGGGCATGAAAGAAGCTGTCCCGGAGAATTTAGGTCGAAGAAAAATAGAAGAGATAATTGCTGAAGAAATGAAGCATATCGGCCTCCTTAGTAAAGAACTGCAAACGATCCGCCAACAAATGATTTAACTGATAATTAATTAAGAGAATAATCTTTTGTCGTTTCAATAAAAAACTTAGGAGTGGAAAATGAAAAAGTATACTTGCAATATCTGTGGCTACGTTTATGATCCACAAGCGGGAGACCCCGAAAATGGGATCCCTCCCGGGACTCCTTTTGAAAAGCTTCCCGAAGACTGGACCTGTCCAGTGTGCGGCGCAAGCAAATCTGATTTTTCTCCAGAATGATAAAATACACCCTCTGACTTCCGCTACGCCTAAAGTAAGAGGGAAAAGGTAAACCATGTATAAAGTCCTCCGGCTCCTGCTGCAGAGAGAGTTTATTCTCTTTCTGTCCTTAGCGCTTGGTTTATCTATTGGGCAAGGAGCTAAATTAACAGCCAAGACCGTCTTGCCAGCCTTAGGCGTAATTATGACCCTTTCCACCATGAGCATTCCTGACCGTGTTTTCAGAGAAAGCCGGAAAATAATTCTTAACTCTTTAGCTGGCCTGGGTCTGAATTATGGTATCTTAACTTCTTTCCTTCTTGTCGGTAATTTTCTTTTTATTAGTGATGAAGCCTTCCGCACTGGTTTTATTATTCTGGCCGCTGTTCCTCCTGCCGTAGCGGTTATTCCCTTTTCGATCATGCTCGGCGGCCAAAGTAGTTTTGCCCTCTTAGCCACAGTGGGATGTTACCTGGGCGCCTTACTTATTACTCCGCTGATTACAGTTGGATTTTTGGGAACGGGTTTTATAAAAGTAGAAAAAATACTAATTATTATGGCGGAGTTAATTCTCCTTCCCCTAATTTGTTCCCGGCTCTTAATTTGGAGTAAAATCGCACCTCGACTTGAGCCGTATAAAGGGAAGATAATTAATTGGGGTTTCTTTTTAGTGGTTTATACCATCGTGGGGCTAAATCAGGAGCTCTTTTTAAGACAAACCTTTATTATTCTTAAACCAGCCCTCCTGGCTCTGGCCAGCACATTTTTTTTAGGTTTTATGATAAGCAGAATTTCCCACCTCTGGCATATTGATCACCCCATGAAGATTAATCTGGTTTTATTGGGGACTCATAAAAATACTGGTCTTGCTGGCGGTTTAGCTTTGGCTCTTTTCTCGGAAAGGACAGCTTTACCAGCAACGATTACTACTTTTTTTATGTTGGTATATGTCATCTGGCTAAGTTTCCAAGAGCGACGCTTGGCTTCACCTAAATGAAAGACCCTCATTAAAAAAGAGAGCAATTTTAGAGGAGCATCCATGGTTGCCAAAGATGCCCAAAAAGAAAGCGTTAGTTTGCAATTTAAAGAGGAGATGGCTGGTTTTATTTCAACTACGGAAGATTTTTTTGTCGGAGAAAAGCGGGGGCGGGAAGAGGGAAATTATTTATCATTTGCCGTAACCATTTTTATCCAAGATATAGAGAATTTCTATAAATTATCAGGAAGAAAAGCCTCTTTAGAGGGTTTTATCTCCAGTAAAATCTGGGGCGAAAAGATACCCATCCGCCAAGGCGAGTTTGCCCTCTTTGTTACCGATAGAGAATCTGGCCAAAAACGTCTGGTGTATTCGTTTTCTTTCCGGGGAAAGGATGCTCAAGATTATTTTCTTTATGGATACAAAATTATTCAACATGATCCCGGCCGATTAGATTTTGGCGAAGATTTGACGTCTTTATACACCCGCATATATAGAGGATCGCTACAGCAAGGAGTTGTTTGGGGTGCGGGGATATTGCGCTTTAAAGTGAGCACCCTGCCAGCTATGCTGGCCTCATGCTCGATAACTCCTGCCCAACCCCTGGGGAAGAAGATAAAAATATTAACCCAATTCTTTTCTTTCTGTTATGGAGAGCTGCAGGATTCTTATTTAAATAAAATAAATCCCATTTTTCATACCGAATATGAAAATTTGATCCTTCTGGGAAAAGCAAGGTGTCAGAGCGGTGCCGCAAGGGATTTTTTCTTGGTTTCTGGGATTCATGGCAAGAATTTCCCCTGGGGAGATGAGGAAAGTTTCTGGGATGTGGCCTTGGTTATCCAAAAAGATAAAGAGGACTGGCTCAAACTTGCCTTAACTGACCGGGTAATCGAAGGACTCTCTTTAGATGTAGATCGAGGAGATTTCCAATATAAAGGAGATTTATTTCTGATAAAAGAAGGCGCAGAGGTTTTTAGGAGTGAAATTAAAAGAGATAATCTCCCTCCTTATCTGCAGAAGATCGAGGCTAAAATCATCTTTAATTTCGATTATGAAAAATACGCAGCTATAAATATTCCCTTCCCTTTAGTTCGGCCAAAAGAAAGATCTATAAATAAAGGCCTGAAGGAAAGTCTAGAGGAATGGCTCCCCTGGCTTAATTTGTTGGGCTTCACCCTGGCCCCTTTGCGGATTATTTCTGCTCAAGGGAAGATCGAGCTCATTGGCCAAGGAGTTAAAGAGGAATATTTTATTATTCGAGAAGAAACCTTCGGGGAAGCAGAAAAGGCGACCCTCCAAAATCTGCGCTGGCCTAAGATCGGTTACAGCTATACTTGCCAGTTGACGGCCAAGGAGCGAGATATTCTTATTCGGCTAAATACAGAGGTCCTCTGGAAGAAAAGGCAAGATCTTCAAGATAAAGTGGAAGAGATTTTAAATAAGCTAATAAAGCAGATAGTCTTTTGGGAATGGCTCTTACCGCCGGCCAAAAGCCCCAAGGTGGGGCCAAAGAAAAAGCTGCCCTTTTATAAGGAAGAAAGAAAAATCTTGGAAATATTTAACGACCATTTTCCCATGGGCGTATTAAAGCGCCAGATAGTTTTAGGGAAGGTTGATCAAGAGCAAAAATTTTGGGGGCTAAGAGAAGAGACGGAGGCACTTAATTTAGGGAGCATAAACTCGGAAAGAGTGGTGAGCGTAGCTACTATTAAAGATGAGAACAAATTTCGGGCTCTGGATGAAGTTCTAAAGCAAACAGGTTTTTTTGACGAGTTAGCTCGGGTGCACCGATCCTCGAAGAAGAGCAAAGAAGATTTGGCCATTATCATTAAACCCAACTTCATGTTCATGTATTCTTTAAATGACCGCTCTACATATACGGACCCGGAGTTGGTTGAGTACCTCATTGACCGTATTTATGAAAGAGGTTACCGCAATATCGCTTGTGCCGAAGCGCGGAGCACTTACGGTACCTTTTTCACTAACCGCGAAGTGAAGACTGTAGGGCGGTATATCGGTTTTAGGGAAAAAAATTACCGCCTCATCGATCTTTCTGAAGACTTGGTAGAATTTTCTTTTTCAGGCAAACTCGGTCAGCATTATGTAAATCGGGAATGGAAACAAGCAGACTTCCGCGTATCTTTTGCCAAAAACAAGACGCATTCTTATGCCTTTTACACCCTGGCCATCAAGAACATTTATGGAGCCTTGCCCGAAGAGAATAAATTTTTCGCCTACCATCATCAGCGGGATATTTTCGACACCACCATCTCTTTTATCCAAGCCTTTCCCATCCATTTTGCTCTAATTGATGCCTACCTCAGTGCGGATGGGCCTTTCGGAATTTTTGCCGATAAAAAACCGATCCTCACCCAAACAATAATCGGCAGCGCGGATATCGTAGCTACTGACTGGGTAGGAGCGGCAAAGATGGGGCTCGATCCCTTAATAAGCGCTTACATGCGCAAAGCTGTAGAAGCTCTGGGTAAACCCCAAATCAAGCTCATTGGCGACCGAAGTATCTATACCCCTTGGGTAAATGTCAATGATATCATTCCCCTCTTTGCGTTTAATCTATTAGACCGGCAATATTACTTTGGCAACCTTTTCTATTCGATCTTCGCCCATATGGATGATTTTTTCCGATACAAAGATCCGGGTCTGGGGCGCAAGATGGCCAGGGTATTAGCTCATCCCCTAAAAACCCTCTTTTTCCAAAAGATAAAGAAAGGTCAACCGGACATGGAACTCAATAAAAAGTTATTCGCCATGTTCTCTAATCTGACTTAATCTTTATGTCAAAAGTATCCAGACCATCGCTCATTTCATCCCATCCCTCTCCCCACCGGTGCGGTGTCGTAATTAGGCGAGAGCTCCGGAGGCAGGCATAATTTTTTTATAAATCATTTTGTAATAGTAAGCTCGACAGGCGTGGGGCACATGGGCTTTTGTCCAACGTATCAATTGGGGGGGACTTC
>FWPU01002531.1_pt1 | contig 50150 bp, 48 predicted proteins | sample 2228361 | NCBI WGS metagenome assembly FWPU01 (sample SAMEA103939777, study PRJEB20133) | metagenome | reverse complement strand
TCCCAAGATGGATTCACTCCAAAACGGCCCGTATATAGCCCCGAATCCGCTCATCTTTGCGATGATAAAGGGGACTAAGCTTCCAAGGTGATCTTAAGAGTCCTGAAGGCCCTCTCCAGCTCCACCAGTTGCTTATAGCCCAATGCAACCTCTTCGGCACTAAGTGTGTCATTACTGGTAGAAAGAAGATATCTCCCATCCAGACGTTCTTATGCCCTCACCTTGTCCCAATCTAATCTGAGGGCTCCCGTCTTCTTCCGCTTTAGGTAACGCCTCAGGGTCCTTGACTTCCAGATTCTCTTCGACCTTCTGATTTCTGCCCCTCCGACTGACTCGGACGCGCCTCTGGCAAAATGGCAAATCAGGCCTTCTCTCCTTCGAACTACAGATTCAAAAGATCTGCCGTGACAAAAAAGACCTCCTTCTGAACCTCCTCATCATGTTCTAAAAGGAAATCAATGGCCCGATACAGATGCTGAAGCGAGATGGGTTCGGAATTTACCAGGGCTACATCCTCCCGCACCCATTCCTCGAGCCCCGTTTGTAATCAGGAGCTAGAGCCCGGTTGGTTACCATAGCGAAGAGAGCCATCGAATCGGAGTTCGAGACTCCCGGCTCCGAAGAGACTGAATTAGAACCCTCTCGAGCCCTAGCCTCTCCCACAGGGCCCGAAGAACAAAGGCCCCTCCCGTCGGAGAACTCCCGAGAAACCGAAGGGCTTTGGAGTCCATCTGGGCTTGAAGGGCATCTTCAGGGGAGAGAAACGACAGAGGCTTTTGACCAGTCGTTTGATTGCCTGAATATCGAGTATTCAAAATCTGCCTATGATTATCGAATTCGGATTAAACGTGTGCATTTTTTGTATTTAAGGTAAGCTGAATAATTGTCAGGCGTGCTTTTTGGTAGAAGTATTTCTTGAAGGCAGTTATCCATTGAAAATCCTGGAAAGGGAACGACGAGAATGAGTATTATGCTTTAAAAATATATTACAATTATCGTTCAGCCTTCATGAAAAATTATTGTTTGACCAGTTCAACCCTTCTGTTGCACGCCCTTCCCTTTTCAGTCTCATTTGTGGCCATCGGGCTGAGGGGACCTACCCCGAATGCCCTTAGCCTATCCTTCGATATTCCGTGCTCCTCTACCAGTTCTCTCACTACAGCCTGAGCCCTTCTTTCTGAAAGCCCCATGTTGTATTCAAGAGATCCAATATTGTCAGTATGGCCCACCACATAGAGCTTTAAAGCGGAATTCTTTTTTAGGAGTTTTGCTATCTCTTCAATGGTTGGTTTTGATTCGGGCTTTATGTCTGCCTTATCAAAATCAAAATAGATAGTATAAATAGCCACCTTACCTGTCTGTGTAATCTGTGCCTCCATCATTTCAGCTGTTATTAGTCCTGTTGCTATTTCCTTTGGCTCTATTACCGAAAGCACAGCCCTTGGTCCATCATGACTTCCGATTACAAAAAGCGATACAAATACCTTCTCATCTGGAGAACTGGCGGAGAGGTAAAACCAGGGTCGTCTGTCTGGATCATCCCAGCTACCTACAGATTGTCGGTTAACTTCCTCAAGAAAATAGTAAATCCCCCTTATCTCATTTCCCTTCCCTCTGTACAGGATCTCAAAACCAGCCTTCGTAAGGGCAAGTTCATAGTTTTTGTAGACCTCAAAATTACTTATGTTTGAAGGACATTGATATCCAATGTTAGTAACCCTGCCTTCCAATCTCCTTTTCTTAGCAGTTTGAATATCCCTCTTTTGCTTTACAGGGCCAAGAAGGAGAAAATACTCGTCGAACTCCCTCTGGGAGTAATCTACTATTCGGGAACCCGGATAACGATTGAGGATAGGATGGTCTTTGCTTCCTGGATAATCTTCTGCAAAAAGGATACCTGAAAGCAATAGAAAGAAGAGAAGGATAAGCAAAGCGTGTTTTGTCATGACCTACCTCCTTTTTATGATTCTCTCCTTGTAGTCTTCTGGTATCTAAAATATCTTCTCAGGAAGCTTTTTCCGTCTTTCTCTCTCTGAGTATCAGATACGGCTCCTCTTTTACAGCTTTTACCTTTGCTGCCTTTACCACAAAAGGATATTTATAGGAAAGCTTAACTACTCTCTTTTTCGTAGGCTGGGATGAAAAGCCTATGCCTTCGAACATTTGGTGTGGCAAGGAGAGTGCCTTCGCCTTCGGATCTTCGCATGGCTCAGTCTCAGAGATTCTCATATTCCAACGGACTCCCATCATCGCCTCTGCCATCTTTCTCTGCTCAGGTGGCAGCCGGACAAGCTTTTTCTCAATTTCCTTCCGCATCCTTTCCATTTCCTTTATTGCAGCTCCCACATCTATGAAAGGACGCTCTTTGTTGTCAAGGAGAAAGAAGAAGTTGACCCCTATGTAAATCATAGAATAAAGGCTTCCTATGTCCGTTATTAAGGCATTTTTTGAAGCCATTATCTTTGTGGCGGCACCTGCTGAAAGATCTTTGTTTAATGGTTCTAGCGCCTCATAGGTAATAGAAACATCTGCCCAGGCAGTTGCCATAAATCCAGCAAAACATAATATAGTGAATAACACTACATATTTCCTCATCCTGCACCCCCCTTAATTTTTAGACGCAATAGTTCAACACCGTCGTCTTTAAGGTTTAAAAGGAGATAGCTCCAGTCTTTGCTAAAACACGCAGGGGGGTGATAGCCAAAACCTCCTGTTATATCCTCAAGTCTTCTTTGCAACTGCCACATAACCTCTCCCTTTAGCAGGTCCCAAATAAATAGAATAGATTCACCTGTGGTCGACCCACTCCAGGATTTTACGCCTTTAGGGGGTATCAGACCGGGGTCATAAAGGGCTGCTATGAATCTTTTATCAGGGGATATGGAGACAAGTTTATGAAAATAGACTCTGTGGTGCCTTGGAAGGTCAAAATGGTTCATTTTAAACTCATAGCTTCTCATCTTTCTCAAATCAACCTTTGCCAGAGTTTTGTCTATCTTTGCCACGAAAACATCCTGATCTGAGCTCGCAAGGAGGGATCTTCCGCCAAATCTGCCAAACGTGAATCTCTGTAAACTCTCCTTCTCCCAGTCATAAACGAAGAGTTCCTTCAAGGTGAGAACAACAAGATACCTTTCCAATAGCAAAACGTCTGTCATAGCTACACGCTTTGGTATATCCAGTCTAACCTTTTTAACAAGCAGGAATTCTGGAAGGACGAATCTATAGTCTTTATCCCTTTTAGGAGGAAGTCTGTATATCTGGAATAAACCCTTTTCCATGGTAACAAACATATGCCTGCCATCTGGAGAAAAGCCAAAAGGATGAGTACCTTCAATCCTACCTACAAAGGATACCGCACTGTCTTTAAGCTCATAAAGCATTATTCCTCCCTTTTCTGTTTCGATACCAACGAGCCTGTCATCGGCTGACACTCTGATATTTACTGCATCGTTAGGCATCCTCTGCCAGGATTCTGATCCGTACGCCTCTTCTAAGTCTACTGGGAACTCTGTCTGTATTCTTTCGCTGGAGACAAACATGAAACCAGCCTTTGTGACAACTGGTGCGTTTATAAAATGTTTTTTACCCAGAGAATAGGCAATCTCCATACCGCTTTTCACTATCTCCTTAAAAAATCCAGATACTATGGCATACAGGGGAAAACGCGGCAGGAAAGGACTTTTTTTATGTATCTCAGACTCGGCTTTCTTCGCTTCTTCTGCAACTTCTTCTCCCTTCTTTTCAAACTCCCTTGCTCTCACCTCAAGCTCTTTCCACTTCCTTTCAAACTCCTGAGCTCTTTTTGCCTTTTCTTCTTCTGTAGCAGGACGTGTTTCCTCGAAATAAAATACGGCTGTTCCGTCATTAAGGAGAGCACCTTTTATTGCCTTTTCATAGAACCATAACCTTTTGAATTCCAATAAGTCCGACCTTGATACGTCCTGTGCTAAAGCTACCTCTGCCATCATCACTAGAGGAATTATGGCGAAGAGAAATATCCTCTTCATCTATCTTCCTCCTATCTACACAGTTTTTCTATCATATTTTATCATGATCGCGAGTCCAGAGTATAGCTCTCCAATAGCTACGCATGGAACGAATACCTCTATTGCATCAGCTATGCGGTAATGAATCTGCGAGTCTTTAGCGAGTAGAGCAATTATTCCATTTGTATCTGTGGGGTATCCACCATTCACTGAAATCTACCTTCTCGCAATTTTCGTCTATGGCTTTCGACATTAGCCCCAAATCATGTATAAGGATAGCTCCTTCAAATCGCAGAAGACATATTCCTTTAACCCCTTTATCATCGCAAAGATGAGCGGATTCGGGGCTATATACGGGCCGTTTTGGAGTGAATCCATCTTGGGAAGTTTGAATCCAAAGATGGAGGTACTCTACAGTGCACGGAACTGACCTCTGAGCAAGCTAACCTCCTCAAAACCTTAAATATCTCACCTCCGCCTAAGATCCAGAGAGTGGTTTTGAAGGCTAATTGAGTAGGCAAACGCCAAAAATCTGACATTATGCTAACCCTTCGATATTATATAATGTATTCAAAATCTGTGGTAGTGCCCAAGTTTGACAGTTTCTTTTCGGAAAGATTCAAGGATATGTTAGCCATTTTTTTTCTGAATTACAATAACTATTTGAAATAGAAAATAAATCTCGGAATTCGAAAAAAAACCAGAAATATGAAAACCGTTCAGGAAGGGAAGAAGAAAACAAAAAGTTGTAGGCACTACAAAATAATAATAAAATTGAATTTTTTTATTGACAGGCTTATAAATTTATGTTAATAAGTAAGCACGATGTATTTCAGAATATCTACCAAAAAGCAAAACGGAAGGGTTTCCCGATTCGTTCAGCTTGCAAGATCAATCAGGCAAGGAAAGACCATTCGCACAGAGATCATAGCGCATCTTGGACCTTACGAGGAGTTTATCGAGAAGGAGGCCCCTTCGTTGCTGAAGAGGCTTTCTCAGATGACAGGTCAGAGATTAGAGGAGGTGGTATTTGAAGAGGGGCAGGATGTGGGGAATGTTATTCTTCTTTTGCTTTTATGGGAGGAAGTGGGTATAGAGGAGGTTTTTAGGGTTCAGCTTAGGGGGAAGGTTGAGTTTGATGTGACGAAGTATATTCGGTGTTTGGTGATTAATCGTCTATGTGATCCGAGGAGTAAGCTTGGGATTAAGGAGTGGCTTAAGGGGACCTATTTTCCTGGGATGTCTTCAGAGGGGTTTATATATCATCATGCCCTTCGGTCGATGGATTGGTTGATTGAGAGGAAGGAGGAGTTGGAGAGGGGGATAGCAGATAGGTTTCTTACCCTTTTTGATAGTAGGTTACAGATATTGTTTTATGATGTGACCTCGAGTTATTTTACTTCTGATCGTAGTATTGGGGAGGGTGATTCTGGGGAGATTCGGGCTCATGGGTATAGTCGGGATCATCGTTTGGATTGTTATCAGATTACGATTGGGTTGGTGATGACGATGGAGGGTTTGCCTCTTTGTCATTATGTCTTTTCTGGAAATACACAGGATAAAAGCACGGTATGTGGGGTTGTGGAGGATATTAAGAGGCGATTTGGGGTTAAGGATGTGGTGATTGTAGGAGATCGGGGGATGCTTTCTGGTAAGAACATGGATAAGATGACGGAGGAGGAACTTAGGTTTATTATTTCTCATCCTTTGAGAGGAGATAATGCGGTTTGTCATGTGATTGGGAAGAGTCTTATTTCCCTTAAGAGGATGGCCAAGCATTCGGATGATGAGGTTTATAGTGAGGTAATTTATGAGGGGAGGCGTTTTGTCATCTCTTATCATAGGGGGAGGGCGGAGAGGGATCGGGAGAAACGGAATATAGCGATAAAGAAGGCCCAATCCTTTATTGATGAGAAGCTAAGGAGACTTAGGCGAAGCACGGATGGGAGGATGCGAAAGGGGCGAGGTCGTCCTCTTACTTCTGATGGGGCTTATAATATGATTCATGATTATCTTAGGGATCGTAAGCTGTTGCGCCTTTTTGATTTAAAGCTTAAGGGAAAGAGAGTAGTTGTGAATATCAATCAGAAGAGCCTGAAGTGGGAGGAGAGGATCGATGGTATTTTAGTTTTGGAGACGACGGATTGGGAGCTTTCTCTTTCGGAAGTGGTGAAGCAATACAGGAATCTTCAGGATCTGGAGAGGTGTTTCAGGACATTGAAATCCAGTCTGGAGCTAAGGCCAATGTATCACTGGACACCAGATAGAATCAGGGCTCATGTATTTATATGTGTCATAGCCCTTCAGCTTGCAAGACTTATGCGGAGGAGACTTGTTGGTTCTTCATGGTCCTGGGAGAGAGCAATAGAGCGTCTGCGAGGGATCAAGACCTTTATAATTAAGAGTGGAGCAACGGAGAAAAGAGGAATCACTTCAGCTGACAAGGAACAAAAAGCTATCTGCAAACAGCTCAATCTTCCTTTCCCACAGTATAAACATTTAGCTTCACTGGAACAAATGTAGTGACGATATGAAAATATGAATTCTTTTAATTTCAATAAGTTACATCAATTAACTGTCAAATTTAGGTATTACTTCTCAATCTCCCCTTTGTTCCCTTCTTTGCCAATATCCTTAGGATTCCTAAGAGGATTCTCTTGCCTTTAATCATCATTTTCTGCATTACGGGAATGTATACGGTAAATAATTCCATTTTTGATATCTGGATGATGCTTCTTTTTGGTGCCATTGGGTTTTTGATGAGAAAATGGGCTTATGAGGGTGCACCACTTCTCTTAGCCTTGGTTCTTGGACCGAAATTGGAGGTTGCCTTCCGACAATCTTTGATGATCTCTCATGGGGATTTTGGAGTCTTTATCAACCGTCCCATCTCCATGGCCTTTTTGCTTGCTTCGGTGGTTTTTCTCACCATCCCAATCGTTCGGATCCTATTCAAATATATTCAAAAAAGAAAGGGGGGATGATAGTTCGGAGTTCGGAGTTTTTTAGTTTATTGGTCATCGTGGAATGTTTAGAGTGGATTTAAACCAAATGATTTCTATTTTGAGCTTTGAACCCTGAGTTTAGAGCAAAAGGAGGTGCTATGATGGTAAAGCAAATCTTAACTATTTTATTTATACTTTCTCTCATTGGAATCACACCTGTTCAGTCAGCGGAATTTCCAACCAAAGAAGTCCAGATCATCATTCCCTATGCAGCAGGAGGGGCAACAGATCTTATCTTTAGAGCCCTGGCTGCAACCACCGGTAAATATCTTGGAAAGGCTGTCATCGTGGTCAACCGGCCAGGAGGTGGAGGGACAATTGGTGTGACAGAAGTCGCACAAGCCAAACCAGATGGTTATACCCTGCTTTCAGCGATTACGCCCCTCACCATCCTTCCCCATCAGGTGAAGACCACCTTCACCTACAAAAGTTTTGAGCCCATCATTAATGTGGTAAAAGATCCAGGCATGTTCTTGGTGAGATCGGATAGTCCCTGGAAGAGTCTTAGTGAATTTTTAGATTACGCTAAAAAGAATCCTGAGATGATCACCGTTGGGAATTCAGGTGCAGGTGGAGGGGTTCATCTCATTGCACTTGCATTTCAAAAGGCAGCCGGAGTGAAATTTAATCACATTCCCTTTGCGGGTGGAGGTCCATCTGTCACCGCCCTTCTTGGAGGCCATATTAATGCGGTCTCAGTCTCTCCACCGGAAGGAATTGAACATGTGAAGGCAGGGAAATTAAAGATTATTGCCCTCTTCGCAGAAAAACGATTCGAACTCTTTCCCGATGTTCCGACCGTGAAAGAGCAAGGGATCGATTTCACCATGGGGCAATGGCGGGGATTGGCCGCGCCCAAAGGCACTCCACCTGAGGTCGTCAAAAAACTCCACGATGCCTTCAAAAAAGGAATGGAGGATCCTGTCTTCATCAAGAATGCAAAGGACATGGTGGTAAACCTCTCCTACCTCGGTCCAGAAGATTTTGGAAAATTGATGGCCCGAGACCATGAATTCTATGAGAAATTGGTGAAAGAGATTAAAAAATAACTTTTTTCCCTGAAAATCTTTTTGCGCGATTGCGAACCGCCTATTAAATATTGGGGGAAGCAACCTTTTAGAAAGGAGGATAAAACGATGAAGGCTTTAAAATTAGGCTTCATTTTCATGACCATGGCTCTGGTTTGTTTTCTTTTCGCCTGCGCAGAAATGGGTCCAGCGGTCAAACCCACTGAACCCGCGAAAAAGACGACCATCCGGATTGCAAGCCCGTTTAAGGGTGGCATTGTGGTTGAGGCAGCTGAGAAGTTTAAGGAACTGGTTGAGAAGGGAAGTGGAGGCCGAATCGAGGTAATAGTTGATGCGGGTACCAAGAGCGAAGCGGATATCGCTAAGATGAACCGAAATGGAGAAATCGAAATGCAGTCCAATGGAACCCAATTTCTGGAATTTTATGCGCCCCCTTACTATTTTTTCACAGGGCCCTATGTGATGAAAGACTTCGATCACTACATGCGTGCCTGGAATGGTAAACTTGGTCAGCAGGCACGGGCCCAGCTTGAGAAGAACGACCTGAAGTATTTGGCGACCATTTATCGGGGGCTCAGGCAGACCACAGCCAAAAAACCCCTCTATACACCTGCAGATGTGTACAAACTGAAGCTCCGACTTCCTCCGATTCCCAGCTGGATGGCTGTATGGAAGGCAATCGGGGCTGACCCTGTGGGTGTCCCATTACCCGAACTTTTCAACTCCCTTAAGACCGGCAAAGCCGAGGCCTCAGAAGGGGACCTTCCACAGATCCAATCTTTTAAACTCTATCAGGTTCAAAGCCATTTGATCATCACCAATCACCTTGTTCAGACCGCGGGGATCCTGATCCATAAACCTTTCTTCGACAAACTCTCCAAGGCAGATCAGGATCTTATTGTCAAGGCAGGCAAGGAAACAGAGCAATGGGCTAACCACAAGATCAAAACTGGAGAGGCAGCCATCCTGGTAGATCTCCAAAGACAGGGGATGCAGGTCGTCATTCCAGATGCAAACTCATTTAGAGAGAAGGCCAAGCCTGCTGTCGAAGAACTTTTTAAGACTCAGTGGACAGTGACAACCTGGGCTGAAGTGCTGGCTCAATAGGCTTCACCCCCACCCTTACCCTCCCCCATCAAGGGGGAGGGAGTTTTTCATTGAATCTGTCAGTCTCCCCTCTCCCCTTAGCGGGAGAGGGGCAGGGTGAGGGGGAAAAGTGTGAGGAGAACCAATGGCACTCACAGACGAAATCAAAGAAAAAGAACGAAGGGTTAGGGATTTTCTCCGATTGAAAGGGTTGAAAGCATTACTTCTTAAACGTCAGGCCAACTTTTCGTGGATGACTTGCGGTGGCCTCAATCTGGTTGGAATTACTACAGAGGTTGGAGCGACCTCCCTCCTCATCACCGAAGACTCAAAATTTGTAATCTCAAATAACATTGAGGCACCCCGCATGATTGAGGAAGAAGGCCTCGAGAAGCAGGGATTCATTATAAACACGTTTCCCTGGCATGAGGATCAAGAAGTCGCTCTTGTGAAGGAGTTGACTGGCGAAGGACCGATAGGGTGTGACGTCCCGTTTTCCAATGCCACTATGATGGCTGAGGACATAGCGCGACTTCGTTATTCGTTGACACCCGAGGAGATTGAAAGGTATCGCTGGTTGGGAGAGAGAGTTTCCTCTGCCTTAGAAAAGACGATGATGAAGGTGAAAAATGGAGAGAAGGAATCGGAGGTTGTTGGGAGGCTCTGTAAAGAACTCTGGAAAGATCGTATCGATCCTATTACCTTGATGTGTGCCGCAGATGATCGGGTTTATCGTTTCCGCCACCCCATCCCCACAGAGAAAAAAATAGAAAAATACTTGATGGTCTCTGTCAACGCAAGAAAGTGGGGTCTCATCGTCTCTTTGACACGCTTCATCTATTTTGGGAGACTCCCAAAAGAATTAAGAGAAAAATACCAGGCGAACGTATGGATCGACTGCACCTTCATGGCCCATACTCGCCCGGGGACGCCTGCAAGGGAAGTCCTTCAGAAGGGAATCGATGCCTATAAAGCCAAAGGGTATCCAGAGGAGTGGAAACTCCATCATCAGGGAGGTTCAATTGGTTACACGGGGAGAGATTACCGAACGAATTTTAAGACTCCCGATGTCGTTCAAGAGAATCAACCCTTCACCTGGAACCCATCCATCACTTGGACTAAATCAGAGGATACGATCCTCGCTACTTCAAAAGGGATAGAAATGATTACGAAACCTATCCTCTACCCGACCATTTCCTTGATGGTAGAAGGCATCCATTTCACTCGGCCGGCCATTCTACTGAAGGGCTAAAATGATTCAAAGTTAGCCCTCACCCTTCCCCTCTCTCCCAATGGGGAGAGGGAGGGGGTGAGGGGCTAATCTAAAATTAGATGGAGGGTTTGGAGGATGATCGAAAGGCATATTGCCTTCAATATGATTCCAGGCAAGGAGAAAAAGTTTGAAATCTTGTTTAAAGATGAATACAGCGTTGCCATGTCAAAACAACCAGGCTTCATCTCAATAACTCTTCTTAAAGAACACGAAAAGGAGGGCGTCTATCAGATGGTAATCCGATTCCAGTCTATAGAGACCTCGGCGGCCTGGAGGGAAATCCGAGGACCATAAGGCCTTATCTCCAAAAATCAAAGCCCTTTATGCTGAAAGCAGTGTAAAGGTTTATGAAGTCATAAGTCAGGTATAGTTCCATCAACCGATTCAGGAGGAGGTTTCTTCATGGAAAAGATTAACCTTGGGATGGTTGGGGCTCGCTTCGCCGCAGACCTTCATCTCCGCTCCTGTGAAAAACTTAGAGGAGTGAAACTTGAAATTTTAGCGGTCTGTTCAAAAAATCGTGAAAGCGCAGAGGCCTTTTCAAAGAGATTTAATATCCCTCATGTCTATACGGATTACCGTCAAATGCTCGAACGAAAGGATATTCATGTGGTAGACCTTTGCATGTCCACTGACCTTAATCATCTCATGGCGATTCAAGCCGCTGAAGCAGGAAAACATATCATCTGCGAAAAACCCTTGACCGGCTACTTTGGAGAAGGCGAAACCCCTCGCCAGAGGATGATGGAGGAGGCTTTAAAAAATGCTTCTGCTGTCTTAAATGCGGTAAAAAAGGCGAACGTTAAATTCTGTTATGCTGAAAATTTCGTCTATGCTCCCCCTGTCACAAAACTAAAGAATTTGATGAAGGCCTGCCAGGGAACGATCCTCGATATTCGCGCTGAGGAAAGCCACTCCGGCTCCCATGCGGTTTATTCCCGGCAGTGGAAGACTTCAGGAGGAGGCTCCCTTATGCGACTGGGTTCCCATCCTATTGGAGCAGTTCTCCATCTGAAGCATTACGAAGGGTTGATGAAGTTCGGCCATCCCATCCGGACCCAATCGGTCATTGGGGATGTTGGCTATTTAACATAGATGGAGGCCTTCTCCAAGGAACCCAAGAAATGGATGGTCGACTCCTGGGTGGATGTGGAGGACTGGTCAGCGGTCCTGATCACCTTTGAGGATGGATCCAAGGCAACCATTCACTCCACCGATGTTAGCCTGGGAGGAGTAAAGAACTTGATAAGTGTCTACCTCTCCAATGCGGTGTCCCAAATTAATATCAATCCGAACAATAGCCTGGTCGTCTACTCTCCTGAAGGGAATATTTTTGGTTCAGAGTATATTACAGAAAAAGTAGAAACCAAAGCAGGATGGCAGTTTCCGAGTCCAGATGAGGACTGGATGAGAGGCTATCCCCAAGAGTTAGAAGATTTCATCAGTGCAATTCTTAATGACAGAGAGCCTCTTTCGGGTCCTGACCTTGCCTATGAAACAACCGAGGTCATCTACGCGGCTTATCTTTCGGCAGAGACTGGGAAAAGGGTTGACTTAAAAAAAGAACAATCAAGATGAAATCAAAGGGGGGATTATGATGTATGACATCGTTACTTTTGGTGAGGCCATGGTGAGGCTTTCGCCTCCTCACTTCCAAAGGTTGGAACAGGCCCAGAGCTTCGATGTCCAACCTGGGGGTGCCGAATTGAATGTGGCGGTTGGGATAGCCCGATTGGGTTTGAGAAGCGCCTGGGTCTCCAAACTTCCTAAAAACGGATTGGGTTATCTCATCCGCAATCGGGCCCAAGAGCTTGGAGTAGACTGCTCCCATATTGTCTGGTCTGACAAAGGGAGGGTGGGACTCTACTTTTTAGAATTTGGCGCATCCCCCCGCGCCTCAAGTGTTCTTTATGACCGATCCGAATCAGCGATCAGCATGGTCAAACCTGGGGAGATTGATTGGGCCAATATCTTTTCTCAAGCGAAACATTTTCATACCAGTGGAATCACTCCTGCCTTAAGCCCCTCTGCTGCAGAGGTCACCATGGAGGCCTTGATCGTTGCCAAAAAGGCTGGGTGCTCTATTTCCTATGATCTCAATTATCGAAAAAAATTATGGACCCCTGCGGAGGCCAAAAAGATTCAAGAACCGATGATGGAAGAGGTCGATGTCCTCATCACGACTGAAGAGGACACCCATGTGGTGTTCGGGATCAAAGAGAAAGACTATGAAGCAGTGGCTGAGAAATTGGCAAAGGTGTTTGGCTTTAAAATAGTGGCTATCACCTTAAGAGAGGATCTCTCGGTCTGGAGAAATAATTGGACCGCCATCGCCTATTATGATGGGAAGATCATTCGAGATAGAAAGTACGAAGTGGAGATTGTTGATCGGGTGGGTGCGGGCGATTCATTTACGGCGGGCTTTCTCTATGGCTGGCTAAAATTAAAGGAGGTTGAGAAAGGCGTACAGTATGGAAACGCCTTCGCTGCATTGAAACACACCATTCCGGGCGATTTCAACTGGGCCACCCTCGATGAGGTGGAAGCCCAACTGAAGGGGGCAGGGTTGAGGATATCGAGATAAGAGTTTTGAGTTTTGAGTTTTGAATTTTGAATTTTGAATTATAGATGTTGGAGGGAGAAAATGGAAAAGAGAGAAATTCTTAACCAGATGATCTCCGAAGGGTTGATCCCCGTCGTCCGTGTCACGGACGCTAAGGAGGCCATGGAGGTGGCGGATGCCCTTAAAGAGGGAGGGGTTCACTTCATTGAAATCACCATGAGCGTGCAGGGCGCTATCGAGGTGATCAAAGAATTGACTCAAAAATATAAAGATGAGATTGTGCTGGGCGCAGGGACAGTTTTGGATGCTGAAACAGGAAGAGCGGCCTTACTTGCAGGGGCCCAGTTCCTGGTGAGCCCAACCCTTAACCTCGACCTCATTCAACTGGGTCACCGTTATAGTGCGGTGGTCATTCCAGGGACGATGACTCCCACCGAGATTCTCACCGCCTGGAACGCAGGGGCGGATATGGTGAAAGTCTTTCCCGCGGCTCAATTGGGAGGGCCGGAATATCTGAAAGCCATCCGAGGACCGTTGCCACAGATTCTCCTTATCCCTACCGGAGGAGTCAACCTCCAGAACGCTGGGGCCTTCATCAAGGCAGGAGCAACGGCTTTGGGCGTTGGAGGAGAGTTGGTGGACAAGAAGGCCATCCAGGAAAAGAAATTCCACATCATCACAGAAAACACAAGGGCTTTTCTAAAAGCGATTAAAGAAGCCCGAGGAAAATAACGTCTCATCAGGTCATTTATGCGTATCTCTTTCCCTTATCCTGAATTCAACCCCCTGGAGATACCCGAAAGGAATCTCCTCGGGATCTTTTCCCCTTCCATTGTCAGTATCGAAAAGACAGAGGAAGCGATTATCCAAGAAGCCCTCCTCTATCCGATTGGTTCGTCCCCTCTTTCCGATTTGCTCAAAGGAGAGGAGAGGATCCTCATTGTGGTAGACGACTATACCCGGAGTACCCCTGTCCAAAAGATCCTTCCCCTCTTACTTGAGGGACTGGAGCGATTCGGCATCAGAAGAGACCGAATCCGTCTCCTGGTGGCTCTCGGAACCCATAGGCCAATGACCGAAGAAGAGATGGCAAAGAAATTCGGGGAATCCCTGTTGAGACAATACTCCATTTCGAATCATGCATGGTGGGACCCTTCCCAACTCATCCATCTTGGGGAGACAGAGAGGGGAACTCCTATTCTCGTAAATCGCATTGTCCAGGAAGTCGATTTTATCATCGGTGTCGGTCAGATCGTTCCACATCGGGTCTCGGGATTTAGTGGCGGAGGAAATATCATCCAACCCGGAATATGTGGGGAGGAGACCACTGGAAGGACCCATTGGCTTGGGGCTCAGTTTACCGGCCGGGAGATCTTGGGAAAGATTCAAAACCCCGTCAAAGATGAGATCGAACAGGTTGCTTTGAAAGCAGGATTAAAATGGATTCTCAATACCATCCAGGACGGTTCAGGAAGAACAGTGGATGCAGTAGCTGGAGATCCTATTCTGGCCTACCGAAAAGGTGCAGAGCGATCCCTTCAGGTGTATCAGGTTATGCTTCCCCAGGATGCAGATATCGTCATTACTGATTCTCATCCCTATGACTCCGAACTCTGGCTTGCCGCTAAGGGAATCTATGCGTCGGAGCTGGCCGTCAAGCAAAATGGGATGGTGATATTGGTCTCTCCTTGTCCGGAAGGCGTCTCTCCAAGCCATCCTGAGGTACTGGAGTTCGGATACCAAACCTATGACAATGCAGAACAATTATTGCGCGAAGGTAAGATTCATAAATTGACTGCCGCAGCCCACCTCGTCCACGTGGGTAGGGTAATCAGAGAGAGGGCCAGGGGGATCCTGGTAACAGTAGGTATCTCCAAAGAAGAGACAGAACGTCTTGGCATGCGATACGCACCGAATCCCCAAGAGGCTTTGGAAATGGCCTTTTCATGGGTTGGAAGGGACGCCAAGATCGCTGTTTTACAAAGAGGAGGAGAAATCTTACCCCAGATCACTTCAACCCATCTGGGCTGAAGGATAGGGATGTAATGAAGCAAACACAAAAGGCTTTGACCTTTAAAATTTCATTTTTTAAAAGGAGCATACCACATGAAGGCAGTTGTTAAGTATGGAAAAGGCAAAGGGATGATCGAGATTCGGGACATCCCAGAGCCAAAGATCCAAAGAGAAGATGAAGTTTTGATCGAGGTCAAGGCTGTATCGGTTTGCGGAAGTGACCTTCACATCTACCACGACACCCATCCATACTGGCCACCGATTGTTTTAGGTCACGAATTTTCAGGTGTGATCGTCGAGGTTGGAAAAGGAGTGAAAGGTTGGAAAGTAGGCGACCGGATTGTGACCGAGACCCGAACGGGTTCCTGCGGGATCTGTTATATGTGTCAGAGTGGCTTTCCCCAGGTCTGCGAACAGAAAAGACCTTATGGCATAGGAATCGATGGAGCCTATACGAAGTATGTAGTCGGTCCTGCCCGACTTCTCCATCGTCTTCCGGACAATATCCCTTTTGAAGTGGGTGCAGTGGTTGAACCAACAGCCATCTGCGTCACCTCCATTCTCGAACGAAGTAGGCTCCAAGCAGGAGAGTCTGTGCTCATCACAGGACCGGGACCGATTGGCCTCATTTCTCTGGCGGTGACAAAGACAGCCGGAGCGCGATGGATTGGAATCACTGGAACGAGCTCAGACGAAGGAATTCGCTTTGAGAAGGCCAGGGAACTTGGGGTAGATCTTACCATCGTCGTCGATAAGGAAGACCCTGTCCAAAGGGTCTTGGAGGTGACCAATGGACTGGGGGTCGATCTCCTCATCGAGACCTCGGGGAACGGAAAAGCCATCTCCCAGGCTTTTGAAATCGTCAGGAGGATGGGGAGGGTGTGTGCTATCGGCATTTCAGGAAAAGAGGCTGTTTCCATTCCTTACGATCGAGGGATCTTCAAAGCCCTCCGATACGATTTCTGTTTCTCCAGTAGTTGGACAGCCTGGGAGACAACCCTCGGCCTCACCTCTAAGGGGTTGTTGCCCATAGAGAAAATTATTACCCACAAATTTCCCATCGACAAATGGGAGGAGGCTTTTCATCTCTTGGAAAACCTCCAGGCCGCTAAAGTGATCTTGATCCCTTAAAGAGGCGAGGATGAAAAAAAACAAATATCGAGTCGTCATCACCGATTGCGATCATGGGTCCATTGACGAAGAGATAGAGGAGCTTCGTCGAATTGGCGCGGAGTTGATTCTTGTTCAACTTCGAAAAGAAGAAGAAGTGATTCAAACCTGCAAAGAGGCAGATGGGTTAATCATCCAATATGCTCCCCTCACACGAAGGGTGATTGAAGCCCTCACTCATTGTAAGGTCATCTCACGATATGGGGTGGGGGTCGATTCGGTTGATCTCCAGGCAGCCACTGATTTTGGAATCATCGTTGCTAATGTCCCTGATTACTGTATTGATGAAGTTTCGAATCAGACGATCGCTATGCTTCTCAGTTTGGTGAGAAAAACGGCCTTTTTTGACCGAAAGGTAAAAGAGAGTAAGTGGGATTTTCGTCTGGGGATGCCCATCTACCGTCTCCAAGGCAAGACTCTTGGGCTTATCGGGTGCGGGAGAATTGGGTTGGAAGTGGCAAAAAAAATTTCTGCATTCGGAGTGAAAGTCATTGCCTTCGACCCCTATCTCCAGAAGGTGAACGAAGGAATTGAGCTCACAGACCTCGATTCCTTACTCAGGAAATCGGATTTCATCTCTATCCACTGCCCCTTAAATGAATCAACTAAACATCTCATCGGAGAGAGGGAATTTAAAAAAATGGAGAAGAAACCTATTCTCCTTAATACCTCGCGAGGAGCGATTATCGATGAAAAAGCCCTCATCCTTGCCTTAGAAAAGGGGTGGATTTCCGGGGCAGGTCTGGATGTATTGGAAAAGGAGCCTCCGGATATCCAAAACCCATTACTAAAAATGGAAAACGTCATCCTTTCCCCCCATGTTGGATTCTATTCAGAAGAATCGATCAGAGAACTGAAACGAAGAACCGCTGAGAATGTCTCAGCAGTTCTCACAGGAAACTGGCCAAAATCTGTGGTGAATCGGGAGGTGATTGGAAAAACGAGGGCTTCTCTTTTGGAGAGATAAAGATGACTATTTTAAGAGTTTGGTGAGGGTCTTAACCTTGTTGGCTGCTTCTTTAATCTCTTTGGCCTCTTTTACTCCAGGGATCTTATCAACCTCCTTTTTTAAATCGGATACCACCCCTCCTTGGGGTTCGCCCTTTTTCTTTTCTTTCTCTGCCTTTCGCTCATCCCTTATCTTTCGGATCTCTCTAACGGTCTTCCCCAAGCCCTCACCAATTTGAGGAAGCCTCTTGGCTCCAAAAAGCAATAAGATGATGATCAAAATAATAACAATCTCTGGTAACCCCAGACCAAACATTCCTACCCCTCCAGGTTCGCAGTTCGGAGGTTAAGAAAATGAAACCAATTTTCTACCTCTTTTTTGAACCCCGAATTTTAAATCACCCTTAACTAACGATATTCCCAATGTCCAGGGACCCAAACCCAACCTCTTCCCCTTGGCTTCCAATGTCCAGGAACCCAATGAGCATGAGGCCTCGGACGTCTTTCCCAATGCCCTGGGACCCACACCCATTCTCCCCTTCTGTGTTCCCAGTGGCCAGAAATCCAGACAGCCTCTGGATAAGGAGGGGGACCATAAACTTCCACTCTTGGCTCCGGAGGTCTAACATAGACCACTGGAGGTCCACATCCCCATAGAAGAATGACGGTTAAACAAATGAGGGTAAGTAAACCCATCATAATTGACCGATGAACCATAGGTTTCTCCTCCTTTACCATTGATTAAATTTATAAGATATTAGACTCTAATGCAAGAGAAAAATTCGACTTGATTTTTGGGTTGAATTTTATTAATGAATTCCTGAAAGGAGACGAAAGGGATTCATCAATGGCAAAAGATTTAGAATGCCCAGTCTGTGATGCAGATATTCCATTGGAAGGCAATGAGAAACCGGGGGATCTGGTCCTCTGTTCCTATTGCAAGGTAACTTTTAAACTCATCAAGTCAAAGGGGAAGTGGGCGCTCACAGAGGAGTTTGAAGAGTAGATGAAATTTCTCTATACCTCAGATCTTCATGGAGAAACCATTCTCTATGAAGAACTCTACTTACTTGCACTCACCTCCTTGGCAGAATTTATTGGGTTAGGTGGGGATCTCCTCCCTTCCTTTCCTCCTACGAAGCAATATCAGGATATGATCCCCTACCAGAAAACCTTTATTGACCAGTTTCTCTTGCCCTTCTTCACCAGAATTTTAAACCAAACCCCTGTTAAAAAGATCTTTCTCATTCCTGGTAACTGGGACCTTGGATATTTCTATCTTCTAAAAAATCCGATTGAAAATGTGATCCATCTTGACCAGTCCATTTATCGGCTCGACAAGGGGTACGAAGTCATTGGGTACTCCATTGTCCCTCCAACACCCTTTCGGCCCAAAAATTATGAGAAGAGGGACGATAGGGAAGCTCCCTGGCCCCCTCAAAAAAATCCATCCTATATTCACTCAGATAATCCAAATGGAAGACTCCTCCCCGTTGATCCCTATCTTTATTTAAACCAGAAAGAAACGATTCAAGACGATTTATCACGCCTTCCAAAACCTCTGGATCCTAAAAAGGCCATCTATCTGATGCACTCCCCTCCTTTTGGAACGAACTTGGATTTAACCGGAGGAAAAAATCCGGTGGGCAGTCGATCGATTAAAGCCTTTCTTGAGGAAAGGCAACCTTTTCTATCCCTTCATGGTCATATTCATGAATCACCCAAAATCTCTGGAACCTATCTTGACCGAATTGGAAAGACCCTATCTCTCAACCCAGGACAATTTATCTTTTCCAAACTCCAGGCCGTCACCTTTGAGATAGAAAATGTCCAAGGAACGCTTCAGCATACCTGCTACCCCTAAAGATTTTAGGTTTCCGATGGGGGATTTCAAATTGAAATTCCTTCTTATCTTTACCCTCTGCCTCTTTGGATTTCCCTCCCCCCTTCTCTCCCAGAGAGAGCCGGCTTTGGAATGGCATCTTCTTTATCTCAAGATTCGAGACCGTCTCATTGGGAAAGAGGAAGCCCAACGTCAATTGAGGCAATTAGAATTTTTGTTAAAAAAGACTTATCCTAAAAATTTGAAAAAGGGAACAGAGGACCGACTCTGTTTCCCATTGAAGGGTAATACGCCCACCTCTATTGGAGGGAAACAAGGAAGTGGCTATAAGCCTGAAGGCTATGATTTTTTTGATGGCGATCAACATAAGGGGCATCCGGGACACAACCTATTCATTCGGGATAAGAATCAAGATGGTCTTGACGATGACACAGGAAAACCCGTGGAGGTTCTCTCAGCATCTTTAGGGATTGTGGTTTCGGCCAATCTCAACTGGAAGCCTCCGAGTGCCGTTCGTGGAGGAAATTATGTCTGGATCTATGACCCCATGAAAGATCGTTATTATTACTATGCCCATCTTAATGAGGTTATTGTGAGAGTGGGCCAGATGGTTTTGAGAGGAGTGTGCCTGGGGACAGTGGGAAGAACAGGGCTCAATGCCTATCGAAAGAAATCTTCCACCCATCTCCACTTTACTGTCCACCATTCTGTCGAAGGTTCTCCGACCCCAATCGATCCTTATCACGAATTGATCTCCTCTCTTCTAAAATAGTTTTTTAAAGATCTCAAATTTCTTCTGTTACGTAAACGATTTTTACGTAACAGACTGTAGATTTTACTTGACATAAAACCTTACCCATGGTAGATTTGTTTCAAATTGAAGGGATAGGTTTCACAAAGTGGAATTATGAGCACTTACCGGCCCGTAAATTCACTTAAAAGGGGGCTGACCATTTTTGAAGCCTTTACGACAGAACACCCCGCTCTCAGGCTTCAGGAAATTGCCAAAAAGACAGGGCTGCCGAAAAGTACGGTTCTAAGGCTACTCCAAACGCTCATCTCTCTTCATTACGTCTCTTTCGATTCAGATCGAAAACAGTATTCTTTGACTCCCAAGATTATGTCATTGGGTTTAACCGTTATCTCAAACATGGAATTAAGAAAAATTGCTCTCCCCCATCTTGTGGAACTGTCGAGATTATCCGATCAAACGGTGAATCTCGGAATTCTGGATCGGACGGAAGTCGTTTATATTGAGCGGATAAGTAAAAGACGAGTCATTAATACGGATTTTCATATCGGGAGTCGCCTAAATTCGTACCAATCATCCATCGGGAGGGCTATATTAGCGTTTTTGAAGCCGGAAAAACTCGATTTCGTTCTGGATGAATTGCTACGAAACCCAGAGGCGGTTAAACAGATTGGAGCAAATGGAGAATCTTTGAAAAAAATACTTGCTCAAGTGCGCAGAAACGGGTACGCCATTAACGACGAAGAGCTGTTCAAAGGATTAAGGGCAATTGGGGCTCCGGTATTCAACGCCAACGGAGAGGTTACAGCCGCGGTGAATATACCCGTTTTCAGTCCTCTCGTGAGCCGAAAAGAGCTGGTCGAAAATTATGTTCCACTTCTTCTACAAGCGGCGGAAAAGATCTCCAATGACCTTGGCTTTGTTAGGAATTCGAATGAGACGTCTTTCACGTTTCGCCTGAAAGGTGGCAAATCCATCCGATCAGTAACACCTTATGAAAGGATTTAAATTTGGTCAAGACCCATCCATCCCGTCTTTGGCGAGACTGGGCAATCGGCAACATTTACGTCAAGAACGTCAACTCATAGGAGGAAGAGAGAAATGAAACGGAAAAGCGGCTGGCCAAAAGCAATTTTTTACGACTCAAAAAATACGTTGTTTGACTGGAGCACCGTTTGGGTTAAGGCAAGTTTCGGTATTGTAAATCGCTATGGGAGTAATGTCAGCGGCGAAGAATTCAAAAAAGTCTGGCATCAATTCCTGATCATGGTGAACCACCGGGTGGCATTTGGTCAATATCAAGACTTTACGGAAACGCTCAGGGAATCATTGATCTATACCTTTAAATACTTCAACATCCCTGGGGTCCCGGACGACGTCCGATATATGACAGACCTATGGGATGAAGTACCACCCTTCACGGATACTCTGCCTGCTTTGCGAGAACAACAAGAACTCACAAAGATCCTCATCTTCTCTAACGTTGAAACAAGGTATCTGGAAATGATGGTAAAGAAGATGGACAATTTCAAACCAGATTTTATCGGAGATATGGAAAAAGCCAGAGCATGCAAGCCTTCGCCGAGAGCGTATTTCTGGGTTCTCGAACAAGTGAAGCTCAAAGCCAAAGATGTTCTCTACTGTGCGAGGCCTCAGTGGGATGTTCAGGGGGCCATCGCCTGTGGAATGAAAACCGTTTGGCTTAACCGAGGACGGGAAGCGCTTGAAGGGGTGAAGCCTGATTATGAAGTGGCGGACCTTCATGGCATCACCGCACTTCTCCGGTAACGGCTTCCTCCGATCCATCGCCGGAAGTTATTCAAACCTTTGAATGGAAGGGGGTAAAATTTAAATTTCAATCAAATGAGAACGGGAGGAAGATGATCAATTCCAAATCGAAAGGAGGATTTATTTTATGAATATCATGGGATTTAACAAAAAGATTCTTTTCCCTTTAACCCTTATCCTGTTTTTGGCTTTTGTCGTCGTCATGCCGGAATCCTCTCCGGCTCAGCCAAAAGAAGTGAGACGCATAAGAATCGCCACGGCAGGGACTGCCGGAGCCCTCTATCCGATGGGTGTCGCCTTGGGGCAAACCATTACCAAGCACGTCCCCGGATTTGCCGCAACAGCAGAGGCCAGCGGAGGATCTCTCGACAATTTGAAGAATCTGGCCACCGGAGATGTGGAATGGGGAATCTCCGCCAACGAAATTGCCTACTTTGCCTATCATGGGTTAGACATCTACAAAGATAAACCCATAAAGACCCTGAGGGCACTCTTTGGAACGCTGATCTCCTGGGTCCAAATCTTCACCAAAGAAGAAAGCCCGATAAAACGTGTCTCCGATTTCAAAGGAAGAAAGATTGGTGTCGGGCCAGCCGGAAGCGCCGGAGAAAGAACGGCCCAGAAGATTCTGGCTTTTTACGGCCTCGATTATAAATCAGTCAAACCCGTCCTAATATCCGATATGGAGATGGTTACGGCGTTAAAAGATGGGACCATCGATGCCTTCATCAGCACACATCCATTGAAATCGGCAGCGATGCTCGACCTGACGACCACGACCCGGGTGAGAATGATTTCCATCGATGACCCCGCCTTCTACAAGACCTATCCTTATTTTACCAAGAGGACCGTGCAAAAAGGGACGTACAAAGGTGTCGATTACGACGTATCGACTCCGACGAGCAGGATTGTCATGTATACAAGCACAAAAGCCAATCTGAGCGAAGAGGATGTTTACAGGATCATGAAGGCGATTTGGGAGCATCAGGATGAATGGGTCAATGTCCATGCTGCCGTCAAGTCCTACACCCGGCTTGATATCGCTTTGGAGGGTGTAGAAATCCCGTTACATCCCGGTGCGCTGAAATTCTATAAGGAAAAAGGGTTTAAAATTCCCAGTGAAATCATACCCAAAGAATAGAAGATCTCTTCCTGAATGAATGATAGAGGAAAAGGCAAAGGGATATTATCCCTCCCGGTCTTTCTCATTCCAAAAATGGCTGAAAGAGAAAAAGGACCAAGAGAACCTAAGAATAGGCAAACTCAGATCAAGAGGGAATTTCATGGAACCCTCAGGTACCTCTTTTTTATCGTTGCCGTCGCCTTCTCCCTTTTCCACCTTTATACGGCATACTTCGGTGTTCTTCCTCCGATGTACCAAAGGTTCCTCCATCTGTATGGCGTTCTCCTTCTATGCTACCTCCTTTATAAAAATCGGGCCAATGTCAAAAATAGAATGGGCATGTCGGATTTGGCACTTTTCTTCCTCACCGGGGCAGCGGGTGTCTTCTTCATTTATAGCTTTTCCCCCGAAAGCATCCTGGATCGGGGCATCCTGGGGCCAGACCGTTTGGAGATATGGGCTGGCATATTGTTATTGATCCTCATTCTGGAAGGGACAAGAAGGACCGTCGGCCTGCCCATTGTGCTCGTCGCCCTCTTTTTTGTCATCTACGGCATCTTTGGCCCGTACATGCCGGAATTCATCGCCCACAAAGGTTACTCATTGACAAGGCTGATCGACTACCTCATCTGGACCACTGAAGGCGTCTTCGGCATCCCTTTAACGGTATCGGCGACTTTTGTGGTCGTTTTCATCATCTTCGGTGCCTTTCTGGAAAAACTCGGAGGGGGTGAATTCTTTACGAAGATCGCCCTCAGCGTCTCTGGGAAAATCAAGGGCGGGCCTGCTCAGAGCGCGGTGATCTCCAGTGGTCTCATGGGCACGATCTCGGGTTCGGCCGTGAGCAACGTGGTGACGACAGGAACCTTCACCATTCCCTTGATGATCCGAACCGGATACAAGCCTCTCTTTGCCGGAGCGGTGGAGGCGGTTGCCTCCACTGGAGGTCAGATTATGCCTCCTGTCATGGGCGCTGCTGCATTCGTCATGGCGGAGATGATCGGGATTCCTTACAGTGACGTGGTCCTCGCCGCCGCCATCCCGGCCATTCTATACTTTGTCTCCATTGGTTTTATGGTCTATCTTGAGGCCAACAAAATCGGCCTGAGGACAATTCCCAAAGATCAGGTGCCTGATATAGGAAAGACCCTTCAACAGGGCTTCTATTTCTTCCTCCCCCTGGTAATTCTCGTCTATCTCCTGGTCATTAAGAAATCCTCGCCAATGAAGGCGGGGATCTTCACCATCTTGATTCTTATTCCCATATCCGCCATCGGAACCTATGTGAAAGAAAAAAGAATTCCCTGGAGGGAAATCATTGGGGCTCTTGAAAAGGGAGCGGAAATTGCGGTCCCGGTTGCCCTCGCGTGTGCCACGGCGGGGATCGTGATAGGGGTTGTCTCGCTGACAGGTCTCGGGATAAGGTTCACGCATTTTATTGTCAGCTTCTCCGGCGGGAGACTTCCGATCGCTCTGATGCTGACAATGGTCGCCTGTCTCATCCTTGGCATGGCCTTGCCAACGACCGCCGCCTATATTATCACCGCCATCTTGGTCGCCCCTGCCCTGATGCAGTTAGGCGTCCCGGTCCTCGCTGCGCACCTCTTCGTCTTTTACTTTGCAATCATCTCCTTCATTACTCCTCCTGTGGCGCTCAGCGCTTATGCAGCCAGTGGCCTCAGCGGTGAAGATCCCATGAAAACCGGCTTTATGGCCTTTAAGCTTGGGATTGTGGGCTTCATCGTTCCTTTCATGTTTGTCTATGGTCCATCTTTGATCCTGATTGGATCGCGTTATTTGACCTTGATCAATTTCATCACGGCACTCATCGGGATATATTGTCTGGCCTCGTCCTTTGAGGGTTGGATGTTCACCCCCTTAACCTGGTGGAAGAGAGCTCTTCTCTTCTTATGCGCAATCGCACTGATCACGCCAAGAATTTCTTACAGCATCGGAGGATTGATCCCCTTTTTCTTGATGTTTGTTTATCAAAGGTGGAGAGCAAGACAGAGCTTTGCGGGCAAATGAGGAGCCTCCGATTTTATGTCTTTGGAACCTATGTTTTGGAAAAGGGAACGAGGATGGAAACAATCTCAAAGGAATTGAGCATATTTATTGAAAAGATACAATTTGAGGATCTTCCAAAGGAGGTGGTGGAGATCAGCCGGAGGAGCATCCTAGACACCCTGGGATGCGCTTTGGGAGGGTCGAGGGAACCTTCGGTCCAGCGCTTGGAACAATTCATCCTCACCACCGAGGAAGGAAAAGGAACATCCACCATCATTGGAAGCCCCTACCAGGCTTCTCTTCTCGGGAGTATCCTTCTTAACGCCTCCAGGGCGGATACGCTCGAATATTCCGATGTCAATAAAATCGGCGGAGGACACCCGGGATCTATGGTTGTCCCGACAGCCCTCGGAGTGGGGGAATATCTCCGAAGTTCGGGTAAGGATCTTTTATTGTCAATTGCTCTTGGATATGAGGCCCATCGCGTCGCTATTCCGCTCTACCCACATGCCTTTAGGAACGGAATTCACCTGGTGATGTTCGGGGGAACATTTGGCTCTATGGCCACAGCGGGGAAGTTGATGGGGTTAACGAAAGAGCAGTTGAAAAATGCCTTCGGGATTTGTGCGGTGGTCCCTGTTGCCCCTTTTGAACCCTGCCGGATTGGTGGTGATGTTAAAGACCTTTATACAGGATGGGCAGCAAGAACAGGGGTATTCTCCTGCCTTCTCACCCAAAAAGGATTCACTGGGACTGAAACAATTTTCGAAGGTGAATTGGGCCTCTACAGGGCATTAGGGGCTCAAAAGAATTCATTAACCGCTTTGGAGGGTCTAGGCAATGAATGGATCATTCGTTCCACTTGTGTAAAACCTCACGCTTCATGTAGATTTACCCACTCTTCAGCAGATGCGGCTTTAAATCTTTCCCAAAAATACGAATTGGCTCCCCATGATATTGAACATATTGAAATTACAACTGACACCATACCCTTTCAATTGAATAGGGGGAATCATCCTCTTACTCCTATTGATGCACGGTTTAGCATCCCTTATGTGGTGGCGGTGTGTATAATTAAAAAAAGACCTATTTTACCAGAAGATTTTTCTTTAGAGATGTTGGAGAACTCTGATATTCATAAACTGGCAGAAAAAGTCGAAGTCAAATTGGACAAGTCCTTGGATGCTTTGTACTTAGAGCCCCCAATAGGAAAGGGGCATCGCACATCTATTATGAAAATTCGATTATTTAACGGTCGTGAATTTGAAACTCGAGTCGATTTTCCCAAAGGGGATCCCTTGAATCCTGTAAGCATGGAAGAGGTGATTCAAAAGTTTAGATATCTTTCAAATCCTGCAATCGGAAAATTCAACACTGAAAAAGTAATTGAGATTATTTTAAATTTGGAAAAATGTCAGAATTGTGAGGAATTTATTAGGCTTTTGTCTCCATCAAATAAAGAATAGCTATCTCTATGCAGGAGAGAAAGATGTAATTATTTAGGAGAATAGAGATGAAGTTCATTGTGAAAAGATCAAGTTTGTATGGAGCAATCCAGATCCCTGGCAACAAATCAGCCACCGCTCGGGCCATTGTTCTTGGAGGCCTTGCCGAGGGGATCTCCCGAGTCACCAACCCACTTCCCGGAATAGATAGTTTCTCCATTGTTGGAATGATGCAGGCCTTGGGGGCTAAAATCGACACCTCCAACCCTCAAGAATGGGGCTTCGAGGGGGTCTCCAATCAGCCTAAAGTGCCGGGCTGTGTCCTGGATGCTGGAAATTCCGGAACAGGTTACTACATTCTCACTGCGGTAGCCTCCCTCATCGATGGTTACTCAGTCATCACAGGCGACTACCAAATCTGCAGACGTCCTGCCCAGCCTCTGATCGATGCCCTTAACGACTTGGGCGCACAGGTCTTCTCAACAAGAAACTCAGGGGTCGCTCCCCTTGTCATCAAAGGACCGCTTAAGGGAGGAAGGACTAAATTACCAGGGATTAACTCCCAGTGGTTGACTCCCCTCTTGATCGCTGGGGCATTAACCCCGGAAGGGGTTACCATCCATGAGGACAACCTCATGGAAAGACCCTATATTGATATGACCATGGCGTGGATGAAAAAGGCAGGCGCCACCTGCTCTCATAAGAATTACGAAGAGTTTTACGTCCCTGGTCAGCAAAACTATAAGGGTTTCAAAGCCCATATCCCTGCGGATTGGGGAAGTTCTGGTTATCCCATGATTGGGGCTGCCATTACCGACTCTAAGGTGACCTTTGTAGGAATGGATCCTGATGACTTCGCAGGGGAAAGACGATATCCTCACCTCCTCAAAGAGATGGGGGCCAAGGTGAGTTTCGAGGAGGGCGGCCAGATTGTGACCGTTGAAGGTGGAAATGAGTTACAGGGGATTGAGATAGACTGCTCCAACACTCCGGATGCAGTTCCAATTCTTGCTGTGCTGGGCTGTAAGGCTAAGGAGAAGACGGTGCTTTACAATATTGGTGCCAGCCGGCTCAAAGAAACCGACCGCACTCGTTCCATTCGTGAAGAACTAACCAAGATGGGAGGAAGGTTTGAAGAGGGGCCAGACAGTCTGACCATCTATCCCTCCAATCTCAAGGGGGCAAAGATTGATGGTCGTCATGATCATCGAATCGTCATGGCGACTGCAATTGCCGGGTTGATGGCTGAGGGTGAGACAGAGATCTCTGATGCAGAGTATTGCAGGGTATCCTTCCCCAACTTCTATGAATTGATGAAATCGCTTGGCGCAAAGATTGAGTTGGTGCCATAAAAGGGGTTAGTCCTATAAGGATTCTCCTTTCGAATGAAAAGATAGATTAGGCTATTGACCATGGTCCTCAAACTCCACTTAAAGACATGGAGGACGATTTTGATATTCCCATACTCGAACTATCTCGCTTACCTGTATGGGGATAATGGTCGTTCTCCTCCTTTTACAGTTTTTTCCAGGTCGACGTCCTACTCATAAAAAAAGAACTTAGAAACTTTATATTAGCAAAAGAACGGGCTCTAAAAATTATTTGACATTTCGAAAATAAAATGGCATATTGAATTTGTAGGTTGTAAGAAGTATCTGTTTGGATCGACAAGGGGTCATAAAAGTGCTTCTTAGAACTTTTATGACCTTTTTTTTGACCAAGGGCTATTACAACTTACCACAAAAAATCTAAATTGGGAAAGGAGGTGAGTTGTAGTGGCCAAAGGTCGTGTCAAATGGTTTAATGAGAAAAAAGGCTACGGGTTCATTTCCAGAGATAACGGAAATGATGTCTTCGTTCACTTCTCAGCCATTCAAAGGGATGGATTCAAAACCCTTTATGAAGGCGATGAGGTAGAATTCGAAGTTTCCCAAGGTCCCAAAGGCCCTCAGGCAACCAAAGTTGTCTTGGTAGGCTAAAAAAAAATTAAACCGGAAAGAGAAAGACCCCAGCGAAAACTGGGGTCTTTTTTTTCTACCCTTTTCCTTGAGATTTCAGATAGTCCTTCCAGAAAGGCGAAATGTCTCTCAATTTCTGAATAATGGGGGGAAGGTGCTCAAGGATATAATCCATTTCTTCTTTCGTGTTATAAATCGAAAGACTAAAACGGATAGAGCCATGGGCTGCAGTGAAAGGAACGCCCATGGCCCGGAGCACATGAGAAGGCTCCAGGGATCCAGAGGTGCATGCTGAACCAGAAGACGCACAGATTCCAAGGTCTGATAAAAGCAGGAGGATGGATTCCCCTTCCACGTATTCAAAACTGACATTCAGCGTATTCGGAAGACGATTCTCCCGATCTCCATTTATCAAAGTGTTTGGAATTCTCTCCAGGATCCCTTTTTCAAGGTAGTCCCTTAGAGCCTTTACTCGCGTCCTCTCCTCATCCAGATTCTTTTTGGCCAATTCACAGGCCTTTCCCAGACCAATGATATAAGGGACATTTTCTGTTCCTCCCCTCCTCCCCTTCTCCTGATGGCCTCCGATGATGAAGGGGGAGAATCTGGTTCCTTTTCGGATGTAAAGAACACCAATTCCTTTGGGCGCATGGAGTTTATGCCCGGATATGGAGAGCATATCCACCGTTGAATTTTTCATATTGAGAGGGATCTTACCTGCCGCCTGGACCGCATCGGTATGAAACGGGATTCCCTCCGCTTTCACAATCTGACCAATCTCTTCAATGGGAAAGATTACCCCGGTTTCATTGTTGGCATACATGATGGAGACAAGGGCCGTATCCCCTGAAATGGCCTCCCTCAATTCATCCAGATCCAGCCGACCCTCTCGATCCACCGATAGTTCAGTAACCCGATACCCCTTTCTTGCCAAATAGGTGCAAACATTCATTACGGCTGGGTGTTCGACTCGGGTGGTGATGAAATGCCTTTTTTCAGGATAGGAATCAAGGGTCCCAAAGATGGCGGCATTATCACTCTCCGTGCCACAACTTGTAAAGACGATCTCGGAGGGATCAGCCCCTAAAAAGTCAGCCACTTGCTCTCGGGCCTCATTCACCTTTTTTTGAACCTGGCCTCCAAAGAAATGCATGCTGGAAGGATTCCCGTAGCGTTCAGAAAAGTAAGGCATCATGGCCTCCACCACTTCAGGAGCTACTTTCGTCGTTGCATTATTGTCGACATAGACAGTCTTCACGGCCTAACCTCCTCCACCACGATATCATCGCTCACAAACTCTCTCAATTTGGCTTCGATATACTGTTTAAGAGTAACTTCAGAACTTGGACAGAACGAACATTTTCCCCTCAAGGCAACAAAGACCTTATTCCCCTCAATGTCAATTAAATCTAAATCCCCTCCATCCGCCTTGAGCGCAGGAACAACCTCCCTTCCCAATGTCTCCTCAATGAGTTTAATCTTCTGGATATTGGTCAACCTCTTCTTCTTTTCAGGTTTAATAGGAGGAGCTTCTTTCTCCATCTCTTTTCTCACCTTCTCGATGATGGCCTCGATCTTTGGATGGCACTTTGCACAACCCCCTCCGGCTTTGGTATAGTAGGTCACCTGCTCGACAGTCTTGAGATCGTTCTCCCGAACCGCCCTCGCAATCTCACGATCCGTAACCCCAAAACATTTACAGACCACTTCAAACTCTTCTTTGGCAACTTTTTGACCTCGGTAATTTGCAATGGCTAACTCAAGAGCCTCCCTGCCCATCACGGAACAGTGCATCTTTTCCTCCGGTAACCCACCCAGATAGTTGGCGATATCCCGATTGGTTACCTTCTCTGCCTCTTCAAGGGTCATCCCCTTAATCATCTCCGTGAGAGCAGAAGAAGAAGCGATGGCGCTGGCGCACCCGAACGTCTTAAACTTCACCTCTTTGATTCGCTTATTCTCATCCAATTTAAAGGTGAGCCTTAAGGCATCTCCACAGGCAAGGGACCCCACCTCTCCGATCCCATCCGGGTCTTCAATCTCCCCAACATTTCTTGGGTTCAAGAAATGGTCTTTGACCTTATCCGAATATTCCCACATAACCTCCCCCAAATTTTCTTTATAAATAAATTATAAGTTCACCTCTCCATCCCGTCAACCTTCTGGGAAAATAAGAAATCCGGAAGGTTCCAGTAAAAAGAAACTTTTCAATTTCACAAGCCCATGGAATCATAACGCCTAAACCACAACGATAGATTTGACCCACCACTTGAACAAGAATTGAGCAGGGCAGACCTGATCTTCCTTTTTTGAGGTTGATCAAGGATGATATTTAAATCGCAATGGGGATCGATCTCTTTCGTTCCAATCGTAGGCGGAATCACCTCATCATAAAGGCTCAAAGCCAAGGCGCAGGCCCTGATCCCTCCCGATCCATCAAACTCTCCGATCATCGATTTAAGACTGCTCACCGGAATCTCCTTTCCCCTCTTCCCAAAAACTTTTTGAATGGCCCTGCTTTCTGCTCGGTCAAGTTCCACTGTGGAATTGGCGGCCGCAGAGATGTAATCCACGAGAGAAAGTTCTTCGACCGCATGAGAAATAGCCTCTGCAATAGAATCTCCTTTAAGGTCGTATCTTAGAAGACTATCCGTGCCTCCGGAGAAGCCCACCCCTCTCAGCTCTGCATAGATTCTTGCCCCTCTAATCTTTGCATGTTCCAGAGTCTCGAGCACCAGAATCCCGCTTCCCTCTCCCAAGACAATCCCATTCCGACTCTTATCAAAGGGCCTCATCCCTTCCAGGCCTTTCCCTCTCTTAGGGGAGAGGGCCCCCAACATGGAGTAGACATGGTAAAGGGGTTCGCTTAACTCGTCACCTCCCCCTGCAAGGATAACCTCTGCCCTTCCTTCCTTTAATAGATGATAGGCAAATGCGATCGCCATCTCGGTGGAGGTCTCTTTATGGGAAAAGGTAAGGTTGATTCCCTTGAGCCCGTATTCAATAGAACAATGACTGGTGATCGCATTAGGAACAGCGGTCTGGAAAAGCAGAGGAGCCGCCCCGCTTGGACCTTCCTTTAATAAAGAGCGGAAGAATTGATCCACTGTGTCAGAACTTCCCAGGCCAGTGCCAATTGAAATTCCCAAACGGTGAGGATCCTCTTTGCTCAACTCAAGCCCCGAATCATCCAGAGCCAACTTCACCGCTGAAACCACTATCTTTCCTATGCGGTCCATCCGTCTAAGATTGGCAGGGTTAATAAAATTCTTGAAGTCAACTGGAGGAAGTTCTGCCCCTAACCGAGAACGATAAGAACCTACATCAAACCTCTGAATCGGTTTAATCCCGGTTTTCCCCTGAAGGCAGTTGGCCCAAAACTCCTCTTTCCCAACTCCCATCGGAGAGAGGATGCCCAGCCCTGTAATGACGATGCGATGAGACATAGATAAGAATAGGATTCAAGGATTCAAGGGTTCTATAATAATCCACTCGATCCCTTGCAGCCTTGACCACCTGAATAATCATTTTTCAAATTTTCGAAAAACCAAACAGCAGTTATTTCCACCAAAGGCAAATGAGTTTGAAATGGCAATCTGAACCTCTTTCTGAATGGATTGATTCGGAACATAGTAGAGGTCACACTCAGGATCAGGAACCTCATAATGGATCGTTGGAGGAATTCTTCCGGCCTTTAAGGTAAGAACAGTGGCCACTGCTTCAATTCCACCTGCAGAACCTAAACAATGCCCGATCATAGATTTTATCCCACTCACAGGAATCTCTTTCGCCCTCTCTCCGAATACCTTTTTAATCCCTCTCGTCTCTGCAATATCGTTAAAGGGCGTTGCTGTCCCATGAGCATTAATGGTATCCACCTCTTCTGGAGAGACACCCGCATGGGCAAGCGCAGTCCTGATCACCCTCTCTACCCCTTCTCCATTAGGTTCAGGGGCAGTGAGATGATAAGCATCTGCACAAATGCCATAACCAAGTAACTCTGCATGGATGGGTGCCTCCCTCTTTTGTGCATGTTCTAATCGTTCAAGAATGAGAATGCCCGCCCCTTCCCCGATGACCAACCCCCTTCTCCTTTTATCAAAGGGTTTGCAATTTTCTGGATCAATCAATTTCAGGCTATTGAACCCACTAAAAGAGACCTCACAAAGGGAATCACTTCCACCACTCACCATCACATCGGCCACACCCATCTGGATCATTTCATAAGCGACCCCTATGGAAACAGAACTTGAGGAACAGACAGTTGCAGTCGTAGAACGGGGGCCCCTCAAACCTGCCTCAATAGCGATCAGGTCAGTGGTTGTGGCAAGGGAATAGGGAATCAGAAGTGAAGGATGGGGTCTTTTTAATCCTTGATAAAAATCTCTAAAATATTTTTCAACCGAGAGAATGCCCCCTGAACCCGCCCCTAATATGACTCCGACTCTTTCGGGCCTGACCTTTTCACGATCAAGCCGAGCAGACCTCCAGGCCTCTCTGAAGGCGACTAAACCGAATTGATCGCATCGGGAAAAACGACGAATCTCCTTCTTTGTGAAATGGGCCTCTGGATCCAGAGCATCCACTTCAGCAGCCCTCTTCACCGGATAGGGGGAAGGATCAAATACAGTAATCCCTTTTGTCCCATCTCTGCCTTCCATAAGGGAGTTCCAGAAATCCGTTACTCCACATCCCACTGCACTCACGACCCCTAACCCTGTGATAACTACTCGTGGCCTCATCTGATCTCCCTCACCTTCACATCCTTGGGCAAACGGATTTCAAAATCGGATTCGGTAAGCCCAATATTGGTCTTTACGTTTGAGTAACGAATAAACGTTGTATCTCCATTCCTTTCCACTAACTCCATCCCCATCACCATCCAATTCCCTTTTGAGACCCAAAGTCTGGTCGACAGAAAGAGGGATTCCTTCTCTTTCGGAAGGATCTCCAGGATCAAGAAGGATTCCTTCTCCTCTCTGATCCTCCAATCGGCAAGTCCCTTTTGGAAAGGATCCCTGGTCAAGAGAAGGTATCTTTCTGCGATCGTGTTAAAATGGATTCGGTAATATTCTGCAACTGCCTCTTCTTTGAAGTAAAGGAGAATCCCTTTCCCATCCAAGGCGATCTGCATGGATTGGGGAGGGAAAAATTCAATAAAGACCCTATCAGGAAATTTAAAACGGATCCTTCCCCTGGAGATGACCTTCTCTTTTAGCAAAAAAATCTTCTTCTCCTGGAAAAGATCCGCAGAGAAATCCTTTATCTTTTCTCGGGATTCCCTCAGGCGCTGAACCACCTCTTCCTCATTGAGGGAAAAGGCAGGGAAGGGGAGAAGGATTGGGAGAAGAGAAATAAAGGCAAGAAAGAAAAATTTCATCGCTTCACCCCTTTAAACGCTACGACCGTCTTGCTCACTCCCGGCAGAAGATATCTTTTCCCGCTTAAATCAAATAAGAATTCGGCAAGGCCTCCAAAAATCATCGACGCCAATCGTTTCCAAAAATCTGGAGGATAAGTATAACCTCCAATCAGATGTTCGCACCGTTCAAATCCTGCCCGCCCTAAACACCCCTGAATCGTCTCGGGTGAAAAGTCAGAAAGGTGGGCCGGGAGGTCATAGAGTCGGTTTTGGATTCGAAATAATTTAAAGAGATTTTTGATGGGGGTGGTATGGGGGTATCTTAGAAGAAGGAGCCCTCCTGGCTTGAGGATCCGATAACACTCCTTCAAAAAGGCCATAGGGTGCAGAAGATGTTCAATGAGATAGAATCCTGTAATTGCATCGAACTGATTTTCTAAAAAACCGAGATGTTCCAAAGGACCAAGATGGACCTTCAACCCTAACACATTCTTTATATAATCGATGGCCTTTTGAGAAATCTCAACCCCTTCAACCTCCCATCCCCTCGCCTTCATCTCTCTTAGAAAAAACCCGAACCCAGAGCCTACATCAAGCAGTCGTCCCTGGGGTTTATATTGAATGAGCAGATGGGCCGCTCTCTTAAAAACCGGCCGCATCATCCCCTCCCATGCCTGGATTGAACTCTCTTTTTCAGGAAGATAGGTTTGATAGAACTGGTAAAGAACCCCCTCCGTGGGGCGAGGGCTAAGATAAATGAAGAGGCACGAAGGGCATCTCACCATCTGGAAAAGACCTTCCCGATGGAAAGGAATCTTTATCCCTTCTTCGCATATCGGACAGGGGACTTCTTCCATCTCCATCCATTTCACTCTTCAACCTTTGGGTCTAATACGTGGTAACCTTCCCTCCTCCAAGGGCTGTCTCCACATCCTCCATCAACTTAACTACAGCCTCTTTAAATGCCTTTCCTGCCTCCACTGCACAAACACCATAACGATTCCTGAATTGACTGGCCTGGATTTTCGTCTTTCCTGTATAATTCTTTTTAAAAAGGGTGGCATCTGTCTTTCGTGAGACCAAACGCGCTGAAAATTCTGTATTGCCATAGATATCATACACAGGTTTAATCGTCCGGGGATCAGTAGCCCATCGTCCATGGAAGGAATTGAGTTCAATGAGGACTACATAATCGGCTTTATCATTCTTCCGATCCACCGATTTGACCATTCCTGACTGGGAAAACTCCCTCTCCAACACCATGGCCAACATTTCATCCACGAGATCTGCCCAAAGCGCATCGTAGGTATAAGGATGATCATCTCCTTTCGCTAATTTCTCCTGTTCGGGTCGATTGTCTTTAATCACTTTGATCTGAAGGCTGACCCCAAATGAACGTTTGGCCTTATAAAGGGAATACTGATAAACTCTTGTGTCCTTGAACCATGTCATAAGCAGCCCACCCAATCGAAGTTGAAAATAATAAGATAAGGCCTGTGACCCATCCTATCCAGATTCCTCTACGTCCCATATTTTCCTCCTTCCTAAAAATTTTTTGTGGATTCAATCCATATTTCCACGGTCCGAGTGGTAATCCTCCACCTCTTTAAATTTGACTTTCTCAAAAGGTCCATACATTCCTGACGGGTATAGGAAGATTGAACCGATTCCATAAAACCATCCTTGGCCTTTGGGTGCCCTCTAAAAAAGAGCCGCCAGAGAAGATTGAAAAAGCCCAATACCAAAGGATGGGTATCCCTATGAAAATCAACGATAACAAACCCCCCGTCTTCTTTCAAGACCCTTTCTACCTCATTGAAGAATTCAATGGGTTGATCTAAATGATGAAGAGTGTTGATGCATAACAGAAGGTCAACGGAGCGATTTTCACAGGGCAGGCAGTAGGCTGAACCGACCTCAAATTCAATCCGTTCTTCTAAGCCCTCTTCCATCGCATTCCTTCTGGCAATTTCAACCATGATTGGAGAAAGGTCGATGCCCTTTATACGGAATTCTGGAAGGGCTTTGCATAAAAAAATGGGAAAGATCCCTGGACCCGTCCCGACGTCCAATATCTTTCCCCTTCTAATCCCTTGAGCGATAACCCTTTTAAGAACCCTCTGGCAGGGTATTTTCATATACCTTCTGGCCATGAGATTGTAATATTCTGCCAATTCACGGTCATCGATAACACCAGGTTCTGAAATTCGTTCTTTCATTAGAATTACCATAAACCACCCTTCCAAAAATCGCAATGGGTACTTGCAATAATAATTGACATATTTAACGATTATGGTATTTTTAAAATAAAATTATCTCTCTATGCCCTCTTAATTTAAGAGAGAAGTTAGAAAATTGGGGTTTAGGAATAAGAGGCAAGTTCGACGCTATTGGCTCTTTCTATAAATAATGGTTTATTTTATTAAAAATGATATTCAGAATTTCTATCCGGAAAAATTGAGGAATGCCCAGCCGATTAATAGAAATATTTGAGGATGAGAAACTTGTAGAAAAGATAAAAAAACGCTTACCCTATTTGTTCCAACTTGCAGAGTTAGAAAGTTCAAGAGCTGGTAAAACTGGAATGGAAGTTGGTTCGGTTCGTGAGAAAATAATCGTGGCTTTGCTTATTTACAAGTTTGGAGAGGCAAACGTAGAGACTGAAATCCCAATTATTGAGCCAGAAATTAATGCTAAAATATTTGGAGAGCCTCTTTCTATAAAGACCATTACAGGGAAAAGTTTTGGGGGCGTTAAATTGATATGGACGGTGGATGCCCAGAAGGCAAAAGAATTTCGTGAAAGTTATTATCCTCGTTGTGATATTTTACTTGCTCAGATCAATTGGAATAATATGGGGGATTCTATTATATCCCATTAGAAGTCCAGAGAAGGGTTTTCAATAAGATGGGGCGTCGGAATTACATAAAACTACCCAAACCAGGAACAAACCCGAGAGGTGTTGAGATTACTAAAAATGCATTGTCACATTTGGTGACGGAGATTGAGTCAAAAAGTATTCCAATAAATTAAGAAATAAGAGATGGGTTGATTTATGGAGGGAGGATTAAAATGGTATTGGTTCATAGAAAAACAGGGACGAGAACAAGTGCTTTTGGCTCGCCTGGAAGGGTAAATCATGACTCAACCCCTTTTTATTCAAGTAAGTTATATGAAGGTTTGCCAAAGGAAGAGATAGTAAATTATGTTGAAAATTCGATTCACTCTGAACTCTTAGATAAAATCTTTTGTAAATCCAGCGAAAAGATGGATGAATTGCCAGACAATAGCATCCATCTAATGGTTACTTCCCCTCCATATAATGTTGGAAAAGAGTATGATGAGAATCTTACTTTAAACGAATACAGGGAGTTCTTGAAACGAGTTTGGAACGAGGTCAAAAGAGTGCTTGTTCCAGGGGGTAGGGTATGTATTAATATTGCCAATCTTGGAAGAAAGCCATATATTCCTCTTCATGCCTTTGTGGTCGAAGATATGATAGAGTTAGGGTTTTTAATGAGAGGAGAAATCATCTGGAATAAAGGCTCAAGTGGTAGCCCTTCCACAGCATGGGGAAGTTGGCTTTCGGCTAAAAATCCTACACTCAGAGACATTCATGAATATATTTTGGTCTTTTCCAAAGGTATGTTCAGCAGGGGGAATCTAAGAAGAAAGAGTACAATTTCTAAGGAAGAATTTCTTGAATTTACTAAAAGTGTATGGACATTTACTGCAGAACCAGCTACCAAAGTAGGCCATCCAGCCCCGTTTCCTGTTGAGCTGCCTTATCGATTAATTCAACTCTATACCTTTGAAGGAGAAATTGTTTTAGACCCTTTCATTGGAAGCGGGCAAGCAGCTATTGCAGCAATAAAAACTTATCGCCATTATATAGGGTATGAAATAAACAGAGAATATGCGAAATTAGCAGAAAGACGAATTAAAGAGTTTTCTTTAAATTTTAACCCTCCTAAATTATTCGAGTTTGGAAGAAAAAAATAACTGGTCCTTTTGGGAAGGATTAAGAAATTTTAGACTATGAAATCATGGGGAACGAACGGACTCATCTATCAAGATGACCCTATCGCCAATACCAGCACCCCTTCAGCCACTATTTCTCCTTCTACCTTTGCAAGGACCTTCACCTTAGCCATCTTGGAAAAGAGGTGTTCAATCTTTGCCTCGAGAATGACCTGATCGCCGGGCACTACTCTTTTCTTCCATCGAAACTCATCAATTCTTGCTAAGAATGGGACTCCTTCATCCCCCTCTTTGAAGGACGAATGAAAGGCAATGCCACCTGTCTGGGCAAGTGCCTCAAGGATGAGAATGTCCGGTATGATGGGTTCGTCGGAGGAGTGGCCTGTAAAGTAGGGTTCATCAATACTCACATTTTTAAGGGCCACCGCCCTCTTTCCTGGTTCCATCTCAAGGATCCGATCAATCATCCTGAAAGGAAAGGCATGAGGAAGGCTTCTCAATAACTCATTGGGCTCCATAACTTCAAAGGGCTCGTTCGAGATTCAATAAAAGGAATTTAAAATAATGAGATGAGTTTAAAGATTCCATTTGCAATTCCTATAATAATGAAGATTCCGATAAAAGAACCTATCATTAATAGAATCGACCCTTCCCTTCTTCCCTTTCTAAGAAAGAAACTAACAATGCTTCCAGAAAGGATTCCAAAGCCTCGGATCGGAAGGGCAGAGATAATGACCAACCCGATGTCCCCCATCGAAACCACTCTTTTTAACAGTGGCCTTTCGTTAAGCCGGGCTAACATTCGGTCTGCCTTTCGTTTCACCCACCGGACAGGAAAAAACCTTTTACTCGACTGCTCTAAAATCATTCCATAGACAGGGATCTGAACATAGTCATAAGCAAGGGCAAGAGGGAAATAGAGGAAGAAAGGCATCTGGTTAAAGATGGCAAAGAGGACAGAAAAGAACCTCCCTAATGAAAAATGGATAAGGGTAAAGAAGAGAATCAACTTCCACAGGCTGGTGGTTATGGGCTCCATTCCACCCCCATCCATATCGAGGAATAACATTCCTTGGGAGAGATTGCCAGATGAAGCAGATTTCCAATCCTTCTCTCAAGCCTTTGATGAAGGACATAGGAGAGGTCGCACTCAGGGTCGGAATAGAGGTAATGAAGGGTGGGAGGAATAAAGCCCTCTGTCATGGAGAGGATGTCGGCTACCATTCTCAATCCCCCCATCGCTATGGCCTCCCCCACCATCGATTTGACGGAACTTACAGGAATCTGTGAAGCCAGAGAAGGAAAAGCCATTTTAACTCCTCTGGCTTCTATCCGATCAAGTTCCTTTGACGAATTCCCAGCCCCACTGAGATAGTCAATGGGAATGCCCTCTTTCCCTTTCATGCTCAATCGGATGGCTCGGGCGATATCTAAGGCCTCCTCTTCCGAGGGGGATTTTCCAACAAGACTCCAGCCTAAGAGATAACCATAAATCCTTGCCCCTCTGACTTGAGCATGTTCCTCGGTTTCGATGGTCAGCACTCCTGCTCCTTCTCCCAAAATTAAACCATTTCTTTTTGCGTCATAAGGGCAGGATCTTTCCCCCTCGCCCTCGTCGGTTGCAAGAAGACGAAGGTCTGAAAAACCTCGAAATAAAATTTCACTCAGTTCATCTACTCCTCCTGTGATGATCAAATCTGCCCTTCCACTCTGAATCTGATCACAGGCAAAAGCAATCGCTGCCTCAGCGGTGCAGAAAGATTGAACCAGGGTGCAGTTGACCCCCTGGATTCCAAGTTCAATGGAGACATGGCTGGAGGGGGCATTGGGGACTGTATTGGGAAAGAGCATCGGATTTAAATCTACATATTCCTTTAAAACCTGGGAGCGATGAAACTCCTCTGAACTCGATAGCCCGCAGAAACCCGATCCAAGGACAACGCCTACCCTTGGACTCTTCTCCTTCGTCACCGTAAATCGAGCATCAGAAAGAGCCAGTTTTGAGGCTGCAATGGCAAATTGACTTGCCCGGTCAAGGCGCCGAATCTTGCTTGCCTGAATAAAATCCTTTGGATTGAACCCCTGGACAAGGCCTCCCTTTTTCGATCGAGAAAAATAGGTATTGAATTCTTTAATCTCCTCAATCCCTGACTTTCCAGCCTTCAACGAGGAGAGGAACTCCTCCTTCCCAATGCCAATCGAGGAGATCACCCCAACCCCAGTAATACAGATTCGATCACTCATAGACCTTCTCTTCTTCTCCTTCAAGGTCTCCTGCATCAACCTCCACATCCCTTGACTCACCGGTCCTCTCTAAAACCTCCTTGTAGTATTCGTGCTGGATAAGAAGGTCCATGATCTCATTGGTTCCGGTCCAGATCATCTGAAGCCTGGCATCTCTAAAAAAACGTTCAATCGGGTAGACATTGGTGTACCCAATCCCCCCCATCACCTGCATGGAATGGTTGACCACCTCCCAGAGCATTTCTGTGGAAATCTTTTTTGCCTCGGAAACCATTCGTCTTGAATCAAACCCCTCATCGACAGATCTCGCGGTTACGTAGACAAGGCTTCGCGCAGCATCCAGTTTGGCAATCGAATCAGCAATTTTAAAACTCACGGCTTCAAACCTGCGAATCTTCTCTCCGAATGCTTTCCTCCGGTCACTGTAGCGAGTGGCCACCTCCAGACAGCACCGAGCCATACCGAGAGCTCCTGCTGCTGTGGTCAATCGTTCTGGAATCATCATTCGATTGAAGACCAGGGCTCCCCCATGTTCAGGGCCCACCAGATTTTCTTTGGGCACCCTGGTATCACGAAAATAGAGGCGACCTGTCCCACCCCCACGTGACCCTAAGAGACCATAAACATGTTTTACCTCCACCCCCATCTCCCTTTCGACAATGAAACAGGAGATGGATTGATGGGGCTCAGCCTCCGGCGCTGTCTTCGCATAGACCAGAAAATAGTCTGCCCCTTCTGCCCCAACGACAAAGCGCTTCTGACCATTGAGGATGTAGTAATTCCCATCTCTTCTGGCAAGGGTAGTCGCCCCAAAAAAATCTGACCCACCCCGAGGCTCTGTGAGGGCTTCTGCGCAGCAGAGTTTCCCTTCAAGGGTGGGCCTTAAATATTTTTCCTTCTGCTCGGGAGTTCCAAAATGATGGATCGCCTCCCCCACGATGCTCACCAGAGAGTAGAGACAGGTCATTCCAGAGCCAAGCACTCCTATCTCCTCGATGGCTGCCACCTCCCCAGTCCACTTCATTCCCCTTCCACCCCACTGTTTGTCGAAACGGAGACCCAGGAGGTTCTGGGCGGCAAGGCTTTCTATAAACTCTTTTGGGTACTTCACCTGATCGGCATCCATGGCTCGAATCAAAGAACTCGGGACCTTCTCTCTGACAAATTTTCTGACCTCTTGCTGCAATTTTATCTCTTCCTCTGTCAAAAGTATATCGAACATGGCATTTGCTCCTTTGTAAAAAGATTTTGTTGAGGGGGTCATAGAAGGATGACTTACCCAAACTCCATTTACTATCTATTTAAAAAAATAAAATCACTTTAGACTCCAGGGCAATGGTGCGTGCATTTATCACACAGTTATTACAGTGTTCATGGTGAAAAAATACATGAATTTCCGGATCGTTTGATTGTTTCACTCTCATATAACAATGATTTAACCCAAGGCCTTCTGTAAAGGTTTTCAAAGGCATGCTGGACGATAATCGTCAGTGAAGGGAGTTCAAAGGCAAGTTCCCTAAGGGGATCATATGATCTTGGGCTCTTATCCTCTTCACGGTTCAAAAAGACCTGTTCTATCTAATCTCAAACTCTTTGACTTTTTTCTAAACTCTTTCTTTCGCCCTTCCTCTTCTCTCACTTCAACCCCTTTTACTCCCATACTCTTTGATCAACGATCCTTTTTGCCCCCTCCTCAATTGTGCCTTGTGGAACAAATTCAATTTTGTCTGGCCTTAGCCTACAACTCTCTTGAATCCATCTCTTTAAGGACTCGGACAATCCTTCTCGATCGGCCACTTCTTTCAGTTCTATCTTGATCGTCCACTCGTCACGGTAACCCGAACGGGAGATTTGAATCTGAAACCTTGATATCTCAGGGAACCTTCGAATAACTTCTTCAACTTGTTGGTAATGGATAAACATCCCCCTAACCTTTACGACGTCCCCAACTCTTCCTATAATGCGAGTGAGCCGGTAAGAGATTCTTCCACAGGGACAGGGTTGATCGGTAAAACTGGAAAGATCTCCTGTTCCAAAGCGAATTAATGGATAGGTCTTATCAAAGAGGGTAACTACGACTTCCCCAATCTCTTCTGGCCCTAAAGAGTTTCCTGTTGCTGGATCAACAATCTGGATGAGGAGGCCTTTTGGAAAATGGAATCCAGATCTCTCCTCACATTCATAACCAAGAATTCCAAGGAGGGCTGAACCATAGGTATCAGCAACCTTGATGCCATAATCTTCCTCAAACGTTCTCCGCATCGTTGGGGGTAGGACCTCTGCGCTGCAAAGGGCACAACGTAAAGAAAAATCTTCCCGAAACTGAAAGCCCATTTCTTCTGCCCTTTTGATTAAGGTCATAAGAAAACTGGGTGTCCCCACATATCCAGTCACCTTTAAATCTTTTAAAACCCTCACCTGGAGGTCAGTCATGCCTATCCCGGCAGGGATCACTGTAGCACCCAAAAGACGAAGGGCTTGGTCTACCCACAAGCCCGCGGGAACCATATGGTAAGAGAAGGTGTTCATCACCCGATCCCCTTTACTGATGCCAAAGACGGATAGGGCCTCCTTAGCGGCTTTGGCAAAGTCTTCAATCCGTATAGGCTCATAGATTGGCCCTGGTGAAACAAAAATTCTTTCTAACTCTTCAATAGGAGCCGTAAGAAATCCTCCAAAAGGAGGATTCTCTTTTTGAAGTAAAACCATATCGCTCTGAGAAGTAACAGGGATTTTATCTAAGTCTTTTACTGTTTTTATTTCTGAAGGCTTCACCCCTACCCGGTCCATTTTTGTCTTGAAGGCAGGGGCGCGCCGATAGGCATAAAAAATAATATCTGCCAGTTTCTTGTTTAAAATCCTTTCCTGTCCCTGTTTTCTCACTTCTCGTCGGGATGCATTTTTTGGGGTCGTTTTCCTCTTTTTCAAGACAACCACCTCTTCCTTCTTCGGTAATGTTTCACCTCTCGATAACTCCTCCTCTTGCCCATTTGACTGAGCCCAAGGTAAAATTCTTTAATATCTTCATTTTCTTTCAATTTCTGGGAAGGTCCGTCGAAAACAACTCGACCATTTTCCATAATATATCCGTAATCAGAAATAGAGAGTGCAATTTTTGCATTTTGTTCCACCAGAAGAATAGACGTCTTCTCTTCCTTGTTAATCTTCTTAATAATTTCAAAGATTTCCTTTACAAGAAGAGGAGAAAGTCCGAGGGAGGGCTCATCGAGGAGCATCACCTTGGGATGGGACATGAGTGCCCGACCAATGACCAGCATCTGTCTCTCTCCTCCGGAGAGATAGCCGCTCACCTGTCCTTTCAAATCCCTAAGCCTCGGGAAATACCCGTAAACCGATTCCATATCCCTTGGAATGACCTTCTTATCTTTCCGCGCATAAGCACCCACTCGGAGATTCTCTTCTACGGTTAGATGTTCGAACAGGCGGCGGCCCTCCATGACTTGAACAATTCCCATCTGGACAATCTCCTCTGGCGCTTTTCCCTCAATCCTCATTCCATTGAATTCAATGCTCCCATCAGTGACTTTACCTAATTCTGTATAGAGAACCCCAGAGATTGCCTTCAGAGTCGTTGTCTTACCAGCACCGTTGGCCCCTAACAAAGAGATAATTCTCCCCTCCGGTACCTCAAGCGAAACCCCCCTGAGAACCAAGATGACGTCGCTATATATGACCTCGATGTTATTGAGTTGTAGCATGGGTAAATTCCACCACCAATTTCCAAAATTTAAATCCATTTACTTCTTCGGTTCGGACTTCACAAATTCAATCGTAGTGGTCGCAATGGCTCCAGAGTCTGCTCCTGAAGCTTTAATGGTATACACCCCTGGAGGAATTGGATTGAGTGTCTTAGGATCCGGAGTAAGAAGTGGAGTCCATCCAACTCTGAAGAGGGTGTTCAATTTAGCCGTTACGGGGACTTCTCCTTTAAAATTACCCAAATCATCAGCCTCCCCATAGGCAATCCCTACATCTTCACCGGGTTTGACCCCTTGCATTTTTACTCCTGGGGGAAGAACCATATCAACCACCACCATTTCTCTGGGGTTCCACCCTGTCCCTGTAAAAATGATGGGAACTTTCAGAATAGCGGGAAAGGCCAATTCTACTTTTTTTGGAGTGACGGAAACGGTAGGCTTCGGCTTTGGAGTTGGAAAAAGAGCCCTACAGGCGACAAAAGCTAAAAGGAATACTAAAAGAAGACTAAGGCACATCATGATTTTTTTGTTCGGATTCATCAAATTTCCCCTCCTTTTCGTCTTAAAATTTATGTAGGGATACAGCATCAGGTGCTTTTATCCAACCCGAAATGGCATTAATCTTTCCACTTTGAACTTGATAAAACCTTACCTCTAAGCTTCCCCTCCGCGAGGTTGGACTATAAGCACATGGCCCTTGGATCCCTGCTCTTTCGAGGCCCGTGAGTTTCTGATAAGCCTGATACATGGCTTCTCCATCCAATTTTTTATAACCCACCTCTTTTAATGCAATCTTAAGCGCTGCTTCGAAGGTCATTGCCCAAAGCATCCCTATGTTATAGACCTCATTCATATCTTCAAGTTTCCCACGACCATACTTTGTCCAGAGATTGGACAAGGGGTGTTTACGAGCTTCGTCCCCACGGATATAGTAAGAGACAATGACCGTTCCCTCCAAGGCTTCCGGATGAAGTCGAACGCCAAGAGAGGTGGGGCCCCAGTAATCACATAAAAATTGTATATTCTTCGTAAGTCCCAACTTATGAGCATCCCGGATGACATTGGTCGGAGTGGGGTCCACACCTCCTACAAAAATATAATTCACCTCTGCCTTTGCTAACCGATTGAGATAGACCGTATGATCCAACGCCCCTGGAGGGAAAAATTCAGGAGGTGCCATCTTCACCCCCATTTTTTCCGCATATTCTTTCCCCCCACGAAGTGGTTCCCTTCCATAAGCATTATCCCAAGAGATGTAACCGAGTATAGGTGCCCCAGTCTTCCCCTTCTTTTCCCAGTCTGCCAAAAGCCAATCGACAGTGGCTGCAAAGGCATCTTGATAGGTAGGACCCCAAACAAAAATTCTTCCAATATTGGCCTGGAATTCACCATCACCAGGAACAAGTTGAACGATCTTATCTTTCGTTGCTAAGGGGGCTACGGCCTTCCCAATGGGAGTGCCAATAGCATTGACCACCAGGAGTTTGGGTTCTGTCCGGTATCTTTTGTAGGCAGATACCCCTCTGGCTACATCGTATCTTGTATCTACACCAATGAACTTTACCTTAACTCCCTCCACGCCACCTTTCGCATTGAGTTCTTTAAAATAATCCTCCGTCCCCATATCTCCAGGTACATTGAGGCCCGCAATGGCAGCGGTGTAATCTGCCAGACTGAGATATGTGACTTCCTTTTCCGCTGCATTGCTCTGGACCATTCCAATGAAAAAAACCAATGCCGCCCCAATCATCCCAAATAAAATCTTATTCATTTTCATCACGACCTCCTTTCTTCAAAAGGGCCTCATCATAAAGTACGAAAATCCAAATTTCAAAATAATTCAAACGACTCAATTCAAAACGAATTTAAATCTTATTTAGTAAGTAGAATCACCTCCTTTCTATCCCCCATGGCCAATAAATTAGTTTTCTCGAAGAGAAAGAAAGGGGATTAATGTGCAAACGGGTAGAGTCGATAAGAAGCCTTAAAGACCTCCCAGCGATGAGCCAATCCCCTCGGTTCATAGATCAGAAAAAGAATCAGAACCACACCAAATACGGAGAGGCTAATGGAAGCGGCAGGGTGGATTCCTATCCATGGAAAAATACCTGTCAGGACAGGAGCCGCAAACATCACCCCCTCATCAAGAAGACGAAGGAAGATTACCCCGAAAAAGACCCCTGGAATACTTCCACCTCCTCCCACGATAAGCATTCCAATATAGTTCAAGGCGTGAAGTAAAGTGAATTGTTCTGGGTGGACAACCTGGATCCAATGGGCCCACAGCGAACCGGCAATTCCAGCATAGAAGCAAGAGATAAAGAAGGCCAGAAGCTTATAACGATAAATTTCAATTCCCATCACCTCTGCGGCAATGTCATTATCACGTATGGCCACGAATGCACGACCGGCACGGGTTCGTACGATATTTCGAGCCCCATAGGTCATCAATAACATCACCGTGAGAATGATGTAATATATTTTTTCATCACTATCGAAAGCAAAACTTCCAATCTGGGGCGCAGGAGGATGAAGACCTTGGGTTTTTCCTGTAACATCAAGATGGGATATCAACCACATGACCACAAAATGGATGGCGATGGTGGCCATCGCAAGATAGAACCCTTTGATTCGAAGGGACGGCGCCCCTCCCCCTAATCCAATTAGGCCTGCTATGACTCCGGAGATGGGAAGAGCCAGAAAGAAAGACAAACCTAATTGTCCTGTGAGGATGGCTGAAACATAAGCCCCAATAGCCATAAAGGCAGCTTGTCCAAAAGAGATTTGACCGCAATAACCACTCACCAACTGAAGACCGAGGACAACAATGATGGTGATGCTGAGATGATTGATTAAACTGATGAAGTAGTAAGATCCATAAAGGGGGAAGGTATAAAGAAAGATTAACGTTGAGATCAAGAGCCCCCAGTGCCTCTTAATTCTAAGGATGGCCATATCCTGGGTATAACGTTCATCGAAAGTACCACAAGGCCTCATTCTAAACCCTTTCTATTCTCTTTAAACCAAAAAGTCCATAAGGCTTTACTAATAAAATGATTAAAAGCAGGACATAGGCTGCGACATCCTTAACTCCACCTCCTACCATCGGATCGAGATAACCTGCGGACACATTTTCGAGGACCCCTAAGAGGAGCCCAGCTAAGAAAGCACCTATCAGAGAATCGAGTCCTCCAAAAAGAGCGACGATTAATCCCTTAATACCGATATAAGGAAGGGGAAAGTGGATATCCATCACATAGGCCGTTCCCATCCCTGCAACTGAAGCCACGATGGCTGAAATAATCCAAATGAGAGAGAAGATTCTCCTGACATTGATCCCTGTGCTCTGAGAAAGTTGATGGTCCTCTGCTGTGGCCCGCATCCCCAATCCTGTCTTGGTGAAACGAAAGAAAAGGACGAGGAGAATGAAAATTAATAGGACAATGCAAAAGCTGATCAACTCCACGGACCTAATGTTGATCCCTCCTACTTCGAGCTCGCTAAAAGATAAGATGGAGGCATAGGTTTTCGATTCTCCTTTAAGAATGAGTTGAAATACTCCGTCAAGAACCATGAAAATGGCAAAGGTCATGAGAAAAGCAGAGATCAAAGGTTGACCAATGAGGGGTCGCAGAGTCATACGTTCCACGGACCAGCCCATAAGGGTAGAACAGATCAATGTCATTAAAACGCTTAGGGGAAGCGGAAGTTGAAGGGGGACAAGGGCTATCCAGAAAAAAAGGCCTCCAAATGCTAAGAGCTGTCCATGGGCCAGACTGACCACGCGGGTCGATTTATAGACCAAAACAATTGCTGCGGCGATTAAGGCATAAAGGCCGCCAACCATTAACCCTGGAAGTGCAAGTTGAAGGAAATCTTTCACTGAACCTCCTCCACGGGATTGATCTGGATGGCTGTCTTTATCACTCCCCTTCTTCCATCCCGATAGGTGATGGAGGCCTCCACATGAAATTGACGATTTTCTCCATATAGGGCTTCAATCAAATCGCTATACCGACTTTCGATGAAGGTCCTCCTTAATTTTCTGGTTCGGGTGAGTTCGGCTTCGTCTGCGTCAAATTCTTTATGGAGGTTAACAAATTTTTTAATCCTGGACCACTCCGGGAGAAGCATATTTATTCCTTGGATTTCTTTTTTAATCAAATCGATGACTTCCGATTTCTGTGAAAGGTCGGTAAAGGTAGTATAGGGAATTCGTTTCGCCTCAGCCCATCGGCCTACATTTTCAAGATCGATATTAATAATAGCCGTCACATATTCTTTATCTTTACCACCAATGACCAGGGCATCCTTGATATAGGGAGAGAACCTCAAGCGGATTTCAGCAAATTGGGGTGAAAATTTTCGACCCCCCTTCAATTCCTTTAAATCATCCATTCGGTCGATAACAATAAGATGATTTTCATGGTCGATATAACCAAAATCTCCCGTATAATACCATCCATCACGGATCTTCTCCCTCGTGGCCTCGAGATTTTTATAATATCCAGCGAAAAGGTTGTCTCCTCTCACCAATATTTCTCCTTCTGGAGAAAGACAAATCTCTACCCCAGGCATTGGGATTCCGCAGGTTTCGCATTTAATTTCCCCGTCGCGATGAAGCGTCACTAATCCTTGCTCAGAGCCTCCGTAGAGTTGCTTGATATTCACTCCAATCGCTTGAAAGTATCTGAGAATATCAGGACTTATTGCACTGCCTGCGGTGTAGGCGCATCGAGTCCTCGAAAGCCCTACCCGATCCTTGAGGGGACGGAAAAGAACCCAATGTCCAATCTGATAGATCAATTTCAAAACTACCCCGAAGTGTTTCTTAGTCAAACGAAATTCTGCTGCCCGATAGCCCACGGGTAGAAAAAGATGGTAAATCCACCTTCGTAGGGTTGACGTATCAGTGATTCGAGCCTGGATCACCCTATTGATGTTTTCCCACAGGCGGGGAGCGAAGAAGAGAATGGAAGGACCAATCTCATGAATATTTTCTTGAACCGTCTCAGGTTCTTCCGGAAAATGGACTTCCATCCCTGAGATAAGTTGACCCGCAATCCCAACGACCTGTTCGGTGATCCAAGCAGGATGAAGAAAGGATACATAACGATCTTGATCAGACCACTGATCCACTTCACGCCATGCCTCAGCAATCGCTACGAGGCTTCTTTGAAGGATCATGGCACCCTTCGGCAACCCAGTGGTTCCAGAGGTGTAGGAGAGAAGTGCAATATCCTCCCCTCTTCCCTTTTCAACCATCTTCTCAAAGATTCCTGGAAAATCTTTTTCGTAGGATTGACCTATTTGGATCACCTCTTGAAAACTGATGAGGATGGACTCTTGATAATTCCATAATCCTTTTGGGTCCCAATAGATTACTTTCTTTACCTTTGAAAGGTCTTCTTTAATTTGAAGAATTTTATCCACCTGTTCCTGGTCGTGTGCTACGACAAATACAGAGTCCGAATCCAACACGAAGAATTTAACTTCAGGGGGGGTGCAATCCGTATAAATGTTGACTGCTGTTCCCCCAGCGGATTGTACTCCAAGCTCCGCCCAGAAGATCTCAGGTTTATTTTCGCCGATGATGGCAACCTTGTCCCCACTTTCCATTCCAAGGGAGATAAGTCCGAGTGAAAAATATTTTACTCTTTCATAATAATCCTTCCATGTAAAAGGTTGCCAGATCCCACGGTTCTTGACCCTCATGGCAATCTTTCGATTTCCATATTTTTCAGCATTCCTTTTGAGAAGTTTCGGAAGCGTATCCACTATTCCCCTTCTTCCTCTCCGAGATATGCCCGAATTACCTGAGGATTCCGTCTGATTTCTTCAGGACTTCCCTCCGCGATCTTTTTCCCAAAGTCAAGGACAACCAGTCTTTCTGCAATATCCATTACGACCTCCATATCATGTTCTACCAAGACAATAGAAATTTTTTTCAATTCATGGATATCTATGATGAATCGGGCCATATCCTCTTTTTCCTCAAGGTTCATCCCAGCCATGGGTTCATCGAGTAGAAGAAGTTTCGGCTCGACAGCAAGAGCCCTCCCCAACTCGACCCGCTTCCGAATGCCGTATGGAAGTAGTCCTACCACTTTCTTTCGATAGGGTTCCATTTCTAAAAGGTCAATAATGTCCTCAACCACTGCTCGATGGATGATTTCTTCTCTACGAGCGGGACCGAAGTAAAGAGCACCTGTTAAAGCCCCTCTTTTCATATGAAGATGCCTGGCTGCCATGAAATTGTCCAGGACAGAAAGCCCTGTAAAGAGTTCTATATTTTGGAATGTTCTTCCAATCCCGAGGCAAGCAATTCGATGAGGTGGAAGATGATTAATATTGTGGTCTTCAAAGATCATCTGTCCCTTTTGGGGGCGGTAAAATCCATTGATGCAATTAAGAATACTTGTTTTTCCTGCTCCATTCGGCCCAATGATGGCAAGCAATTCTCTTTCTCTAACATCAAAACTGACCCCTGAAAGAGCAGATACCCCCCCAAAGTTCAACGTGACATCTTTTACCCTCAGTTTAACTGTATCTATCTTATCCATTTTGGTAAATGAAGAATTCAAGTGAAATAGTTCAAGATAAACCTTTTCCCCTTATAGTTTCAAACAATCCAATTTTCACTATTCAACCTAATCTCCAGCTATTAACTAATTTGTTTTTCAATATATCCACGGTTCTTAAAAAAGTCAAGAACCGATAAAATTGGTAAGTAGCAAAACGTTAGGGGGGGGTCATACTGTAACTACCCCTTTCTTTTTCCAATAAGCCTCCCACTCTCCATTCAGTTTTAAAAGCCTTAATGCTAATAAGGGGTTCGCTTTATGGACATACCA
>FWPU01002529.1_pt1 | contig 50167 bp, 54 predicted proteins | sample 2228361 | NCBI WGS metagenome assembly FWPU01 (sample SAMEA103939777, study PRJEB20133) | metagenome | reverse complement strand
CCCCTTCGGGGCAAGACCATTGGCAGGCCAACCCGAATCTTTACCAAGTTCCAGTTGGCGCACCGAGCGCGCTGCGGGTGCGGCAACTATAGCATTTTTAAGATGAATGTACGGGTTCTTTCGCCCCGCTGGGGCTTGAATTTAAATCGGCTTTCCTCCGACCCAGGGCTCGCGCCATTAGTTTCTACACAATTCATGGGCGGTCTCGAGACCGCCGCTACATTTGCCATACGGTGGTACAGGTTAGCTCGTACACATGGCGGCCTGAAGGTCGCTGCTACATTACTTGTGTAAAACTAATGGCTTGCGGCCTGGGTAGCGGGGGATAAATTTAAGACCGAGCCCCAGCGGGGCGAAATAGAGCCTTCCCGTACCACGCAAATGAAACCTGCTCTAAAAGTTGGTGGAAAAGAGTGAGGATTAGATTAGCCTGCCAGTGGCGGCGGTCTTCAGGCCGCCATGTGTAGGGGCGCTGCTTGCTGCGCCCCCGGGCTACGAGCTAACCTCTACCATCCTGGCGAGCAGTAGGGGCACATGGCCATGCGCCCCTACTCGCCGCTACAATCGAATCAGCGTAATCTGCGGCCCATATCGTCAGGCATGCCGGTCCGTCTGGAGCGCATTAACTGCTCCCGCGCGAAGAGAAACCTGAACAGCCGCTCCCTATCTTTTTCTTCGATATCTACAAATGCCACTCCCACCTCTGGCCTGTTCCCCTCCTCCCTTATCGTCGCCACACGTCCCAGGCAGAGGAGCATTTCGGTTTTTCCCTCCTCCCCCTCCAGCTCTATCCCCAGGTCGAGCATGGTCCCTATTGCCACCGGCTCGTCCAAGAGGAGGAGCAGCCCGCCGCCGCTGAGGTTTTTCGTAGAGGTTGTTTTGTAGCGGGCTCCGGCTGCCGCCGGGAGAACCCTGTAACGCACTGGAACGCTGACCTTCAGGCGGAAGAACTCTCTTCTGTCAACTTTTTGCAGGCTCTCGGGGGCTTTTAAGACCAGCAGGACTTTTCCCCTCTGTTTTTTCTTCTCCACCACGGTGGAAGAGAAGGTATAGAGCGCATTTTCACACCGAAAATCAACTCTAACCGTTTCGCCGATCGACACGATCCGAAATGCGGCTTCCAGCGGGCTGCCGATGAGAATGGAGTCTTTTGAATGTTCTTGCACGCGGCTGAAATAGGGAGCGTTGGCATGGGCCGGCAGGTAGAGGTCGATTGGCAAGCCTGGTTTCAGCATGTCCCTCAGCTTCATGCCGAGAACTTCTCCGGGCATAGCAAACGCCAACCTGAAGCAGGCCGTGTGACCGGCGGCTAATTTGAGCTGCCGGCGGGTGCCGGTTCCTGAACTGCAGCCAGCTCGTTAAGGACCACGATATCGACGCGGCGATTCAAAGCGCGACCTTCAGGAGTATCGTTGTCGGCGATGGGCCGGTATTCTCCGTAGCCGGCGGCCGAGAGCCGGTCGGGGGGGTAGTGGAAGTTGGTTATCAGATAAGTTACTATCGACGTCGCCCTGGCCGTCGATAGCTCCCAGTTGGTCGGGAAGCGCGAGTTGCTGATCGGGACATTATCGGTGTGCCCTTCGACCCTGATATGGTTTGGGACATCGGAGAGGAGGGCAGCGACCTTATCGAGCAGCTCGCGAGATTCCGGCTTTACCGCGGCCGATCCCGAGTCGAAAAAGGCCGCCTCGGCTAGGCTGATCACCAGGCCGCGCCGATCCATCTTAAATCTGATCCTGGTGCCCGAGTCCTCGCGGACCAGGCTTTCCAGCCTCTGCTTAAGCGCCAGCAGATAAGAGAACCCGTCGGCCGACTGTTGATCCTGGATTACGCTCTCCTTTTCCGCGCTAACTTTGATCTCCTTCAAGGTCGGCTCGAGGGTGGCCGGCGGGAATATGCCGAGCTGCGAGAAGGCCACCTGTATCGCGCGCGCCATCTGCCCCACTTTCCGCTTATCGACCTGAGAGGATGAGAAAAGCACGACGAAGAGGGCGAACATTAGAGTGATGAAGTCGGCATAAGATATCATCCACCTCTCGTGGTTGAGCTGTTCGGCTTGCCGTTTTTTCCGCCTGCCCATGCTATGCAGCTTTCTCCTGCTCGGGCGCGGTCGCCCTGTCCATCTCGGTCGAGAAGAAAGAGCGCAGCCTGTCTTCGATGATCCGGGGATTCAAGCCTTCCAGGATCGAGATTATTCCCTCCAGCGCCATTTCCGCCAGGATCGACATCCTCCGCTGCTTGATCTTGAGCTTACCGGCGATGGGCAGGAAGAACAAATTCGCCGACCCGACTCCGTAGATTGTGGCTACGAAAGCCACTGCTATCCCCTTCCCGACCTCTACAATGTCGTCGAGGTTTTGCATGACCTGAATGAGCCCGATGACTGCCCCCAGGATTCCTATGGTGGGCGCGTAGCCGCCGGCGGCCTCAAAGACCTTGACCGTCAACTCGTCGTGTTCTTCCCGATAAGCCAGCTCCATCTCCATGCTCTGGCGCAACTCCTTAGGATTGGCCCCGTCAACCGCCATAATCAGGGCTTTTCTGATAAAAGGGTCTTCGGCCTGCGCCGCTTCGCGCTCGAGCGAAATGATCCCCTCCTTGCGCGCTTTCACCGCGTAGCCGACGATCTGTTGAATTATGGTCTCGGGGCGCTGCTCCTTATCGATGAAAGCATGGGTCAATTCCCGCAGTGCCGCCAACACCACGCGCAGCGGAAAATTAACCAGGGTGGCGCCGAAGGTGCCGCCGAAGACAATCAGCGCTGCGGTCGGCTGCAGAATTTGCCGCGCCGATCCGCCTTCGAGGGCCTGCCCCAACAGGATTCCGACCAACGCCAATACGATCCCTATAATCGAAGCGATGTCCATCTCTCGCCTTCGCGCCGATTCGTAAAAAAGGAGCAAGAGCGAGAGCCAGATGACTCCTCTCCATCTCGCTCACGCCTCCCCGCTCTCATTTCGCGCCCCCTCCTTTGCTCCGAATTTCACTAAACCGGCGTGACCGTTAATCGTCCGAGGCCGCCCGAGGCTCGAAGCTTTTGGCCAGCGTGTTACGCTTGCGTCCCCTCTGCCGCTCGTTCCTATCTATTCCGCTGTAAATGCGCTGTTTGAAGCTCACCACCATGGCTATGACCTCATCGATCCCCTCGCGCACTACGATCTTCTCTCCCGTGGTCAGCGTGATCACAGTATCCGGGGTATCCTCTATCGTTTCTATCAGGTCTGAGTTTACGACGATCTGGCTCTTGTTCAGCCGAGTGAGCTTGATCATAACAGGTCCCATGCGGCCCGGACCACCCCGTCCGGCGCAGTTTACATCCTTACTTATATATCGGCAGGGCCGGCCCGAAACTTGCAGAAAATAAATAATGCCCTGGGGGCAGAGAAAGCAAATTTTTTGCCGATAAGTTCTGCTAGAAGGAAAGAGCCGGGCCATTTAGCCTGGTTCCAACGAGCAGAGCAAAAGGAGGTTAAAGGATGGCATTTAGCGTTTTGAACAACATTCCTTCGCTGGTGGCGCAGAATGCCCTCAACATAAACAGCGCCAACGTGCAAAGGACGCTGTCGCGGCTCTCCACCGGCCTGCGCATCGTCACCGGCGCCGACGATGCCGCCGGCCTGGCGATAGCGGATGGCCTGCGCGCCGGCATTAGCGCCTTACAGCAATCGGTGAGGAATATCAACGATGGCGTCGGGCTGCTGCAGGTAGCGGACGGGGCTCTCTCCAAGGTTACGGACCTGCTCAACCGCGCCGTAACCCTGGCGACCGAAGCGGCCAACGACACCTTGACCGCATCTCAGAGAGCCACCCTGGATGCGGAGTTCACGGCGATCAAGACCGAGATCGACGCCATCGGGAGCAAGACCCAGTTCAACGGCGGCACCGTCTTCTCGACCGCCGCTCGCAACATGTTCTTCAGCGACGGCACGAGCGCGGGAGCGGGCACCATCAGCGTAACGGTGGGAGCGCTGTCGCAGTCCAGCCTGGGCCTCTCCTCGACCAGCCTTTCCGGCTCCGACGGCACCAACGCCCAGTCCGCCCTGACCGCGATAAACAGCGCGATCTCCACAGTGGCGAGCCAGCGGGGCACTATCGGCGCCGGCATTAACCGGTTGCAGTCGAGGGCCACGGTCATCGCGGTGCAGGTGCAGAACTTCGTGGCGGCAGAGGACCAGATCCGCGCGGCCAACGTCGCCGAGGAGATATCTAACCTCACCAAGTTTTCCATCTTGAACCAGACCGGCCTGGCAGCTCTGGCGCAGGCTAACTCGCAGGCGCAGAGCGTCCTCAGCCTGCTGCAGTAGCATCCCAGGCGGTCTAGGGGAGGCAGGGTCTCTGGCATCTGGCCGGCCGGCGCTTGGCCCTTCACCCGACGGCCAGCATGCCAACCCCTGCCGTTGTGCGATGGAGCGGAAATGATAGCCATCAATCCCGCCTTTCTCTTAAACCCCTTAAGCGGCGGCCTGGATATCTTCGGCATCGTGGACGAAATACTGGCAGCCGCCGCCGCTCCCCAGCAATTGTTCGAGGCCCAGCTCGATGAGCTGGATAAAAAGCTCTCGGCCCTATCGACCCTGCGGACCAAGCTCGACGCCCTTATGGCTAGCGCAAACTCCCTAAAAACCGACGCCTTCGACGCCAAGTCTGCCTCCTCATCGGATGCGACGCGCGTGACGGCCACGGCCAGCAGCCTGGCCTCGGTAGCAACCTATAACGTAAACGTCACCAGCCTGGCCTCGAGCGCTACCTTGGTAACCAACGCCTTCGCCGACGCTGACTCTACAACCGGCACCGGCAGCTTCACCGTTACCCAGGGCGGGACCTCGAAGACAGTCTCCATAGATACCACCAACAATACGTTAAACGGCATTGCTGCTGCTATCAACAACCTGGGGCTGAAATTAAAAGCGAGCATCATCACAGATAGCTCCGGGGCCAGGTTGTCGATAATCAGCAGCGAGACCGGAGCAGCCAACGACATAACCATAAGCGACAACACCATCCCGGACGTAAGCTTTAACAAGACCGCCTCCGGCGCCGACGCCGCCCTCACCGTAAACGGCATCTCTATCAACTCCAGCTCAAACGTCATAACCGGCGTGGTCCAGGGGGTAACCTTTTTCCTCAACAACACCGGCTCGGCTACCGTCACCATATCGAACGACCTGGAAGCAGCCAAATCGGCGATCAATGATCTCGCGGACAAATTCAACGCTCTGGTCTCCTTCATAAATTCGCAGTTTGCCTTCGATCTCCAGTCCAACAGAGCCGGCCCGCTTTCCGGCGACGCCACGCTGCGCCAGGTGCAATCCGCTCTTCAGGAGATAGTCTCAAGCCCGGTAACCAGCAACAGCCAATTCCAGACGCTGCGCTCCATCGGGGTGAAATTAAGCGACGACGGCACGCTCACCGTCGATTCGGCCGCTCTCGATCAAGCACTGAGCGCCAACCTGGCGGAGGTCAAGAGCCTGTTTCAGTCCAGCTCGCCCCAGGGAATAGCTGTGCAGTTTGCCACCAAGCTCGATAAATTTAGTGCTTCTCAAACCGGGTTCATTGCCGTGGCTGAGGATGGGCTGCGCAAGAGCCAGAGCAATATAGAGGAGCAGATAGAACAGCTCGATAGGCGGCTGGCAGAGCAGCGCGATTTTCTCATCCGGCAGTTTAGCGACGTCAACGCGGCGCTCATGCAAATGTCCGTGCTACAGTTTTTCCTCTCGGCACAAATAACAGGCGGGCAAAATGGATAGGCGCATAGATAGGTACCGGCAAATCGAGATCCTGGCGGCAGGGCCGATTAAGCAGGTGGTTTTGCTGTACGAGGGGGCACTGTCGGCCCTGCGCCAGGCCGAAGGGGCGCTGCGCGCGGGCGATATCCAGGCCCGCGTTTATCACCTCAATAAGGCCGCGGCCATTATTTCAGAGCTTCAGGCGAGCTTAAACCTGGACCAGGGGCAAGAGATCGCGCGCAACCTCGCACGGCTTTACGCCTACATGCAGGAGAGGCTGCTCGCGGCTAACGCCGAGCAGTCGGTGGAGAAAATAGCGGAGGTCATTAAGTTGCTTGACCTGCTCAGGAGCGCCTGGGCCGAGCTTGCCCGTCAGGAATCAGCAACCCCGTAGATGAAGGACCTTGCCTGCGGCTGATCGGGGCGGAAGGGGTGGAACAGACGGAGGCTCGGCTCTTAGAGCCGCCGCTTTTGAACTTAAAGGGGTTTGAGGCTGAGAGGAACTCAAGGCTGAGGCCAGGTGGTTGGTTATGGCTTAAGTATCCTGATCTTGGTGGGACGAATTTACAGAAAACACTTGACACAACTCAACTTGAAATTTACCTGCAATTCTGGTGCAAGTCCTCGATCTCCTGCTTCTTGTAACCTCCCAAAGAATTTGATTAAAATAATTGCTCGCACGGCAGAGCTTGAGAGCGCTGCGGGGGGCGCGCTCCGATGCCAGTGTTACTCTTAAGATCAGGTGGGCAGGTTCTTGCAAAGCCTTAACAAGTAGAACGCACACTTGCTCAAGGAGGGACTCGCGCCGTGAATCGATCAAAGCGACTTACCAGGGCTTTTCGGGCCTCCATTGCCATGCTCTCCCTCTCCAAAACCGAACTGACCGAATTCCTGCGTCGTAATGCTGAAAAAAATCCCTTCATTTTCTTCACGGGCGCTTCTTCCAAGCAAGCCGACCTGAAAATCACAGCCCGCGCCTCCCAATTACAGGTCACATTGGGGGCATTCTCCCAAGTTGCGCTTGCCTTCAGGTCCCCGGCAACAGAGGTGGAGAGTTCCAAACTGCGCGAGGCGAGATGGCTCGTGCGAAAGTTTCACGGATATACCAAGCTTCTCCACTGCCTTGGAATAGTCGTAGCCGCCGAGCAGAAAGCCTTTCTCAGCGGCAGGTCCCGCTGGCCGAGACGGCTCAAGCTCGAACAATTGGCTGCGGCAACGGGCCTGCATCCTTCTACGATCACCCGGCTGCTCAAGAACAAAGTGGTCCAAACCCCGCACGGTCTCTTCTCGCTCGGCTTCCTGGTCTCCCCCTTCCGCGAACCAGAACGGATCAAAGAGGCTATACTCACCATCATCGCCCAGGCAGACGGCATCCCCCCAAGCGACGGCGCAATCGCCCGCCAGCTGCGCGCCGAGGGGTTGGAAATCTCGCGACGCACTGTATGCCAGTTTAGGAATACACGAATGGCTCGAATTTCACGAATTCGTAAAATTCTTGTGAAATAAATGTTCTTTATAAATAGGAGAGCAATATGTATGAGGAAGGAAGGAAGGAAGGAAGGAAGGAAGGAAGGAAGGAAGGAAGGAAGGAAGGAAGGAAGGAAGGAAGGAAGGAAGGAAGGGCAATTGTATGCCACCCAGTAGTGTTATTTGCGGCAAATATACTCTGGTCTCCCCTTCACAGAAAGTTCCTGCTTTGCGCCGCCATCCTCGCGCCGGTAGGCCTGCTGCTCGCCTTTTTTGCCATGCAGCTGGCTAACGCTAGATTTGGTCCTCCCTGGGGTTTTATTCTCGCCCTGGTTACCATCGCCCTCACCTGGCTCCTCCCCCTCTGTCTTGCGCTCGACCGGCTGGTAATTCTCCCAATCGCCCGCATTCAGGAGCAGCACTTTCTTCGTAACCAGGCTGATGGCCCGATTCCCGATGAGCTTATCCCGGACAATGAGATCGGCGCTCTCATACGTGCATGTAATCATATGGTAAACAGAATGGAGGAACGCTATCGCCAGATATATGAAATAGTGCCCGTCGGCCTGTACGAACTGGACCCGGAGGGGCGCATCGTCGCCATCAACCAAATCCTGCTTGACTGGCTCGGCCGCACCCGCCAGGAGGTAATCGGAATGCCATTCGAAATGCTGCTCAGCGACGAGCAGATCACTGCTTTCCGCCAGCTGCGGGAGAGGTGCCGGCAGGGCGAGCCGATCAAGGGCGTGGAGCTTCGGCTAAAACGAAAAGACAGCAGTCTGTTTCTTGCCCAACTGAATGCCATTTCGGCATTTGGCGATGCGGGCCAGCATATCTGCTGCCGGGGCGCAACGCAGGATCTCACCCGAGAGAAGCAGCTTGAAAGCCAGCTCCTTCAAGCCCAGAAGATGGAAGCCCTCGGTCTTCTGGCTGGAGGCATCGCGCATGATTTTAATAATATCCTCACGGTGATACTCGGAAACATCGAACTTGCCATGGGGAGTAGCGACTATTCAGCTTCAGGCCAGCAATACCTGAGCCGGGCCCGCGAGGCCGGCGAAAGCGCGGTTGCTCTGGTTCGGCAGTTGCTCCTCTTCAGCCGCCGCCAGGCGCTCGCCCTCCAACCGGTTAACATCGCCGAGCTGCTCGCCAACGCCACATCGATGCTCCGGCGGCTGATCAGAGAAGATATCGAGCTTGTGCTCGAGGTCGCCCCGGATGTCAGCACCGTTTACGCCGATCAGGCAGCCCTCGAACAGGTGCTTATAAATCTGGCCGTCAATGCTCGCGACGCCATGCCCGAAGGGGGCAAGCTGACCATCCGGAGTCGAAACCTCGATCTCGATGAGCCGCCTCCGCATGTAGAGGCCAGGCCCGGCCGATATGTCCAGATTTCGGTCGCCGATACCGGCATCGGCATGGACGAGGCGACCGTCGGGCGCATTTTCGAGCCGTTCTTCACAACCAAGCAGGTAGGCACCGGGCTCGGCCTCTCGGTCAGCTATGGCATCATCCGGCAGCACAACGGATTCATCTCGGTCGAGAGCGCGCCCGGCAGGGGTGCGCGCTTTGACATTTACCTTCCGCTCTCTACCGGTTTCACTGCTCGCGCCGAAACCGGTCCCCTCGAGGCCGACCTGCCCGGCGGAAACGAAACCATCCTGGTGGCTGACGATGATGAGATGGTCCGTGAGGTCATTCGAGCTTCGCTTACTACGCTCGGCTACACTGTGCTGATGGCAAGCAACGGCAAAGAGGCGCTTGAGATCTTCGCCCGCAACAAGGACCGAATCAGACTTGTGATCCTGGATGCGGTAATGCCGCTTCTAGGCGGGTCCAAAGCACTCGCTGTGATGCGCGCTATCTCCCCGAGGCTTGCCGCCTTTTTCCTGACCGGCTACAGCGAATCCGTCTACCGTAGCCATTCGAACCAGTTCGCAGACGTGCCCCTGCTTCATAAGCCGTTTTCGATTAAGGAGCTCGCCCAAATAGTGCGGGAAATTCTCGACGGCAAGACCAGCCCTGAGAGGATCGATAATAAGTAACCAGAGCCCGTTTGTAAACAGGAGGCAAGGTGGGTCAGGTCTACGGAAGACCGAGCGCTAAGGACGAGGGAAAACAGCAGTTCTCCCAGTGGTTTGAGGAGAAGGCCCCACACGATTGGCACCTGTTTCAGGGCATCATGCGCGGAAAATACGAGCTGGATGGCCTGCTCGTCTGCCCGCAGGGCATTTTTGTCGTGGAAATCAAACATTGGGCCGGAAGGGTTACAGGGAGAGACCTCGGTCACTGGATCCATAATGGCATAAAGCAAAACAACCCTCTGGAGCAGGCGTGGAGAAAGACCATGGCTGCGAAGCACTGGCTGTTCAGCATGCTCGAACTTCATGGCATGAAAGAGAAAAGCGATCTCTGGGTTCAGGCGATAGTCGTGGTCACGCGTCCTGATATCGAGCTTGATGTGAAACGCCCTCTCGACAAGGCGGGGCGCCCGGCGATCAATACCATGGTGCATGGGCCGCTGAAATTAGACCACCTGTCGATTACGTTTTGAAGCTCAAGACCGCGGAGTCCGAGCAGAAGGCGCTAATGGCGACGCTCAAAGCCCTCATGGCCGGCAGCGGGGAGCCGGCCGGGCCACAGCCTCATCCCGCTGAGGAACAAAACAGTTCGGAAGGGAGGAGCCGTATCAAAGCTCCCGCACTATCGAAGAAAACAGCGCGGCGACAGTTAGGGAGGGACATGCTGGTTGGCCTGGTGGTCGCCCTGCTCACCAGCTTATCGCTCTATGCTATCGTCTGGTGGCTCTCGGTAGTAGCCGAACGGGTGGGCAACGCGCCTCGAACCGCTTCATCCCCGGCCCCTCTCCACTCCGTGGAGAGGGGAACAAGGGGTGAGGAGCCCGCGCGGCGAACATCTCATGCCAGACGAACGGAAATCATCGACAAAAGACAGAGCGATTCACCCGCGGGAGCCAGGGAGCACAACCTGTCAGAGAAGCCGGACACGTCCCGGCCTTATCGGGGCTTTGCCGGCCCCTACTTCATCAAATTGCTGGCCATGGAGCGCCAAGCGGAGCGGCTTACAGCTAAACTTCTCATCTCACTTCCTCAGCACAAGTTCGATGAATATAAGCATGGATGGGAAAGCATCAACAACTGGGGCTGGTGGATCGGAGTCGATGGGGAAAGGACCGCCTTCGTAACCGTGAGGGGATTTCGCGCGTCGGTGGCCAACGTTCGCGGGGCTGGGATAATACTGGAGGAAAAGCTGCTCCGTCCCTCCGACTGGGCGCTCGTTCCGGACCGACCCCAGCGCATAGACGTAGTGTTGGAGCCGGCCCCGCCGAAAGGCAGCATGGGAACATTGTCGATTGCTATCTGCGGGCTGGTTAACAACGAAAAGGTCACACACTATACCGGCCCCTTCTGGATCAGCTGGCAGGAGATTGATCCCGAGAGGCTGCGGTCGAGCGAAGCGATCGGCGAAGCTGAAACCTCGGAGCAAGCTAGAGCGAGGAAACGGCGCCTGGAGCGCAGAGTCGCGGTCAAGCAAAATTAGGCCAGCACCCTGGTCGAAGCAGCAGCCGCTATTTTTCCACCGCTTCCTCTCCGCCGAGCGGTTGCTCCAGCATCCTCCAGGTCTGACTGACCCTCTGAACGTAAATCTCGGTCTCACCGTTAACCGGAACTCTATTCGCCACCGCTCCCTCGCCGGCGTTATAGGCGGCAAGGGCCAGCTCTACCTCCCCCCGATACAGGTCGAGCAGATACCTTAGATATCTGGCGCCGCCGTTGATACTTTGCACAGGATCAAAGGGGTCCTGGACGGCAAAGCGCCGTGCGGTTTCAGGTATCAGTTGCATCAGCCCCATTGCCCCTTTGATCGATACGGCTTTGGGGTCGAATCCCGATTCGTGCCAAATTACCGCGATTATCAGCTCTCGATCTACCTGATAAGACCGAGCGGCGCTCTCGATTGCCCGCAGGTAAGGCTGAAAACGTTCGACGATCCGCCCCATCGGCGCGGCAGATGCTGCTCTGTAGGGGCCGTCAAAATTCACCGGCAAACGCCGCTCGGGTGCTGTTTCGAGGCTCTGCGCATAGGCCTTTAAGATCGCCTGCTCAAGCTCGCGCCATTTGTAGGGGTGGGCTTGCAGGTCGGCTGTGTTGCCGCGCACCAGGTAGCTGAAGACCCTCTGCGCCTCAGAGTAGTAGCGTTGCAGGTAATCGCCGCCGACCACGAGCTTGCCGTCTTTGAGCTTAAATACGTAGGCGACGAACTCCCCCCTGGCGCAGGGAGCAAGCAGCAGATGGCCGACAAGCGGCAAAGCGAAAAGGATGGTGATCAGCGATTGCTTGCTCAACGATACGCAACCGTACTAGTTAACCGGCAGATGAGTAAAAAATAGTCTTACCAGTTCTCTAACCTCCGTAACCTTTTCCTCGACCTCAGCGACCAGCGACGCTAGATCGCGTTTCCGGAGGGCCAGGTCATACTCCTTAAGGATCTTCAAGCAGGGCTCCTCAACCAACGGGCGTTCGGGGTGATAGAACGGGACATAAGCTAAGCCGCGTTTGTCGCATATAATATCGGCAAGGCTGGCTATTGAAGTCAGCACCGGATTAACCATAGCCGCGTTGGGATTATGATGGGTGGCGATAGCATCTGTCAGGTCAGCGGGCAGGTGCCACTTCTTGGCAAGCCAGTAGCCGAACTCGGAGTGGGTGGTGCCCATCGCTTTGCTTTCCGCGCTGCAAAGGTCGCTCGATTCCTCATGCATCAAGGCAACCGCCTGATCGAACTCTTCCGGAAGATAAGCTGCGATTGCCACCGACCCGAGGTCGTGGAGCAGACCGGCCAGATAGGCCCGCTCGCGGTCCGGGTAATCCAGTCTCTCGGCCGTGGCCTTGGCGACAAGAGCGCAAGCAAGCGCATGTTCCCAAAGCAGGACCGGGTTGAGGAACTGCCCGCGCCGGGGGAAAAGTCGGATCAGGGAGCAGGAGAGCACCAGGGCCTTCAAGCGGCTGAGCCCCAGGACGATAATGGCATGTTTAATCGACTTGATCTCCCTTCTTTGGGCGAAAAGGGGGGAGTTGGCCATCTTTATCGCCATGGAGGTCAAGACCTTGTCGGTGTAAATTATATTTACCAGCTCTTCCATCTCTAGATCTTCCCGATCAAGCCTGCGCATCAGATCCAGCAGCACGGCCGGCAGCGTCGGCAATTCGGAAATAGCGGCCATGCACCGCCTGACCCTGGCATAGCGATCTCTCATGAGCGTCTCTCGTCTTCGAACCTTTTCAGCTTAGCCGCGCCCTCCCGGGCCCGAGCGGTCTCGCCGTGAGATGACTATACATAGATACATATCGGCAGAGCGGCAACAAATCTCGGACATGCCGTCAAAATTCCGATGCTTTTACAGCCGGGCTGATCCGGGCCCTTTCAGGCAACCCTCGAAGTTTCAATAAAATAAAGCCCCCTACCCAGCGCGGGCCGCCTGCGGCTCGACTGGCACGCCGGTTGCAAAGTTAGTGCCGGCCATGTGCCGAGCGCCCTGGAGCAAAAAAGGAGCTGAAAGGAACCGAGATGAGAGCCGGGGCTGAGACAAAGGATGGCAGGCTTCTGCTCGAGGCGTTTAACGTTTTCGCCAGCGCCTCCAGCTCGCTCGAAGCGGCCTATCGGCGGCTGGAGAAGAGAATGCGCGAGCTGTCGCGCGAGCTGGGAGAGAGCCAGGACTACCTGAATAACGTTTTAGAACAATTGCCCTGTGGCGTGATCGCCGTCAACCCCGCCGGTAAGATAACCCTGTGTAACAGGCTGGCGCGAAAACTGCTCCATCTGGCGGGGCGCAACAAACTTCTGGGACGCAATTATGCCCGCGTCTTCGGCAGCCATCCCATAGCCCGGCTGGTAGAGGAGTCGCTTAAGCCTCATCCTCCGGCCGGGGAGATCGAGATGGCCTCGCAGGCCGGCTCTATCCTGGCCATAACCCGCTCCTCGATGCGCAGCCGCGAGGGCCCGCTCCTCGGGGTGATCTTCATAATCAGGGACATTACGCAGTTTAAGCGCCTGGAAGAGCAGAGCAAGAAGGTCGAACGATTGTCGGCAATGGGGGAGATGGCGGTGCTCCTGGCTCACGAGATAAGGAATCCTCTGGCCAGCCTGGAGCTTTTCGTCTCGCTCCTCGGTCGGGAAATAGCGCCGCATAAGGGGGCGCAGGTCTGGCTGGACCACATTCAGATCGCCATGAAGTCGATAAACAACATCGTCTCGAATATGCTCTGCTTTGCCAGGGATTTAACCCCCGAGCTCTCCACGGTCAACGTCAACGCCATAGTTCAGGAGATACTGAAGTTCGCCGAGCCGATTATAAAGCAGCGTCGGATCGCCCTTACACAGAGTTGCCGGCCCGCCGCCTTTATCAAAGGCGATGCGCAACTGCTGCGGCAGGCTTTCTTGAATTTGATCTTAAACGCGCTGCAGGCCATGCCGCAGAGCGGCTCGCTTAAGGTCACTAGCCGGACCCGCGTGGATGGAAGTCAAGGCATAGTGGAGATAAAGTTCCAGGACAGCGGCGCCGGAATCGCTCCCGAGAACTTGAACCGGATCTTCGATCCCTTCTTCACCACCAACAAGAACGGCAACGGCTTGGGCCTCTCTGTAGTTCGGCGCATAGTCGAAAAACACAACGGCGATATCAAGGTTAGCAGCAGGCTCCACCGCGGGACCGTCTTTGCCCTGCGTTTTCCGCTCATCGAGGTAAGGCCGAATGGAACGGGACATACTGGTCGTGGATGACGAGCCGCAGATGCTCATCGCCCTGAGCGCCATTTTGAGCCGAAAGGGCTATCGAGTTACCACCACGGCGAGCAGCCGCGAGGCTCTCGAGATCCTGCGCGAAAAGCATTACGACCTGGTCATCTCCGACCTGCGCATGCCTAATCTCGACGGCATCGAACTGCTGAAAAGGGTGCGCAGCCTGAACAGCGGCAGCGCCGTTATCCTGCTCACCGCTTTCGGCACCGTTCCCAATGCCGTCGAAGCTATGAAGCTCGGGGCTCTCGACTATCTTGTTAAACCATTCAGTTCCGAGGAATTGGAACGGGTGGTGGAAGCGGCCCTCTCGCACCGCGCCCCTTCCGGTTCAGGCCAGAGGATAATAACCTGCAATCCAGCCATGCTGCGCCTGCTCGAACTGGCGCGGCAGGTCGCCTCCTGCGACGCCACGGTCCTGATTCAAGCCGAAAGCGGCACCGGCAAAGAGCTGCTGGCCCAGCTCATCCATAAGCAGAGCCCGAGGAGCAAGGGCCCGTTCATCGCGGTTAACTGCGCGGCCATACCGGACAATTTGCTGGAGAGCGAACTTTTCGGCTACGAGAAGGGGGCTTTTACCGGAGCCACGGCGGCCCGGCCGGGCAAGTTCGAGCTGGCCGATTCGGGCACGCTTCTGCTTGACGAGGTCGGAGAGATGCCCTCCCAGCTTCAAGCTAAAATCCTGCGGGTACTGCAGGAAAAGGAGGTGGAGAGAATAGGCAGGCCGCGCCCGGTGAAAATCGATGTCAGAGTCGTTGCCACCACCAACCGCGACCTGGCGCAGATGGTTAAACGGGGTGAGTTTCGCGAGGACCTGTTCTACCGGCTCAACGTGATACCGCTCGCCATTCCCCCGCTGCGCGAGCGCAAGGAGGATATCCCGCTGTTGGTCAGCTACTTCTGCAGCCGGCACGGCGCGGCGGAGCGCAGGTTCTCTGACGAGACCATAGCCCTGCTTTGCAAGTACCACTGGCCGGGGAACGTGCGGGAGCTTGAAAACGTGGTGCAGCGGACCCTGGTGCTTTCGAAGCAGACCGTAATCCCTCCCTCGGATCTCTTCCTGGGGGAGGTGAGCGCCGAGAAGGCCTTCGAAATCAAGCCCGGCATAAGCTTGCGCGAGCTGGAGGAGAAATTAATCGCCCTGACCCTTGCCGAAACGAGAGGAAATAGAACGCGCGCGGCGGAGATCCTCGGGATAAGCCGGCGGACCTTAATTAACAAGATCCAGGAGTACGGCATGGCTGTGAAAAAAATGCCCAGTGCTTCGGAGGCTTTGCGCGGCTGAACACCTTTAATTAGCTGTAAAGTCAAGCCAGCATTGGGATGCGACTGTGGCACCCTTTTTGCTTGATCGTGGGCGGGAACTATGATCGAGTCGATGTTTAGCGGCAGGCTGTGGCAGGCGCTCGAGCGCTATCTGGACCTGGCGGCCCAGCGACAAAAGGCCATAAGCTCAAACCTGGCCAATATCGATACTCCCGGCTATCGGGCCCTCGACCTGGACATCCAGGGCGAGATGCGAAAGCTGCTCGAGCCGGGCCAGGCGGAACTCCAGCAGGGTGAGCGCCGCCACCTGAGGTCTACGCTGCCGGTTGCGCGCGGCCTGGACTACCAGGCCTCAGGCGAGATTAGCCGCAACGATTTCAACAACGTCGAGCTGGAGAAGGAGCTGGTAAAACAGCTCGAAAACGCCATGGGCTTTTCGATCTTCGCCAGCATTCTGCGCTCGAAGCTAAACGCCGTGCTTAACGCGGTCAATGAGGGTAGACAGGCATGAGCCTGATTAGAGCTATAGAGATAAGCGCTTCGGGTCTGACGGCGCAGCGCCGCCGTTTCGAGGTCATCGCGAGCAACCTGGCCAACCTCAATGCCACGCGCACTCCGGAGGGAGGGCCTTACCGGCGGCGCGACGTGATCTTCTCTGCAGTGCAGATGGAAAGCAGCCCCTTCCTGTCGGAGCTCGAAGCGGAAATGGGCGTGGTCATCTCCGAGGTGGTTGTGGATGACTCCGAGCCGCAGCGCGTTTATGATCCCGGCCACCCGGACGCCGACCCCCAGGGCTACGTGGCGCTGCCGAATGTAAATCCGGTTGAGGAGATGGCTAACCTCATCTCAGCAGCCAGGTCTTTTCAGGCGAATCTCGCGGCAATCGCCGCGGCCAGAGAGATGATCCAGAGATCGCTGGATATAGCGAGGTAGCCCTATGCAGGAGATAAACGGGATAGGAGCGAACCGGCCGCTCCCGGAGGCGGCCGATAAGGCGAGCAGCAGGCGAACCGGCACAGGCGAGAGCTTTGCCGATCTTCTCGCGAATGCGATCGATGAAGCGAACCGGTTGCAAAAGGAGTCCGATGATCAGATCGGTAAATTATTGGCCGGCAAAGAGGCCGATCTGCACACGGTGTTAATCGCCATGCAGAAGGCGCAGATTTCGTTCCAGCTTCTCATGCAGGTTAGAAACAAGATAGTCGAGGCGTATCAGGAAATCTCGCGCATGCAGTTTTAAGAAGCCGCGCGGCGCGAGGCGCAAAGGGACAACTAATCCCCCCGCGCCTTACGCGTCAAGATCTAAATAGCTATGGCCCTAAATCTGAACCAGGCGAACCCCTCACGGCTCGTTTCGCTGTGGCGGCGCTTGACCTCTAAACAGAAGTGGCTGTTCGCGCTCTCGAGCGCCTTTGCCCTGCTGTTCATAGCCTGGCTCTTCTACCTGGCGGTTCGAGAGGACTACCAGCTCCTCTACTCGGAACTCCAGCCTGAGGACATCAATTCGGTGGTCTCTAAGCTCAAGGCCAAGAAGATAGCTTACCGGCTGGCGCAGAGCGGCACGGCTGTAATGATCCCAGGCGATAAGCTGGCTGAAACCAGACTGGAGCTGGCCAGCGAAGGCTTGCCCCGCAGCGGTCGCATCGGCTTTGAAATCTTCGATAAGACCAACTGGGGCGTGACCGATTTTACCGAGCAGGTCAACTACCGCCGCGCTCTCGAAGGGGAATTGGAGCGTACCATCCGCAGCCTGGTCGAGGTCCAGCAGGTGCGGGTCCACCTGGCGCTTCCCAAGGACTCGCTCTTTCTGCAACAGAAAGAGGAGAGCAAAGCCTCGGTAGTGATAAAGCTTAAAGGCGACCGGCAGCTGCCGCCGCAGAGCATTTCCGGGATCAGGCACCTTGTGGCGAGCGCGGTTGAGGGGCTCAGGCCCGAGAACGTTTCGATCGTCGATGCCCACGGCAGAATACTCTCCCCCTCCCCGCTTCCCGACCATCCGAATTTAAGCCTTCCCGAGCTGGAACTGGTGCGCAGCGTGGAAAGGGAACTGACCGACAAGGTGATCGCCATCCTGGAACCGGTGGTGGGCAGGGGAAAGGTGCGGGCCAATGCCTCGGTCGAGTTAAGCCTTAATACCACCGAACAGACCGAGGAGATCTATGATCCGACCCGCGTCGCCATCCTGAGCCAGCAGAAATTGCAAGAGGAGATGCCGCGCGCCTCTCCCGCCGGGGTTCCGGGCACGCGCTCCAATCAGCAGGCGCCAGGCGCAACTGCTGCGGGCTCCTCTCTCGTGGCCTATAAACAAAACGAAGTGACCAACTACGAGGTGAGCAAGACCGTACGCCGGACCGTCATGCCAAAGGGAGAGATAAAGAGGGTTTCCCTGGCGGTTGTCATCGATGATAAAACGATCTACGGCAAGGATAAAGACGGCAAGGTCACGGTCGCTTCGGTCCGGCGCACTCCTGAGGAGATAGAGCATATCAAGGGACTGGTGCAGAGCGCGGTAGGCTACGACGAGGCCAGAGGCGACAAAGTTACCGTGGAGAATATCTCCTTCGATCTTCCCGCCCCCTTCGATGAGGAGCCGAAGTCGTTTCTGGCCAGCAACCGCGAGCTGGTTCGCCTGGCTTTAAAATATTTGTCGGTGCTCATTTTGTTCGGACTGGTCTACCTGACCCTGCTGCGCCCGATGAGGCGCAAAATTTCGGATGTGCTCGAGGGGGAAATTGTCGGCGAGGAGCGTCTGGAGCTAAAGGCGCCGGGCTCGCTCCCCGCCGAGCGCAAGCCGCAACCGCAGGCGCTCCCCTCGGGCAGCGAAATGCCGAGCGACCAGGAGCTGGAGGCCGAGATCGAAAAGATCCACGACCTGGTCGATGCCGGGCTCAAGAAGAGCGCGATACTCAAGCGTAAAATGCAGGAGCTGGCGAAGAATAAACCGGAATTAGCGGCGCAGGCTATCAGGATATGGCTGAACGAGGACAGAATTTAGAGCCCCTGGGCGCCAAGGCTACGAGCCTGCGCAAGGCGGCAACCATACTGGTGCTGCTTGGTGATGAAATAAGTAGTTTGATTTTTCGTCACCTGAGCGAAGATGAGATAGAGATTTTAAGCCGCGAGATCTCGCAAATGGACCAGGTTAAGCCGGAAAGCGCCAAGGACGTGCTGGACGAATTTTACAATCTCCTCAATGCCCAGGAATACCTTAACCGCGGCGGGGTGGAATATGCCAAGCGGCTGCTGGTCAAGGCGCTGGGACAGGATGAGGCCCAGAGGCTGCTCGACCGCGTGGTCCGACTGCTCAAGGCTTCGCCTGCCAGCTTCGACCTGCTCCAAAAGGCCGATCCCCAACAGCTCTGCAGGTTCATCCAGAACGAACATCCTCAGACCATAGCTCTTATCCTGGCCCATTTAAACACCAGCCAGGCCGCCGCGGTCCTGCGCTCCTTTCCCATGGAGCTGCAGTCGGAAGTGGTGATGCGCATGGCCAACCTGGAGCATATCTCGCCCGAGATCATCGGCAAAATTACCTCGGTGCTGGACGAAAAGCTGCAAGCGCTGGGCGATTACAGCCGGCAGTCATACGGCGGCATCCGCGCGGTGGCGGAGTTGCTCAACCGCATGGACCCGAGCTTGAGCCGCACCATCCTGGAGCGGATCGAGGCCTCTAACCCGGAGCTGGCCCTTTCGATAAGGGACCTGATGTTCGTCTTCGATGATATTTTAATCATCGACGATATCAGCATGCGCGAAATACTCCAGCATGTCGATAAAAAGACCCTGGCCCTGGCGCTCAAGGGGACGAGCGAGGAGCTGAAAGCCCGCTTCTTCAGCAACATGTCGCAGCGGGCCGCCGAGATCCTGCGCGAGGACATGGAGGCCATGGGCCCGGTCAAGGTGCGCGAGGTGGAGCGCGCCCAGCAGGAGATCATGGCCGTAGTGCGCCAGCTGGAACAGAGCGGCGTGATCAGCTTCAGCGGCGCGGGGACGGAACAGTATGTCACTTAATGCCCTCAGGTTTTTCAAGCAGCCGGACCGCTCCTTCAGCCCCTTCCGTGGCCGTTCGGTAGAGGAGCCCGAGCAACACCAGGACGAAGCGCATCCGGCCGCCGACCTGCCCGCGCCAAATCCCGAGAGCCTGGCGGATCAGCCCCATGTCCAGCAGGAGCTTGAAAGGCAGGCGATTGAACAGATGGCCTTTCAAAAGGGGAGGGATGAGGGCCTGAGGCAGGCGCGCGACGAGCTTTGGCAGGTGTTCGAAAAGCTGGAGCAGACCCTGGCCGAGCTTAACCAGCGTGAAATCGAGCTTTCCGCACAGGCTGAAAAGCTTGCGGTTAAGCTGGCGCTGGAAATTGCCAAGAAAATCGTGCGCCGGGAGCTTCGATCCGACCATACCGCTGTCTTCAGCTCCATCAAGGCCGCCCTCAGCCTCTTCCCTGAAGAGGCGACCATCGCGGTGAAATTGAACCCGGACGATTTCGAGTGGCTGACCGCGAACGGGCTGCCGGAAAACGGCGAGGCGAGCTTTTCCGCCGTAAGCTTGCAACCCGACAGCGATATCGAGAGGGGCGGCTGCCTTATCAGCAGCGATTACGGGAGCATAGATGCCCGGCTCGATCAGCAGTTCCGCGAAATCGAAAGGATTCTACTGGAGGAGTAACCGACAGGGCCATGAGCGGTGATTTTAATGCGGAAGGATATTTAGCCAGGCTGGAAAAATGTGATCCGCTCAAGCTGGAAGGGGTGGTAAAGAAAGTCATAGGCCTGGTTATCGAATCCCAGGGGCCACCTGCCTCCATCGGCGAACTCTGCGATATCATTCCCCACGTCGGAGGCGCGCCGATACCGGCTCAAGTCGTCGGCTTCCGCGACCGCGCCGTCCTGTCGATGCCGTTTTATAAAATGAACGGCGTGCGCGTCGGCGACAGCATCGTCGCGCGCCGCCGGCTGCCTGCAATCAAAGTTGGCGATGAATTGCTCGGCAGGACTATCGATGCTCTCGGCGCCCCGCTTGACGATAAGGGCCCGCTCGGCGCGAAAGACGAGTATCCGCTATACGGCGCGCTGACTAATCCGCTCAGACGGCGCAGCGTGGCGGAGATATTAGAAACCGGCATCAGGACCATAGATGGACTTTTGACCTGCGGCAAGGGACAGCGTATCGGCATCTTCGGCGGAAGCGGCGTGGGCAAGAGCACCCTGCTCGGCATGCTCACCAGATATAGTTCCGTTGACGTCAAGGTCATCGCCCTGGTCGGAGAGCGAGGGCGCGAGGTGCGCTCCTTTATCGAAAAGGACCTGAGAGATGAGGGCCTGTCCCGTTCGGTGCTGGTGGTGGCTACTTCGGACAGCCCCCCGCTCATGCGGCTCCGCGCGGGACTTACCGCCACGGCTATCGCGGAATATTTCTGTCGGCGTAAACATGATGTGCTTTTAATCATGGACTCGTTAACCCGGTTCGCCATGGCCCAGCGTGAGGTCGGGCTGGCGGCGGGAGAACCTCCCTCGGCCAAAGGCTACACCCCTTCGGTCTTTTCCCTGCTCCCCCAACTCGTGGAAAGGGCGGGCTGTTTCGTCGATGCCGGAAGCATCAGCGCGTTCTACACCGTGCTGGTGGAAGGAGATGATATGGCCGATCCGATAGCCGATGCCGCCCGATCGCTGCTCGATGGACATATCGTCCTGTCGCGCGAACTCTCGTGGCGCAACCACTACCCGAGCATCGACGTCCTGCAGAGCAACAGCCGGCTCATGGCCGATATCGTGCCGCAGCCGCAGCAGAACCTGGCCGGCAAGCTTAAGGAATTGCTGGCAGCCTATCAAAAAGCAGAGGACCTCATCAATATCGGCGCCTACGCTAAGGGGAGCAACCAGAAAATAGACCTGGCTATCAGTAAGATCGAAGCGATAAACGCTTTCCTGTGCCAGAGAAGCGATGAGTCGTCACCATACGCGCGGACGTTGGAGCAGTTAAGAGAACTGCTCTCATAAAGGCCTATGGGAAAATTTGTTTTCCCGCTCGAGTCGCTCCTCGATGTGAAGAGGAGCCTGGAGGACAAAGCGGCGGCGGAACTCAGCGCCAGCCTCATGCAACTGGCGGCGGTCGAACGGGAGGTGGAAGAATTGCAGCGCACCCGCAAAAGAGTTGAATCGGAACTGGCCGCAGAGGAGAACCGTAAATTCGATTACAGCAACGCGGTCCTCTATCGAGAATACCTCGAGGCGATTAATTCCCGGCTCAACCTGCTCGAAAAGCAATTGAAACAACATCAGCAGGCCCTCGAGGAGCAACGCGATGAGTTGAAGCGCGCGCGCAGAGAGAAAATGGTGATAGAACGATTGAAGGCTAAAATGCTCAAAGATTTTCTGATAAAAGAGGGAAGGCGCGACCAGAAAGAGTTGGACGAATTGCACCTCATTGCCCTGGAGCTTAACCGGTGATGGAAGAGATCGCTTTAATAGATATCCAGGCGCCGTCCGCCGCCCAGGGCCACGGCGGCAACGCTACCGTGCCCCTCTTTTCCGGCAAGGCCGACTTCCCTGCCGCGCTGCTCGAGCTGTTGCATGAGGCCATCGCCGAAGGCGAAGCGCTGGAGGGAGAGCAGCCGCGCCAAGGAGTGCCTGGCAAAAGGAATAGCGTTGAACAGCGCCGCCCGGGCGAGGACGACAGCGCGGAGAAGGGATCTGCGCTTCTGCTCCAGGCTTTGGTTGAGACAACCCCTCAGCTCCCTCGAGCAAATCCTGAAAAAGCCGGCCGCCTGATCCTGGCGGGAAGCGAAATGATCGGCGGCCTTACAGATCACCGCCGGCCCGAGACCGCCGACCCTTCCGCGCAGCCGAGCGGGCAGGAGCCGGCCGCGCCCGGATCGCAGCCTGAGGCAAGCAGCCGGGAAGCTCCGGGCGAGAGCGATGCGGCGGCGCTCGGCGCGGGCGATTTCGATCAGACCGATGTCGTTAAACTGCGAGCTGAGGCTGAGCCGTTTACGCCCCGCCGTGACGTCCAGCCGCAGTCGGGCGCGCGGCCTCCAGAACAGAGGCGGTCCGGCGCAGCCCCAATGGAGGAAAAACTGTATCACGCGGCGATATCGAAGGGCGGAGCAGCCGGCCTGCTCGAAAAGGCAAATCAGCGGCTGGACCATTCGCCGGTTTACCAGGAGCCGATTCCGCCCAGCCAAGAGGTCTCTCCAGGGCCGCTACCAGCCGAGAGCGCAGTCCGTTACCTCGACATCAGCGTCGAGAGCCGCGGTCGAAGCCGGCCCCAGCGTGAAGCCGACGCCTTGAAAGATGCCAATTTCAGGCAGGCACAGCTACCGGCCGCGACGGAACCACCGCTCCGGGCCGGCTCCGAAACAGAGGTGAACGGCGCCGACCGGCAACAAAAATTATTTGTTCCCGCGCAGGGCCGGGCCGGCAACAGCGAACTGCCTGCGGCCACGCCGTTGCCAGATGCCTCTTCGGCGCGAAACAGCGAAACGGGCCTGAATCACCGCGATGGTCCTCTCGCCGCAGCGCAGCACCATTTGCCGGTAGCAACCGACCACCCGCAAGGACGCCCCTCGAATACCGAAGCAACTGCGGTTGACCTGTTGGAAAAATTCCAGCTCATAGAACAGCTCGTGGAACAGATCAAATCGGCCTCGACCCTGCCTGGCAGAGATAAAAATGCCACAATATTCCTGGCGCTCAAGCCGGAGCAGGCGGCTGGGGAAATCTATATCAGGGCAGAGGCCAGGGACAATATCATTTCAACGGCCATTTACGTCCGGTCGGATGAGCTTAAACGGAGCCTCGAGATAAACCTCGACCTGCTGCAAAGCGCTCTCCGGGCAGCGGGCCTCGGCGTGGATAAGCTGGAAGTGCTGAGCACACGGCACCTCTTTTCGCCCTCCTCGAGCCATGGCAGTTCGCCCGGCCCTCAGCAGGAAGATCGCCGCCATTCAAATAGCAGGCGCGTGGTCGCCTTCGCGCCGAGCCGCGAATCCGACGAATCGACCTTCGGGCGCATCGAACCGGATATAGCGCATAAGATCAGGCGGTTGGAGGAATACGCCTGATGTGAGCATTCAGCAATCAGCCTTCAGTCCTCAGCGTTCAGCAAGACCAGAAAACAACGGTTGATGAACAAACTGGACTTTTGCAAATTTGAAATTCACTGCTCTATCTTGTAGCGGCTAGGGCGCAGTGTACTGCGCCCCTACAGCTTGCCTGGGTGGAACACGACATGCCATCGTACACCTGGCGGTCTGAAGACCGCCGCTACTGGCCCTAAGCTGAAGGCTGATAGCCTTGAGAGAATAAGCAAAAATTGCACACCATCACGCAAATCCTTCTCACCTTATAAACATCCCGCGCGGGGCCGGCTGCCTATCTGGTTTTTAATATTGACTTTCCAGCGGCGGACTATTTGGAACGTCGATTGCTTTGTCCAGCAGCGGAGGCTAAGCTATGGAAGTAACAACGGCGGGAAACCCGGCGCAGGCGCAGCCGAGCACGGCGAGCCTGGACCCGAGCCGACTGCCAACGGGAGAGGCCTTTCTTTCTCTGCTGGTGGCAGAACTGCAAAACCAGGACCCGCTCAGCCCCAAGCAGGGGAGCGATTTCGTCGCACAGCTGGCGCAGTTCAGTTCTCTCGAACAGCTGGTTGCCATTCGCAAAGCCGTGCAGCTTCTATCGGAAAAGCTCGGCGACGGGCAGCCGGTCGGCGACCCGTTTCCTCAGGGTTAGCTCTTTCGTCCGGGCCATCTAAACGATCGAGATAGGAGGAGAATTTTATGTCTACCGCTTTCGGAGCAGCCCTTTCCAGCTTGAGCGCCATATCGAAGGCGCTGGGCGTAATCGGAAACAACCTTGCTAATATTAACACTGTAGGGTTTAAGTCGAGCCGCGTCTCCTTTCAGGACCTGATAAGCCAGCTCCTCGGCCTCAACAATGCCGGCAACCCGATGCAGGTGGGTCTCGGGGTTGCTATCGGGGGAATCGAGACCAAATTTTCTCAGGGAAATATCGTCAATACCGGGGTGGCTACCGATGCCGCCATTGCCGGCAGCGGCTTTTTCGTGGTGAGCGATGGCGTGAAGAACTTCTTTACCAGAGCGGGAAATTTCTCGATCGATGCGCAGGGCAATTTAATCACGTCGCAAGGGCTGTTCGTGCAGGGGTTCCCGGCATCGGCCGGCGGGATTAACGTTAACGCCGGCCTGCAAAATATTAAGGTGCCCTCGGGATTGACCCTGCCGCCGCAAGCGACCAGCCTGGTGCGCATCGTGGCCAACCTCGACGCAGATATGCCGTCCGGCCAGAAGTTCACTACCTCGATTAAGCTTTTCGACTCGCTGGGCGCCGCCCATACCGTGACTTTTACCTTCACCAAAACCTCGAGCGCGGGCTCGCCTCCCGCTTTTGATTTCGACATAACGGTCGATGGCGCCGAAGTTCAGGGCGGGACCGCCGGCACCCCCTTCAGCCTGCTCAGCGGCACCAACGCCAGCGGCAATGGTCCGGGGACCATTACTTTCGATGCCAGCGGCCGCATCAGCAGTATTACCGGCGTAACCACGGTCAGCGGCACAGACTTCGATGTGAAATTCCCTCCGTCCGATGTCACCTTCAGCAACGGAGGGGTGATTAGCGCAGACCAGATACTCTGGGATATCGATAACGATCCGAGCACCAATAACCCGCCGAGCACATTCAACCTGACCTCCTTCTCCGGCGATTCGGCTGTCTCTTCCAGCTTTCAGGACGGCTTTTCCTTCGGCACTCTGGGCGAGATCAGCATAGACCAGAGCGGCGTAATTAGCGGCATCTTCAGCAACGGCGTGGTCAGGCCGGTGGCCCAGATAGCCTTGGCCCAGTTTGCCAACCCGGCGGGCCTGGTCAAGGCCGGCGATAACCTCTTCATCAGCAGCATCGGTTCCGGCGAGCCCAACATCGGAGCGCCCGGCAGCGGCGGTCGAGGCGGACTGATCGGCGCGGCGCTGGAACAATCGAACGTCGATATCGCCCAGGAGTTCGTCAACCTGATACTCCAGCAGCGGGCCTTCCAGGCCAATTCGCGCGTTATCCTGGCCAACGACCTGCTGCTCCAGGAGACCGTTAACCTGGTCCGCGGAGTTTAAGGAGCCAGGAGTCAGTAGCCAGAAGACAGAATAAAATCTTCGGTGCGGCAACTAGAGGTCGGTGGAAAAGAGGCAATGTAGCGGCGGCCTCGAGGCCGTCAGGTGTACGACGATCTGCTAGCGTGTTCCACCCTGGCGCGCTGAAGCTCGCCGCTACAATGTACTTCTAGCCGTACCGAAAATCTTGGCGTTCTTGGCATCATGGCGGTTCAAATAGAAACCGCCAGGGCGCCAAGATAATTCGAGTCGTCGAATCCTTGACACCTGCACGGAGATTCGACGCTCGCCCGACGCGCCAAAACTTGCCTCGAAAAGAGCGGCCTCTCGGGCCTTGCCGGTAAGATGTGGATTTAGAAAAAGTTATCACCAAAAAGCCCCCCCATATCATCCCGACCCTCGCCCGTGGTTCCCCCGCGTTCGCCGGCTGGCATCTGGCATGACGGTTGCATCTTCATCTGTGCCGCAAGAGGCTGGCATATGGTGGATGCTGAGGTCCAGAAAGAAAACAAGGGAACTAAAGCGAGGGGAAAATCTTTTTTAATTTTCTTCCTGGCCACGATCATCGCGCTCGCCTGCGCCGCGCTCGGCTGGTGGTACTTCGTCAGGTACCAGGCCACCGGCCTGGCGCAAGGCTCTGCTCGTGAAGAGGAATTAGCACCTCCAGCGCAGGAAGAGGGCGTGCTCATGCTGGAACCATTCCTGGTAAACCTGGCCGACCCATATGCCAGCCGTTACCTGCGCCTGGCTGTGGCGTTAAGGCTTCGAGATAAAACGCTGGCCGAAGAGGTGCGGAAAGATCACCTGGTTGTGGCGCGGCTTCGCGATGGAATATTGACCCTGCTTTCGACGAAAAACTCCAGGGACCTGCTGACGCTGGAGGGGAGAGGAAAGCTGCGCGAAGAGATTAAAGTTAAAGCGGAAACGATCCTGCCTCAGGGGAGCGTTAAAGAAGTGCTGTTTACCGATATGATCATGCAGTTGTAGGAGCAACAATACATGGCTGTCGATGGCGCGGCTGATAAAACGGCTGCGAATACAGCGGAAAGGGGCCTGCTAGGCCTGGAGAACCTGGGCGACGTCCCGGTGATAGTGCAGGTGCACCTGGGCGGAAAGCGGATGAGCCTGGCCGAGATACTGGAGCTGCGCCTGGGATCGTTGGTGGATGTCCCCAGATCGGCGGGCGAAAACCTGGAGATTCGAGCCAATGGGCGCCTGCTGGCCATGGGCGAGGTGGTGATGATCCAGGACGTGATAGGGATCCGGGTAACCGAAATCGTGGAGTCTTGAAGTGCAACACCTGCTATTGGCGCTGTGCCTTAATTTTTTCTTGTTTGCGCAGGCGGCTGCCGGTTACCCTGCGCCTGCCGCAAATGCCCCGACTGCCGAGTCCGGGGGGCAGACACTGGCCTCCACCGCCAGCGCAACCACGGTCCAGGCACTGAAGACGGCCGGATTGGCACTGGCCCTGTGCAGCGCCTTCCTCATCGGCGCCTACTGGCTGCGACGGTTGCGCGGAGAGCAGCCGGGCCGCCTGTTAAAGGTGGTTGAGGTCACGCCGCTCGGCAACGCCCGCACCCTTACGGTAATCGAGATTAACGGCTCGCGCTATCTCATCGGCTCCACAGCCCAGAACATCTCTCTGCTTACCAAACTTGAGGGCCAGCCCGAGCAGGAGGCGTTTCCCGTGATCGGATCGAAGGCCGGCGGCACGGCCGTCAAACGCGAGAGATGGAGCCAGAGCGAGGTAATCTCCAGGTTGCGCGAGCTTCACAGGGCACTGAGGTTTTAGCGCGGTTTTAGATCGGATGCAGGGAGGCGACGTGATGGGCCTTGTCACCATAGGGACACGTAGAGCGCGGAGATCTCCGCGCACCCTGCATCTCTGTGGCGCATTTAAACCTTCGTTCAACTCGACCCTACGCGCGGTTAAAAACCGCACTGGCGATATGCTCGTGCTCGGAAGGATACTGCCAGCCATCATCGTCCTCACCCTTCTGCTGAGCGGCGGAGCGCTCGCTCAAGGTCAGGAGCCTGAGCTTAAGCTGCGGCTGACGGGTGGCGGGAGCCAGGCAAGCCTGTCGCTTCCTCTGCAGATCCTGATACTGCTGACGTTTCTTACATTTTTGCCCGCAGCCTTGATTTCCTTAACTTCCTTCACCCGAATCATAGTGGTGCTTCACTTTTTGCGCCAGGCCCTGGGAACCCAGTCGACCCCCACTAATCAGACCCTGATCGGGCTGGCCCTTTTCCTGACCTTCTTCATAATGGCTCCGGTCGGCGATCGAGTTTACCAGCAGGCGCTCCAGCCGCTACTCGAGGGCAAAGTGACCTTAAGCGAAGCCCTGCGCAACTCGGAGGAGCCGCTGCGCGGTTTCATGCTGCGGCAGACCAGGGAGAAAGACCTGGCCCTTTTTGTCGGCATCGCCAAGCTCCCTCAACCTCGAAACGCGGCAGAGCTGCCGCTGCGTGTAATAGTTCCGGCCTTCATGATCTCCGAATTGCAGACTGCTTTTCAGATAGGCTTTGCCATTTTTTTGCCCTTTTTGGTCATCGACCTGGTAGTTTCTTCGGTGGTGCTGTCGCTGGGCATGCTGCAACTGCCGCCGATAATTATCTCGACCCCTTTTAAGATCTTATTGTTCGTTCTAGCCGACGGCTGGAACCTGATCGTGGGCTCCCTGGTCAGAAGCTTCGTGTGACGGGATATGGACGCAGAGCTGACGATACGCCTGGTAAAAGAGGCGCTGGAGGTGGCGCTGATCATTAGCGGGCCGTTGCTTCTCGCGGCCCTGCTCGTGGGGATCGGCGTGAGCATTTTGCAGGCGGTTACTTCGATTCAGGATTTCACGTTATCTTTCGTGCCGAGAATGGCGGTTGTATTTATCGTCCTGGTCCTGATCTTTCCCTGGATACTGCGGGTGCTCAAATCCTATGCTGCGCAGATTTTCGCGGGCCTGGCTCAGTTTGTCACCTGACAGGAGAGAATGATGCCCACACATCTCGTTGGCCTCCAAGAGGCGATGAAGTTCGCTCTGGTTCTCACCCGAGTGGGCAGCATCATGCTTTTCATGCCTCCGCTCGACGGCCGGCAGGTCCCAGTTCAGATTAAGGCTTCGCTCAGCCTGTTTTTAGCGCTCGCCCTTCATCCCGTGCTCGCGCCGTCGATTCCGGAGGTCGAGCACAACGTTTTCCAGCTGGGCCTGGCGGCGGCAAAGGAGCTGTTCTTCGGCTTTGCCATCGGCCTGGTAATGCGTTTTCTCTTCGATGCCTTCATGGTCGCGGGCCAGCTTGCCGGCTTTCAAATGGGCTTTTCGCTGGTCAACGCGATAGACCCGCAATCTATGGTCCAGGCCTCTTTCATCTCGACCCTTTACGGCCTGACCGCGACGGCGCTTTTTATGGTCATGGGGACGCATCGCTGGTTGATCGCAGCGGTTGCCGAGAGCTTCAGCCTCGCGCCTCCGGGCAGAATTCATATCAACGCATCGCTGGCCTACTCTCTGCTCGAGTTAAGCGGCCGGATGCTGGTGGTCGGCCTGCAGCTTGCCGCCCCGATACTGGCAGTGCTCATCGCGGCAGATGTGGTTTTCGGGGCGCTGGGCAGGTTTGCCGCCCACGTCCAGATTTTTCTGCTCGCTCTGCCGCTCAAGGTCTTTTTGGGAATTTTTGTTACCGCCATGAGCTTAAGCCTCTTTCCCCGTTTTGTCGCGGATAAACTTGATTTCGCCTTTCACGGCGTGCGCGCCCTTATCGCGGCGCTCGGCAAGTGAGGTGAGCGGTGGGATTGTTCGTTTCGCAGGACCGGACCGAGAGGGCCACGCCGCGCCGCAGAAAGAAGGCGCGCGAGGAGGGAAAGAGAGCACAGAGCAAGGAGCTTGCTCCGGCGCTGGTGCTCACCGGGACTTTTCTGCTTCTTTCCAGCAACGCGGCGCGCGCCGTAGCCGCCGGGCGAGACCTCCTCCGCGAGCTGCTTGCCTCCGGATTGGCCCAGCCGCCCAGCCAGTCGATGCCCGACCTCTGGTTCAACCAGATCGCCCTGGTCCTGGCGAAGATGACAGCCCTGCCGCTGCTGCTTTTCATGGCTCTGGCCTTGATGGGCAGCGCTATTCAAGGCCCTCCGGTTTTCTCGGCCGCTCCCCTGGCACCCAACTGGACGCGCTTGAGCCCGAGCCAAAACCTGGCGCGGCTGGTCTCGCTTGGCGGGCTGGTCGAGATGGGCAAAGGACTGCTGCTCTTCACCGTAGCCGCTTATATCGGCCTGGCTTGGGGCGGCGAAAATATCGCGAGGATCATGTCTCTGCTCTTTTCGCCGCCGCAGCAGATCGCCTCGAGTTTCGTCGATCTAACTTCGGCCCTTGCCCTGCGCTTCGGGCTCTTCCTCATGGTCCTGGCCGGGCTCGATTACCTCTTCCAGAGGTTTCGCTTCGAGCGGAGCCTCAGAATGACCAAACGCGAGGTGAAGGAAGATTTAAAGGAGAGCGAGGGCGACCCGTTGATCAAGGGTCGCATTCGCAGGCTGCAGCGCGAGCTGTTGCGGCGGCGCATGATGGCGGCCGTGCCGCGCGCCGACGTGGTGGTGGCCAATCCCACCGAGTATGCCGTGGCCCTCTCTTATCAGATGGAGAAGATGGCGGCCCCGGAGGTGGTAGCGAAGGGTCGAGGCCACCTCGCGCGGCGCATCAGAAAGATCGCGGCCGAGCACGGCGTCCCGATTGTGGTTAACCCCCCGCTGGCGCAGGCCCTCTACCGGAGCGTGGAGGTCGGCCAGCAGATCCCGGCGGCGCTTTATCGGGCGGTGGCCGAGGTCCTGGCCTATCTCTACAAGGCGCGCATGATGGCGCATGGGTAAGAATATGCATTCGCTGGCGCGAAAGCGAGAGCTGTTTTCCGAGCTGATCAGCCCCGACATCGTCCTGGCCATGGGCGTCGTCCTGCTCCTCATCGTGATGATCGTCCCGCTGCCGACTCTGGTCCTCGATCTCCTCATCTCGTTAAACATCACCCTTTCGATCGTCATGCTCCTGGTCGCCATGTACGTGCTCGACCCGGTCGATTTCTCCGTTTTCCCCTCGCTTTTGTTGCTCCTGACTCTCTTCAGGCTTTCGCTGAACATCGCTTCGACCCGTCTGATCCTCCTGCAGGGGGGCGAGGGGACAGCAGCCGCCGGCCGCGTGATCCAGGCCTTCGGCCAGTTTGTGGTCGGCGGCAATTACCTGGTGGGAGTGGTCATTTTCCTCTTGCTCATCGCCATACAGTACATCGTCATCAATCACGGGGCGGTGCGCGTTTCCGAAGTGGCGGCGCGCTTTACGCTCGATGCCATGCCCGGCAAACAGATGGCGATCGATGCCGACCTGAATGCCGGGATCATCGATGAGAAAGAGGCCAGGTCGAGGCGCGAGCGCATCGCGCAGGAAGCCGACTTTTATGGAGCAATGGACGGAGCGATCCGCTTCACCCAGCGCGATGCAGTTGCCGGGCTGATCATCATAGTCGTTAACATCGCGGGGGGGCTAATCATCGGCACCGTGCAGCAGGGGCTGTCTCTGGCGGAAGCGCTTTCGAGTTACACCATTCTTACCGTCGGGGATGGCCTGGTCACCGCCCTCCCCTCTCTCCTGGTCTCAACGGCCGGGGGCATCGTAACCACCAGGGCCGCTTCTGAGTCGAGCCTGGGATCGGAGGTCTCGAAACAGCTTTTCAAGAACCACAGGCCGATGCTGCTCGGCACGAGCACTCTGGCCCTGCTCGCGCTGGTGCCTGGATTGCCCAAGATGTCCTTTTTGCTGCTCGCCTCGTTGCTCGGGGGCGCCGCCTATCTCTCGTATCGCCAAAGCGAAGCCGGCAGCGCCAGGAGAACTGAGCAGGAGGCGCCGCGCGCGGGAGCGCCGGAGAAAATCGAGGCCCTTTTGAAGGTGAGCCCGCTCTCGGTAGAACTCGGCTACGCCCTAATTTCCCTGGCCGAAGCGGGGCGCGAAGGAAATATCCTCGACAAGATCAAGTTCATAAGGAGGCAGCTGGCCCTTGAGCTGGGGATCATTGTTCCGCCGATCCACGTGCTAGACAACCTGCAGCTAAAACCACGACAGTACGCGATCCTGCTGAGGGGGGTTGAGGTTGCCAGCGGAGAGCTTTGGCCCGATCATGCTCTGGCCATTAACCCCGGCGAGACGCAGGGGGAGATAAACGGCATCCCTACCCGGGAGCCGACCTGGGGGCTGCCCGCCTTCTGGATAAAACCGGTGGAGCGCGAAAGGGCCCAAGCCCTCGGCTACACCGTGATCGATCCTACCACGGTTTTCTGCACGCATCTTGGCGAGGTGATCAGAACACATGCCCACGAACTGCTCGGCAGGCAGGAGACCAAGACCCTGCTGGACTATCTGGCGGAGAGCCATCCGAAGCTGGTCGAGGAGGTGGTGCCCAAGGCGCTCTCGGTCGGCGAGGTCCAGAAGGTTTTGCAAAACCTGCTCAGAGAGCGGATCTCGATACGCGACCTTGTCACGATCCTGGAGGCGCTGGCCGATTACAGCCCGATTACCAAGAACAGTTCTCTCCTGACCGAATATGCCCGGCAGGCCCTGGGTCGAGCCATCTGCAAGCAGTTCCAGAACGCGGCGGGAGAGCTGGGGGTTTTGACCCTCAGCCCCGAGATCGAGCGGATGCTCACCGAGGCTTTGACCCGCGCCGGGCAGGGCGCGCCGGCGCTCGATCCCCGCCTGGCGCGCGAGATAATAAACCGCGTCAAGGCCGCCGTCGAAAAGAGCACCAACAGGCATGCGCCGGCCTTGCTCGCTCCCCTCGTCATACGCGCCTACCTGCGCCAGCTCCTCGAACGCGAGCTGCCGAACCTGGCGGTATTATCGCACCAGGAGATCCCGCCCGGGATCAACGTGGTGTCACTGGGGATGATATCGTGAGGATGAAAAAATATTACGCAGCTACAGTAAGGCAGGCTTTGGATCAGGCCAAGGCCGAACTGGGAGAAAACATCTCGATCGTATCGACGCGCACGGCAAACAGCCGCAGCGGCCGGCTGTTCCGGCCGGAAACGCAGTGCGAGCTGGTCGTGGCTATAGATGATCCCGCATTCGAAGGTCCCGGTCAGGCCGACCTGCGCTTTGCAGAATGGCATGAGATCAAAAGCGAGATCGCCGAACTGCGCTCGGCCCTGGACCGGCTGGCCGGCTACGTCTTCGAGAGCCGCGCTATCTGCAAAAATGGGATCGAGCTTTACCGGACTCTTGCCGAGAGCGGCATTGAGCATGAACTGGCTTATAGCCTGGCCAGGGCGTTGGCCGAGCGCTTTAAAAATGAGGGCGAAGGAAGAGGGCAGCGGAAAAGATCGCAATTGAGCGCGCACTTCGCCGAACTGCTAAAGGAACTGGTCTCGATCTCCCCATTGGAGACCGGCAGAGAGGAAGGGCCGCGCATCGCGGTATTTATCGGTCCGCCCGGCGTCGGCAAGACCACGAACATCGCCAAGCTGGCAGCCCGTCACGCTCTGGAAAGGCGGGAGGAGGTGCTGCTGGTAACTCTCGATACCTATCGCATAGCTGGCATGGACCAGCTCGAATCTTACGCCAGAATCATAGGAGTGCCTTTTGAAACCGCCGGCAACTTGGAGGAACTGGAGCGCAACCTCGCGGCCAGAGGTAGCTTTTCCCCTAAAGATCTGATCCTGGTGGATACAACCGGCTGCAGCCACAAGAATCGGGCCATGCTCGAGGAGCTGGCGGCCGGCCTGCGCGTGGGGGCGGGGCCGGTCTCGCCCCGGCAGGTGGAAAAGCACCTGGTGCTCAACGCCGCATCCAAAGCCCGCGACCTGCACGAGGTCATCGACAGCTTCGGCCGTCTCCATCCCAACAAGCTCCTCTTCACGCGGCTCGATGAGACTTCGACTTTCGGCAACATCCTCAGCGCGGCGGTGCGGGCCGGAATACCCCTTTCCTACCTCAGCTGCGGCCAGAATGTGCCGGATGACATCTCGGTGCCTACCGCCGATGGCCTGGCCGAACTGCTCCTGCCAGCCGGAGGCTTAAGGACTCGATACGGGGAGAGGAAACCAAATGAAGCAAACGGAACAAGGAGAAAGACCTGTGCTGCAAAAGAAGTTCCCTGACCTGCCGTTCACCATCTCCGTCACCAGCGGCAAGGGGGGAGTGGGCAAATCTAACGTCGTGGTCAATTTGGCCATCGCTCTTGCCGAACTGGGCAAACAGGTCACGGTGCTGGACGGCGACTTAAGCCTGGCCAATATCGATGTGCTTCTCGGGCTTATGCCGCGCTTCCACGTCGGGCACTCGATCTGGGGCTATCGGGCCCTGCCTGAAATAAGCATCGAGGGCCCGGCCGGCATCAGGATCCTTCCGGCCAGCAGCGGGCTGTCGGCGCTCAGCGAGCTGACCCAGGAGCAAAGGTTCAAGCTGATGGCGGATCTGGCCGACCTGCTGCGCGAGGATGACTATCTTATCGTCGATACCGCGGCCGGCATCTCGGGCAACGTCACGTCCTTCCTGCACATCGCCGATATGGTGATCGTGGTGTGCGTCGAGGAGCCGACCTCGCTGGTAGACGCCTATGCAGTTATCAAGGTTTTAATCAGTGAGGACCGCAATAAGGATATAGGAGTGCTGGTAAATCTGGTCGAGAGCAGCGCCGAGGCGGAAAGGATCTTTAATAATTTGAACCTGGTGGTCGAGCGATTCCTCCATCGCCCGTTGCGCTTTCTCGGCTCGATTTATCGGGATAAAAAGCTGTGCCTGGCGGTAGAGCAGCAGCGGGCGATACTGGAGGAGTTCCCCTCCTCTCCGGCCAGCCGCTGCTTTAGAGAGATCGCCGCCCGAATAGCCCGAGGCGGTTGCGCGCAGCCAGAGGCCGGCAGAGCTGCTCAAGTTCTAAGGGGGCTCGAGCGATGGTGAGCCACAGGTTGCTTGATCTCGGCGCGGAGCTGGGCGAACTGAGCGGCGACCAGAAGGAAAAACTGATACGGGAGCACTCGGTTCAGATTCGCTGCTTCGCTAAAAGGATCGCGGCCAAACTGCCGCCCGGCACCCTGGAGGAAGGGGATCTCATTAACATCGGAATACTGGGCCTTTTGCAGGCGGCTCGAAACTTCGACCCCTCGAGGGGAGTTAAATTTAAGACCTTTGCCGAATCGCGCATAAAGGGAGCCATGCTCGATACCTTGCGCTCTCTGGATCCAGCCTCGCGCAACCAGCGCCGCAAGGCTAAGCAGGCCAGGCAGGTCTATATGGAGCTTGAGCAAAAGCTCGGGCGGCCGCCGAGCGATGAGGAGATGGCTGCAGCCCTGAGCTTATCGCTGGAACAATGGCACGCGCTTCTCGAGGAGATCAGCTGCTTGAACCTGGGCATGTTTCAGCCGGTGCGCGACAGCCAGGCCGGAGCAACCGATGGGGGCGCTCAACTGGTCGCCTATTTTCCAGACGCTTCTCAAGATGATCCGTATTTCGTTTTTTACCGCGAGGAGCTGAAGCGGATCATAGCCAGGGCCATCGAGGAATTACCCGAAGAGGAGCGACTAGTAGTCTCGCTTTACTACTTCGAAGAGCTGACCTTCAGGGAGGTAGCCGCGGTCCTGGAGATCAAAGAGGCACAGGCCTGGCGCCTGCACGCCAAGGCGCTCATGCGTTTGCGGGCCAAACTCCATGCCCTGGGTGCTGAACGCAATGGAGAGGAATAGAATTTTATCCCAGGAGGAGGTGAACGCCCTGCTCTCCGCGATGAGGGAGCGGGGCGAGGGCGAGAGCAGCCAGGAAATTGCCGCGGCCTCGCGCCAGGTATGCCTCTACGACTTTCGCCGCCAGGACAGGATATCGGAAGAGCAGCGCCGATCCCTGCATTTCCTCCACGACTACTTCGCGCACAGCCTCTCCTATTCGCTTTCCGCCTATCTGCGCGCCTTCGCTGAAGTTAGCCTTAAATCGGTCGAACAGATGATCTACTCCGATTTCCTGCAGAGCTTGCCCGACCCTACGGTCTTCTGCTCCATATCCATGCCCCCCTTCGACAGCAACGCCGCCATGGAGATCAGCCCGAACCTCGTGCTCTCCGTGATCGATATCCTGCTCGGCGGGTCGGGACAGCCGCCCAAGCAGGTGCGCGAGATCACAGACATCGAACAAAAAATCATCGAGGGCTTTATCGCAGTTGTGCTGCGCGATCTAAAAGAGGCCTGGAAGTCCTTCCAGGAGCTGGATCTCAAGCTCGAGGACCTGGGGACCAAACCGCACCTGCTGCAGATTATCCCCCCCGGCGAGATCATCGTGGTTATATCCTTCGAGATTAAAGTGGGGGAAAACCGCGGCAATATGAGCCTGGGCATTCCCAGCGTTTTGTTGAAGGTAATGCGCCATCGCTTCGACCAGGCCGTTTCGCTCAAGCGCAAACATGCCCCGACCGGCGAGAGCTGCCGGATAAAAAAGCTCGTCGAGAAGATCCCGTTCACGGTTACCGGCGAGATACACGGCGGTTTTCTAACGGTCGAGGAACTTATCAAGCTGGAGCCAGGAGACGTTATTCGCTTTCCCAGACAGGTGGGTGATCCGGTACTGGTTGCTGCGGATGGAGTGGTTAAACTGACGGCGGACGTCGTGACCATAGGCAACAGGAGGGCGCTGCAAATACGCGGCCTCGAGGACGAGGGATGATCGGGAAGATCAGATGAGACCTGAGGGAAAGGAGAAATCATCATGGAAGGACCTGAAAGGATCTCTGAGGAGAGAGAGGCGTCCCGCAACCTGGAGCGGATCTTAAAGATCGAATTGCCGGCCGTCATCTGTTTGGGCCAGACGACTATGATGCTCAGGGACGTCTTGAAGTTAAGCCTCGGCTCGATCATCGAGCTGGGAGTAACGGCGGACGACCCGGTCAGCTTGATGGTCAACAACCATGTGATAGCTCGGGGACAGGTGGTAGTGGTCGACGGCAACTATGGCATCAGGATCACAGAGATAGAAAGCGCCGCCGAGCGCATCCGCCGATTGGGTAACACCGATGCATGAGATCTGTCTTTTGCTCAGTTTAACAGCATGGGCGGGAATCTTGCTGCTGCGCCGCCGCGACCGGCTGAAGCTCAGGCAGATGCAGCAGCAATTGGCCGAGGCCGCCCAGGGGCTGCTCGGGCTGTGCCAGGCCATGGAGCGGCTGGACAAGCACAAGGATAACGATAAGAGAACGCCCGCCGAGAACGGCGCGAAATTAAACGGGCTGGACAAACGCCACTACGTCCTTTCGCTGGCCGGTCGAGGCCTGAACTGCCGACAGATTGCCGAGCGCCTGCGCATACCCCGCGGCGAGGTGGAGCTTTTCCTGAGCCTGGAGAGGCTGCGCGCCCCCTCGGACGAGAAAATTCAGCGCCGCGGCGCAGCGAACTGCGGATTGAACATGGGCGATTTCCGCGCCTCTCGCGCGCGCGGCGAGGAAGTCGCCCGAACCGGAGCTAACCGATGAGCGAAAAGCTAAAAGTCGCCTCCTTAGCCGCCGCCTGGGACGGCGTCTCCTATTACCGCGCCTACCTGCCGTTTGAAGAACTGGCCTCGCAGGGCGAAGTGGAGTTCCTGGACAATAGAAGAATTTTCGAGGCCGACGTCGTCCTGGTACAGAGGGTCTTCCTCGGGCCGATGGCCGATCTGGTCCGCGAGCTGAAGCGACAGGGGGTGCGTCTGCTCTACGATATAGACGATGATCCCTTCCACGTCCCGCCGCAACACCCGGCCTACCGCCTTTACCAGTCGCCCGAAACCAGGCGCAAGCTCAACCAGACGCTCTCTTCGGTCGATTTGATCGTGTGCGCTACAGAACCGCTTAAGAGGGCGCTGGCGGAAAGGCTGCTTAAAAAAGTGCCCATCGAGGTCATCGGAAACTATCTTGACTTTCGCGGCTTCTGGTCCCCCGAGCTTCTCGAGCAGACGCCCCCGGCCAGGCTGCCGGGCAAGCTGGTCATAGGGTGGAGCGGCGGGCTCGGCCACAACCAGGACCTGGAACTGCTGCGCGGGCTGTTCGCAGAGCTGGCACGGCGCTACGGCGATCGAGTTCATTTTCGATTTCTGGGCATATGGCCGGAATATATAAAAAATGAAGTGCCTGAGGATCAATTCGAGGCCTTTGCCTGGGTCGAGGTCAGCCGTTACTCCATGGCCTTGCATCAGCTTGGCCTGGACGTCGCGCTCGTCCCGCTGGTGGACAACCAGCACAACCGCTCGAAGACCATGCTCAAGTTCCTGGAGTTCTCGGCGCTCCGAGTCCCCTGTGTGGTGAGCGACGTCGGGCCCTATCGTTCGATACCGGAGGGCTGCGCCGTCAAGGTGGAAAACCGGCCGCAGCGCTGGCTGAAAGCGGTCTGCGAGCTGGTGGAGAGAGAGGCCGAGCGCAAAGAATTGGCTGAAAGAGCATATTCATATGTGCGCGAGAACTTCGACGTCGCCAGGGGAGCCGAACGCTGGCTCGAGGCCCTGCTCGCCACCAGGCCCGAGCCGGGCCGAAAGCCCTTCGCCCTCGAAGCAGGGGGGGTGCCGGCGAGTCCGCCGCCCGTTGACGTCGTGGTGCCGATACACAACGCCTACGAGGACCTGGTTCGCTGCCTCGATTCGGTTCTGAAACACACCGACCTCGAGCGCCACCGCCTGGTCTTAATCGACGATGGCTCGACCGACCGCCGCGTGCCCGCCCTGCTCGAGCGGTTCGCACGCCTGGCGCCGGTCGAGCTTATCACCCACGCCGAGCCCTGGGGGTTCGTGCGCAGTTGCAACCAGGCGATGCAGTTGAGCAAAAATGACCTGGTCCTGCTTAACTCCGATACCGTGGTTCCGGAACGCTGGCTGGAAAAGCTGCAGCAATGCGCCTACGCGCGCCGCGATATCGGGACCGTCACGCCCCTGTCCAACGAGGCTACCATACTGACCATCCCGGTTGGACAGCAAAAGGCAACCGACGGCCTGGTGGAGGTCAATGCTTTCCTCGAACAACGAGGCTTTCCCTACCTGGAGATCCCGGTAGGCGTCGGGTTTTGCCTCTATCTCAAGCGCGAGGTGCTGGAAAAGTACGGATATTTCGACGCCGAGACCTTCGGGATGGGCTACGGCGAGGAGAATGATCTCTGCCTGCGCATCAGGCCCGAGTACCGCAACGTCGCCGATACCAGGACCTTTGTCTACCACAAGGGGGGCGCCAGCTTCGGCGCGCAAGCGGCGGCGCGCCGCCAGGAAAACGAAAAGAAACTGAGGGAAAAGCACCCGATCTACGAATCGCTGCTGCTGACCTGGCACTGCTCCGACCCCCTTTTAGAATTGCGCGCGGAAGTATCGGACCGCTTTAATCCTCTCCCTAAAGTCCTGTACGTGGTGCACAGTTTGTTTTTCAACGCCGGGACGGAACTTTTCACCCAGACCCTGATGCGGGAGCTTAAGGACAGCTTCCGGAGCTTTGCCATTTATCCCGAAGGGGGGTTCCTGGCCATGGCAACAAGCGAAGGCTGGGGAGCGGTTATCCCAACCACCGATATCACGCGCCTCAAATATGTTGAGAGCGAGCCCAGGAGCGAAGCGGCGTTCCGACGGTATCTCGAGCTTTTGCGGCCCGATATTGTTCATTTTCAGCACCTGATTTTTTATCCACTTAACTTCCCAAGGATCGCCCGCGAGTTCGGGGCCCGTTGCATATGGACTCTGCACGACAGTTATATGCTCTGCCCCGACCCGTTTTTAATGGGCCGGCCGAGCGAGAATTTCGAGCACTGTCTGGACGCGCAGAAGTGCGCATCGAGCGGCTGCTTTACCCGAAAATTCGGGCTCCCGGCAGAGCTGGCGCTCAGGCGGCGCGCGCTGGTTAAAGAGATCCTGGAAAAATATATTGATATAGTCATAGCCCCTTCCGAGTTCATTGCCAGGATGGCTTCCAGGGCCTTCGGCATTAGCCCGATGGTTGTGCCGCATGGCGTCAGGCGGCTCGAGGTTGCGAAAAGGCCCTCGCCAAAGACGCGCATCGGCTTCATAGGAAACGCCACCAGCTACAAGGGAGCGCAGCTGCTCTTCGATGCCTTCAGCCTGATCGAGGGTGAGGATCTGGAGCTAAACGTTTATGGAAACTTGCCGGCGTCGAGCGACTTGAGGGTTCCGCGCGACCCGCGCATCAAGCTGCGCGGGCCCTTTCGCCCTTCCGATCTCCAGGAAGTGCTCGCGGAAATAGACATAGCAGTTGTCCCTTCGCTCGTCCCCGAGTCGTTTTGCTTCACGTTAAGCGAGCTGGCGCAGGCTAAGATACCGACCCTGGTCTCTAATCGCGGCGCCCTGCCGGAACGAGTCGATCCAGCAGTTGTCTTCGAGCCAACGGTCGAGGGCTTGAGACAGAAGCTCCTCGAAATGCTGGCCGATCCGAAAATGCAGGCCAGGGCCGCTCGCTACGCCTACGAGAAAGTGACCTTTTTAGATCAAGAGCTGGCTTTCTATCGGTCCCTTTACAGCGAGCTGATAAGCGGCCGGCTCTGCTTTTCAGCGCAACCTAATCTCGCCGTGAGGAGTATAGACTAAGGATGAAAACACCAGGTGGTGGCAATAAATTCGATTTGCATCTGCTGCTGGCTGAGGCTTACCTTCAAACGGGGGCGATGGATGAGGCGGCAGCTCACTACCAGGAAGCTTTGCGGCTCAAACCCGAGAGCGAGGCGCCTTATCTGGCGCTGGGGGCCATTGCGCTAAGAAGAGGCGATGCTGAAGGCGCGCGCGCCTGTTTCGCACGCGCGCTTGAGTTGAACGCGAGAAACGAGAAGGCGTTGTGCGGGCTGGCAATGGCGCTATCGCAGCTCGGCGAACAGAGCGAAACTTTCGAGCGATGCCTGGCCGCGTTGGGAATCAGCGCCCAAAACCTGGCTTCCCTATTTCGAAAGGTGATCCTCCTGCCCGAGAGGTGTTGCCTCATCCAGGTGGACGGAATGCCCATGTATATCCATAAAGACACTTTTGAGTTCGAAAACTATGTTAAAGGATGGGAGCCCTATACCACAGAGCTTTGGAAACAATCGGTAAAAGAGGGAGCGCTGGTCTTGGATATAGGAGCACAATACGGCTACTTCTCACAGCTGGCGGCAAAGCGAGTTGGGCCTAAGGGGCGAGTATATGCCTTCGAGCCAGAGCCCGAGAACTTCGAGCTGCTAAGCCTTAACGTGGAGATGAACCGACTCGCAAACATCCAGCCTGTGCAAAAGGCGGTCGCAGATAGGTCGGCCAGCGCGAAGCTGATCCTCTATCAGGAGGGCTCCGGCCTCCACTCGATTTATCGGCGGCCCGACAGCCAGGGGGTGACAACGCGGGAAGAAATATCGGTCGAGTGCATCGCCCTCGATGAATTTTTAGAAGGATCGTCCGTGGATCTTATCAAGCTCGACATCGAGGGGGGCGAGCCGGCTGCTCTGGAAGGCATGAGAGAGACCATCGCCCGCAGCCCAAACCTTACCATGTTCGCTGAGTTCGCGCCCATACTCCTCCGCCAGGCGGGAGTTGAACCCTGGGACTACCTCGACCAGATCAGGGACCTCGGATTCGAGGTGCACTTCATAGATGATCACGGCTTCTGCCTGAGGCCAATTACGAAGGGGTTCGTTCGGAGCGAAGACCCCTGGTGGTGCGCTAACCTATATTGCTTAAAACAAGATCGAGGCGCGGGGTGACGGCTTTTTTAATCGGTTCCGACCTGCAATCATTTCACATGGCGCGAGAAGATTTTGCTCAAATAAAAGGAGGCGGGAGCCAGGAGGAGAGCCATAAAGGGCGCGGGGTACGGCCTTTACCCGCTATTTTCTTTGGCACGTGGATTGCTTTCTCTCAACCGCGGAGAGGGAAGATGCTGAGCGGATTCTACACCGCCTACGCCGGGCTGGAGGCCCAATATAACGCCCTGAACATCCTGGCCAACAACCTGGCTAATATCGACACAAACGGCTACAAAGAAGACCGCCTCTTCTACACGGTTTTCGCCAGCCAGGTATTTGCCGGCGGCGGGCCGCTCGAGGCGGCGGTCAACACCAGCATCGTGCTTGGAGGACAGGCCATCAACTTCGCGCAGGGGGAGCTTGTGGAGACGGGCAACGGGCTTGACCTTGCGCTGCTTGGGCCCGGCTTCTTTGTCGTTGCCGCCCCGTGGGGCCTGCGCTACAGCCGCGACGGGGCTTTCAGCTTAAATGGCGCAAGGCAGATAGTGAATTCCTCGGGATATCCGGTGATCGGCGAGGATGGAAATCCGATCGTCCTGCCGCCGGGTCGCATCGAGGTCAACCGTTCGGGCGAAATCAGCGTAAACGGCATCCGCACGGCGAGGTTGAAGATCGTCGATTTCCGCGAGCGCCAGGGCCTGGTCAAGGAGGGGGGCTCGCTCTTTCGGCAAAGCGACCCGAACGCGCGAGAAGAGACGGCCGCGAGCTTCGAGGTCAGGCCGGGCTTCATCGAGAAGGCTAACGTCAACGCGCTCAAGATTACCGCCGATATTATATCGGCGCTGCGCCAGTTTCAGTTCATGGAGCGCTCGATCGATCTGTTAATGAACCAGATGAGCGGAGAGAGCATTAACCAGCTCGGGAGGTTCTAGGAGGAGACCATTATGATGCGCGCGCTTCACACTGCGGCCACCGGCATGCGTGCCCAGGAGCTGAACATCGACATCATCGCCAATAATCTGGCCAACGTTAACACCGCGGGCTTTAAAAGGCGCCGGGCGCAGTTTCAGGACCTGCTCTATCAGAACCTGCGCACTGCCGGCTCGGCCAGCACCGGCTCGACCGAAGTGCCGACCGGGCTTCAGGTGGGCCTCGGCTCGAAACCGGTGGCGACGGAGGTCCTTTTCCAGCAGGGGAACTTCACGGTCACAAACAATCCACTGGACCTGGCGATCGAAGGACCCGGGTTCTTCCAGGTCCTGCTGCCGGACGGGGAGCTGGCCTACACGCGCGCCGGCTCCTTCCACCTCAATCGAGAGGGACAGATAGTTACCGCCGACGGCAATCCGCTCGAGCCGAGCATCACCATACCGCAAAACGCGCTGAGCATCGACGTGGGGAAGGATGGAACGGTCTCGGTCATCTTGCCCAATCAGACCTCGGCAACTCAGGTCGGCCAGATTCAAATCGCTACCTTTCCAAATCCCGCTGGATTGAACAGCATCGGGAGCAGTCTGTTTCTACCTACTACATCGTCGGGCGAGGCGATAATCGGCGCGCCCGGCACCGAGGAGCGCGGCACTATCATCCAGGGCTTCCTCGAGCAGTCGAACGTCAACGTCGTCGAGGAGATGGTCAACATGATCATCAGCCAGAGGGCCTACGAGACCAGCTCCCGGGTAATACGGGCCGCCGACGATATGCTCTCCCAGGTCAACAACATGGTCCGTTAGAGGGGAGATGGCCTTGCGGAGTTTTATCGCGCTTATCACCTGCCTCTTATGCTTGACGGAGCCGGCAGCGGCCGGGTTGGCCAGAGTCTCGGTGAGAGAGGAGTCGGTCGTGGTCGGGGAGAGAATCGCGCTCGGAGATATCGCTGATATCACCGGCACGCAAAAAGCTGCCGCTGCGCTTGCCGCAATCGAACTGGGAAGAGCCCCTTCGCCCGGGCTCGAGCGTCGGCTCAAGCGGGAGAAAATTTTATCGCTGATTGCAGCGCGTGGATTTTCGCGTCGCGAGGTGGCCGTTGATTCGCCTGACGAGGCGAGGGTTATAAGAGCCAGCCAGAACGTTAGCCGCGAGGCGATAGAGAAGGCCCTGGTCGATCACCTGATGCAGGCAACCGGCGCTGCCGCAGGCGAGGTCGTAATTAAGGTGCTCGGTTACCCCAAAATCGCCCTGCCGCTCGGCGCGCTCGAACTACGCGTCGAGCGCAGCGGGTGGCTGCCCGCCGCGGAGCGGGCTTTTATCCCGGTGACCTTTTTCGTAGACGGTAAGAAGAGCCGCGCGGCAATGGTCGAGGCGCTCGTCGAGGTCTGGGGCCGCGTGGCCGTAGCCCGAAAGTTGATCCGGCCGGGCGAGCCGATAAACAACGATGACTTTTCCGTAGAAGCGAGAAGGTTGGCCTCGCTGCCGCGCGATGCGGTATCGGACCCGGACCTGCTTGAGGGGAAAATAGCGCGTCGCGCGATTGAGGCCGGACGGGTGATTCGGACCAGCGCTATCGAATCGCCGGTGCTGGTTAAGCGGGGCGATACCGTAACCGTCATCGCCGAGGGAGAGAAGTTCGAGCTGAGGGCGAAGGCTAAGGCTAAAGGGACGGGAAAATACGGCGACTACCTCCGCCTGATCGTCCCGGAATCCGGGGTCGAAATATACGGCCGGGTGACGGGAGAGAAAGAGGTGAGCGTGAAGTTTTGAAGAGAGCAAGAGGGGGAGCGAGAGCAAAGAGCGAGGGCAAGAGGGGAGCAGGATTAAATGTTTGATTTCGAGAGATTAAAAGTTTGGAAAAGAAGCGTGGGTCTGTACGAGAAGGTGTGCGAAATTTGCCGAAGGTTGGAGAAAGAGGATGGCTATTCGCTTGGAGAGCAATTGCGGCGCGCCAGCCTGTCGATTTCAACAAATATCGCTGAAGGAAGCGGCCGCAAGAATCGCAAAGAGAAAAATTATTTTTATACCATAGCTCATGGCTCGGCTTTTGAGACGGCAAGCCTGCTCATGATCGTCCAAAGAAAAGGGAAAGCTGGCGAGGCTGAATATCGAAGCCTTTATTCCGAGTTAGAAGAGATATCTAAAATGTTAACGGGAATGCTCAAATAACCTCTCGCTCTCGCTCATTGCTCTCCCTTGCCGGGAGGATGAACTATGAAATGCTGCCTTTTGCTCCTTTTAAGCTTGGCTTTGCTTTCGCCCGCTTTGCCGGCCGAAGATAAAAGCCCGGCCGAACGAAGCCTCGAGGAATATACGCGCCTGGCCAGGACCGGCTTTGAAACCTCCCAGCCCTCGGTCGGCTCGCTCTGGCGCGATGGCGGAGAGAACGCCAACCTGATTCGTGATTTCAGGGCCCGCAATGTTCACGATATCCTGATCATCAGGATCGTCGAAAACACCAGCGCCCTGACCACGGGCGGCGCGAGCGGCGGCGACGAGCAGTCGCGCCTGGCCGGCTTTAGCGAGCTGCTTGGCCTGGAGCGCAGGATTGCCGAACTTCCCGGCCTTTTGGATGGAAGCAACAAAAGCACTTTTAAAGGGTCGGGCTCGATATCGAGAGGACAGGTGATGAATGCGATGGTGGCGGCACGAGTTGTAGACCTCCTCCCCAACGGCAACCTGGTGGTGCAGGCGGTTAAAGGGGTTAAAGTGGACGGCGAGGATATGCTGCTGACCATTAGCGGAGTGGTGCGGCCGCGCGATATCTCCCCGGCAAACGTTGTGCTCTCGAGCGCGATATCCGACCTGCAAATCAGGCTGACCGGCAAAGGCTTCGTGCGTCGGCAAATAAGCCCCGGCCTCTTTTTCAGGCTCTTGAGGCTGTTCGTTCCTTTTTAGCGGAGGAGGAGATGCGCAAGCTGGGTCTGGCCTCTCTAAGCTTGGTTCTCATCGCTTTTATCTTATCGACAGAGATTGCGGCTGCGCAGACTCGGATTAAAGATATCGCCAGCTTTCTCGGCGTGCGGGAAAATCAACTGGTCGGATTGGGGCTGGTGGTGGGACTGGCCGGAACAGGCGACAGCACCCAGAACCTCCTGGGGCCGCATGCTCTGGCAAATTTGGCCGAACGGAGCGGCATAACCCTTCTGCCTAGAGATATACGCTCGAAAAACACGGCGGTGGTGACGGTGCAGGCAGTCCTGCCGCCGTTTGCCAGACCTGGAAGCAAAATGGATGTTTTGGTTTCATCAATAGGCGATGCGACAAGCCTTCAGGGGGGTGTGCTGCTGCAAACGGCGCTGCGCGCCGCCGATGGGCGGGTCTCCCCCGTGGCGCAGGGGCCGGTCTCGGTCGGCGGTTTCGCGGTGCGCTCGCCGGGCGGCGCAAGCCTGGCGCAGAGAAACCATGTGACGGCAGGCCGTATACCTAACGGCGCGCTGGTCGAACGAGAGGTCCCCTTCAGATTGCGCGGCGCAGATACGCTGACCCTGGTCCTCAACCAGAGCGACTTCACAACCGCAGCCCGCGTGGTCGAGGCAATCAACAGGAGCTTCAAAGCTAAACTCGCCCAGGCGCTGGATAGCCGCACGGTCGAGATAAAACTTGCCGAGGGAAACGAGCCGGGACTGGTGGAATTTATCGCTAAGGTCGAGGCTATTTCTCTATCGCCCGATCATTCAGCCAGGGTGATCATAAACGAGAAGACCGGAACCGTGGCATTTGGCGGCGAACTGCGCATCGGCCCGGTCTCGGTCATCCATGGTAATTTCACCGTCTCAGTTGCCACCGCCTTTGACGTCTCCCAGCCGGCGCCGCTTGCTCCGGGGCAGACCGTCGTCGTGCCGCAGGAAAGAGTCCAGGCCAGCGAAGAGAAAGGGAGGAGTTTAACCGTAAAGCCGGGAGCAAGCGTTGAGGAGGTGGTCAGAGGCCTGGTGTCAATCGGGGCAACGCCCAGGGACGTCATCTCTATACTGCAGGCCATTAAGGCGGCCGGCGCCCTGAACGCCGATATCGAGATCATTTAAAGCAAGGAGCCAGAATATCGTGAAACGGGAGGAGTAAGAGGGAAAGCGAAAAAAACAGTTTGAATCATCTTCCGTTTCCCTTCCCTCGTCCCCCGGCTATTCCGGCTCCTCCCCACGGGAGAAGATATGAGCGAGTCGCTAGGAGCGTTAAATCCGCAAATGGCTGGTCTTTACCAGGCCATCGGCAGCGGCCGGCCAGGACTCGACAAAGTGGAGCAAGCAGCGCGCGAGTTTGAGGCGCTTTTGCTCACAAACTTGCTCAGGATTATGCGCGAATCTATTGATCAATCAGAGCTTTTTGGCTCAGGGCTCGGTGGCCAGTTTTACATGGAACTGATAGACCAGCAAATAGCCAGGGCCCTGGCGGAAAAAGGGGGGATCGGTATAGCCGACCTGCTCATGAGGCAACTCGAATCGCGTGAGAGGGTCGGCGAGGGCGAACTGACGGTCGAGGTCTCTCCGTTATCGGAAGGCGAGCCGGTGGCGGCCGGCCAGGCCATCGCACAGGCGGGTAGCAGCGGCCGCGCTACGAGAGCGCACCTGCACTTTGAACCGACACAAAATGGAAAAACTGTGGCGCTTTATCCAAAGCCCTGAATTTTTTGCAAATTAAAGCTTCGGGCTGCCGATAAATAACATAGGGATTCCTTTAGGGGAATCGGATGATGGAGATAAACGGCGGAAACAAGCCCGATGCCACACACGGCAAGTCGGGCATCGATATAAGACAGGTTGAGAGAAAAGAAAGAGGCCCTGCTGCGCGGAGGGCTGCACAGGCGGAGGTAGATGATACGCTTCATCTCTCGTTCGATAGCGGTAAGCTCGAAGCCCTGCGAAAGATTGTTGCTCAAGCGCCCGAGATTCGCCAGGAAAAGGTAGCGAGCCTGAAACAGGCCCTGGCGAGCGGTGCCCTCAAGCTTAATGCGGAAGCAGTTGCTGAAAAGATCCTGCAGGAGAGCCTGGCATAAATAGCTTCAGAGGCACAGGAGTCAAGGCGGAGTGGCAAAGTGTAGGGAAAATGTGATTACGGCTTTCCGCTGTCAAGGCAGGGCTGCGGAGGGGAAGCAAATTGACAAATCCCGTCAGCCCTATGACAAAGGTATCCGGCAATTCTCCCGTCGAGAAGACCGGCAATCGTCCCGGGCCGGGCAAAAAGGGGAAAGATGAAAAGGAGAATATGCCGCGGAAAGCTAAGGAAAAGGCCCGAGGCCAGCCGGAGGAGGAATTATTTCCTCCGAGAAAGCGCGTGATTGATGTGGAGATATAAAAGGCAACCGCTGGAAAGCTATCTGGGATCAAAGCAAGAGCGAGAGCTAGAGCAAGAGGAGCCCTCTCGCTCTTGCTCTCGCTCTCGCTAAAAGAAATGGAAGAGCTTGAGCTGATGCTGGACCGAATCCTCTGCGCTTTAGATAACCTGGAAAAGGCTCTGATTTCCGGGAGCGCGGAGCGAATCGCCGCTGCGGCCGAATTCCCCGAGCATTGTCAAGAGGCCCGCTGGAAGCAGGCGATAGAATCGCTTGACCAGAGGCGCTGCCGCGAGTTTTCGCCCCTCGAAACGCCGGCGCTGCAAAGGGCCCTGCAGCTTGCGGCCGAGGGGCAAAGGTCTCTGAGGCGCAGCGCGGCGCTTTTGGTTAATGGAGTTATATGCAGCAGGGCGGCCTGGCAGGAGATCGCCTCGGCCGGCGAGAGCACCTATCTGCCAAGCGGAGACATGAATTTGCCGCTACGGTCGCTGAAGCTCGGGCTTAAGGCATAAAGATATGACCGATCTGCTGGCCAATCTCTTTACAGGTCTAAGCTCTCTAAGGGCGCAGCAGTTTGCCCTGAGCATAAGCGCCAACAATGTGGCCAATGTCAATACCCCAGGGTTTTCGCGGCGCCTCGCCGTTCTATCCGAACTGGTCCAGCCATCCGACGTTTTCGGATCGACCGGCGCCGGGGTTCGAGTGCAGGGGATTCGGGCTGCGCGCAACCTTTTTCTCGAATTCCGGCTGGCGCAGGAGGCACAGAACAAAGGGAATCTGGAAACCCTGTCGAGGTTCCTGGAGCAAATCGCCGCCCTTTTCGGTCAGGAGCCAAGCTCGCTGGTAGCAGACACGATCAGCAAATTTTTCGGCTCCTTTTCCGACCTGGCCAACGACCCATCTAATTTAGCCCTGCGGCGGGAGGTGCTGGCCGCCGGTTCCAGGTTGGGCTCGACGTTCAGCAGCCTTTATCTGCAGCTCGAGACCATGCGGCGAAGCATAGAGGTAGATATCAGGGATAGCGTCGCGCGCGCCAACTCGCTGCTCGAAAGCATCGCCGCGCTCAACGGCCAGATCAAAGCGGCCAGCGTTGGCGGGCAAAACGCCGATTCGCTGCGCGACCAGCGTCAGGTCCTGCTGCGCGAGCTGTCGGGCCTTTTGGATATAAATTTCTTCGCGGCCGAGGACGAGAGTTTGACCATAAGCACCGCGAGCGGCAAACTGCTGGTGCTTGGCCAGGACTTCAGCTCGCTCCAGATCAGCCCGGGAGCCTCTGGTTTCTCTTCCCTTTTCCTGGAGGGAAAGGATATAACGGCCGAGATCAGCGCCGGCAAGCTGGGCGCTGCGCTGAAAGTCCGCGATTCCTTTATACCCAGGAGCCTTGCCGATCTGGACACATTAGCCTTCGCCATAGCTGGTTCGGTCAATGCCCAACACAGCCAGGGGGTGGACCTCAATGGCAACCAGGGAGGCGACTTCTTTGCACCGCTTGCCCAGAGCCAGGGCGCGGGGAAGAGCCTGGCGGTTGCAATCTCAGACCCGGCAGCGATCGCCGCAGCGGCGGCCGGGGGGGGAGTCGGCGATAACAGAAATGCGTTGGCCCTGGCCGGCCTGGCCGTCGACACCACGATAGCCGGCCTCGGCGGATTAACCTTTGTCGAGTTTTACTCGGCGCTGGTTGCGCGCATCGGGACAGAGGCCAGGAGCGCAAGCGATGAGCTGAAGGTGAGCAATGTGATCATAGAGCAGTTGGAAAACCAGCGCGATGCCGTCTCGGGAGTCTCGCTGGACGAGGAGGCGGTGAGCGTCCTGCAGTTCCAGCAGGCTTACGAGGCGGCCGCCCGCTTTATAAGCGTAATAGATCGGCTGATCTCTGAAACGCTCGATATCTTGGGAGGCGCCGTTGCTCGTTGATAGGATAACCCCGACCATAAGCTTTCGGAATTTTCTGGTAAACCTGGGCGAGGTGCGCAGGCGCATCGAGACGGCAAACCTTCAGGTCACTTCGGGCCGACGGCTCAATTCAGCTTCGGATGATCCGGCCGCCGCCGGAGAGCTGTTGAGATTGCAGGCCCAGATAGATCGCTTTGAGCAGTTTGCCGGGAACGGGTTCGATGCTCAGGGCCGCCTCAGGTTTGCCGAAAGCGTGTTGAATTCCGTCATCAATTTGTTGAGCGTAGCGCTGGAGAAGGGAGTGGCGGGCGCCAACGATACGCAATCGGCGCAAACGCGGTCCTTCCTCGCCCAGGAGGTGGATAGAATAAAGGAACAGGTCCTGTCCCTTGCCAATTCTTCCTTCTCGGGGAGATTCATCTTCGCCGGAAGCAAAGTCGATACCAGGCCTTTCCTGGTCGGAGCATCGGGATCAGTAGTTTACGCCGGCGATGGGCTGGGGAACCTCATCGAGGTGGGCGACAACATAAAGGTCAGGTCCAATATACCGGGCAGCGAGGTCTTTATTACCGCCACCGGAAGCGTATTCGATGCTCTCGACGCGCTGGTAGCAGCATTGCAGGCCAACGACAGCGCCCAGATAACAAGCGCTCTAGCTCAGCTTTCGGCCGCGCGCCTTCCGGTCGAGACGGCGAGGGCTGAAATCGGCTCCAGCCTGGCGACGATAGATCAGATCAAGTTGCAGTTGCAGAGCCAAAAGCTGGAGCTTGTCCGTCGCGCATCTGAGCTTGGGAGCAGCGACCTCGCCCGCGCCATCAGCGATCTGCTGCAGGCCGAGGCCGCTCAACGGGCAATCCTGTCGATCGGCGCTCGACTTCCCGCCGGCTCCCTCTTCGACTTCCTGGCTTAGAGCCGAGCCCTTTATAGCATTTTTAATAAATGTTCCGACAAAGTCTAAAAGAGGTGCACCTCACCTTGCTTGCCTTGCGGCAGACATACTTAAGCCAAGGGGGTT
>FWPU01001688.1_pt1 | contig 50210 bp, 31 predicted proteins | sample 2228361 | NCBI WGS metagenome assembly FWPU01 (sample SAMEA103939777, study PRJEB20133) | metagenome | reverse complement strand
ACGTGGACGCCCTGGAACCGCCCGGTCTTGTTCGGATACGTCCACGTCCACGATCACGTGCACGTGGAAGGAAGGTCACGGCGCGGTTTGCTCTGAATCGTCGAACCTCTTGCCCGGCATTCCCGACTCTGCTACAAACGCGCCATGACCCCTTCCATTGGCTGCCCTGCCGGAGGTGCAACGTGATGGACATCGCCGAGATCCTCGCGTCCCTCGAAGTGGATCCGACTGCCACCGAGGCCCTGGAGCACGGCCTCCAGGAGGCCCTCGCTGACGGACCCCAGGTCCTCGCTTCGTTCCTCGCCGACCTGACGGGCCGGGCCGCGCCCGGTCCCGTGGCCGAGGCGGTCCTGGGCGTGCTGGATCGGGCCTTCCGGAAGGCGCGCGAGTCCGAGGCCGGACCCACGCTCGGCCACTACGCGGGAATGCTCGCCTGGAAGACCCAGGGGGACCTCGTCCGCGCCGAGTTCTACCTGCGCGCCCTGGACGCGGGTTCACCTTACTTCGAGACGTGGCGGGAGTTCTACCGGCAGTTCTACGCCTCCCGCGGGAACTGGCTCCGCCTGGAACAGTTCATGAACGAGACGGGCCAGCGCGCGGGGATCCAGCAGGCCGAGACCCTCCGCGCCCTCGCCCACACCGCGCGAGAGTTCCACAACCACAGCAAGGAGATGTCCTACTGGCAGGCCCTCGCCGCCGAGGCCCCCGACGACGCCGAGGCCGATGCCGAACTCGAACGCCTGTACACCGAACTGGGCCGCTGGCCGTCGCTCGCCAACCTCTACAAGGCCCGCCTGGATCGCGTCCCAGCGGACGACACGGCCACGAAGGTCGCGATCCTCCACAAGATGCTGGCCGTGTTCCGCGACCAGATGAAGGCGGAACCCAAGGTCGTGGCCACCTATCAGCAGATCCTGGACGTGGACCCTGGCAACCGGGAGGCCATGGACGCCCTGCTCGAGCGGTACGAGGCCGCAGGACGCTGGCCCGACTATGCCAAGGTCCTCGCCCGGAAGATCGAACACACGCACGACCGGGCTGAGCGCGTGCGCCTGCGCGAGGTCCAGGCCCACCTGATGGAGACCCGGTTCTCGAACGCGCTGGAGGCCATCAAGGCTTACGAGGACCTGCTGGCACTGGAGCCGGACCGCCAGGACATCCTCGAGAAACTGAAGGACCTCTACGACAGACGCCGCGACTTCGAGAACCTCATCCGCATCCGCCGGATGGAGGTGGACCGCGAGACGGACCCCGCTCGCCGGGTCGCCCTGCTCGCGGACCTCGCGGTGCTGGCCACCGAGCGCCTGCGCAAGGTCCCGGTTGCGATCGCCCTGTGGGAGCAGGTGCTCGACACGGACCCCGATCACCCCGAGGCCCTGCGCAACCTTGAGGCCCTCTACGAGCGCGAAAAGGACGTGCCCCGCCTGTGCGAGGTCCTCGAGCGGCGCGTGGCCCTGGCAGCCGACCCGAGGGACCAGGTCCTCCTGCTCGAAAAACTGGCCCAGGTCTTCGGCACGCGGATGGGCGAAGCCGAGAAGGCGACCGCGACGTGGCGGAAGATCCTCGAGGTGAAGCCGGACCACGACCGCGCGCGCCGCGAGTTGCGGGCGCGCTACCTCGCGGAGCACCGCTGGGACGACCTGGAGTGGTTCCTTCGCACCTTCGGCAGCGTGGACGAACTCGCCCGGACCCTCGAGGCCCAGGTCGGCTCGATCACGGACCCGTCCGAGAAGGAGGCGATCCTGTTCAAGATCGCGGCCCTCTGGCGCGACGAACTCGCGCAACCGGCCCGCGCGGTCAAGGACCTCGAGGCCGTCCTCGCCCAGGACCCCGACAACCTCCGGGCCGCCACGGACCTCATCGCCCTGTACCACCACCTGTCGGATTACAAGCGCCTCCCGCCGGTCTACGAGGTGGCCATCGCCGGTACGACCGACCGCGAGCGCCGGCTTGCCTTGATGATCGAGGCAGCCCAGGTTCACGAGCGCCACCTCCGCAACCTCGAGCGGGCCTTCTTCTGGTATGTCGAGGCATTCAAGGAGGACATGCTGAACCCGGACCTCCGCGAGGAACTCGAGCGGCTGGCCGGGCCCTCGAAGAACTGGGACACGTACGTGGCGGTCCTGGAGCAGGCGGCATCGGTCGTGCCCGAGCGGGACCTCCAGGTGCGGACATGGCTCCGTGTGGGCGAGATCTACAGCACGGAACTGCGCGAGGACGCGCAAGCCCTCCGAGCCTTCAACCAGGCCCTCGAACTCGACGCGCTGAACCGCGAGGCCATCACGGCTCTCGAGGCCCTGTACCGGAAGATCCCCGACCACGAGGCCCTGGTGGGCATCTTGAGGCGCCGCCTGGAACTCGAGCGCCGCGGCGAGCAGCGCCGGGCCGTTCAATTCGAGATCGCCGGTGTCCTGTATCGCCACCTCGGGCGCGTGAACGAGGCAGTCGAGACGTACGGGGTCATCCTCGAGGCGGACCCCACGGACGCCCAGGCCTACGAGGAACTGGGCGAGGTCTTCCTGGCGGAGCACCGGTTCGAGGACCTCCTGGGGTTGCTGCACCGGCAGGTCGAGGTCTTCTCGAGGCTGCCAGGGACGCCGCCCGTTGTCCTGGCGGACCTGTACTGCCGGATCGGCATCCTGACGTGCGGGATCTCCGGCCCGGGGATGTCCGCGGTCGTGGCCTGGTCCAAGGCGCTCCAGGTGGCCCCCCACCACGCCGAGACCCTTGCGTGGCTCGAGGAGATGCTCGGGAGCGAGGACCTCCGCCTGAGCATCGTGCAGTTGCTCAAGGGACCGTACGAGGACCTGGGGCGCTTCGCGGACCTCGCGGACCTCCTCGAGATCGAACTGATGGAGCGGGGCGACCGGGACGAGACCTTGCCCCTGCTGTGGACCCTCGACGGCCTGTACGAGGGCCGGGCCCCGGACCCGCGCAAGCGCTTCCGGACCCTCTGCCGGATCCTCGCCATCGCCCCTGCGGACCGGAGGGCCTGGGAAGCGGCCGAGTCCGCGGCGCATCTCGTCGAGGCCTGGCGGGAACTCGCGCAGCGCTTCGAGGTCGCGGCGAACGCCATCGAGGACGTCGGGACCCGGGTGGACCTGAGACTCCGGCTCGCGCGCATCTACTGGGACCGCGTCCACAACCTGGAGCAGGCCCGGCGTTCGTATCACGACGTCCTGGCGGACGATGACCGCAACCAGGAAGCCTTGGAGGCGCTCGAGACGATCTACGAGAGCACCGGAGACCACACCGAACTCCTCAAGGTCTATCGCCGCCGGTACGAGGTGTCGGAGTTCGCGGGCGAGAAGATGGCCTACGCCTTCAAGATGGCCGCCGAACTCGCCGACCACCTGGACGACATCGAGGGGGCGATCCGCGCGGTACGGTTGGTGCTCGACATGGACCCGGAGTACGCGCCCGCGTACCGGGAACTCGACAACTACTACACGCGAGCCGAGCGCTGGGACGACCTTGCCCGCACGCTTCAGGAGCGGATCCGGCTCGCGGGCTCGGCCGAGGAGCGCGCCTACCTCCGCGTGCGGCTCGCCGAGGTCCTCGAGGGGAGACTGGGGGATCTCGAGGGGGCAGTGCTCGTTTACCGCGCCATCCTCGCGGACGACCCTGGCCACGAGGTGGCGTTCCGCGAACTCGAACGCCTGTTCCCGAGGCCCGAGGTGCGCGTCCGGATCGCGCCGATCTTGCTGCCGATCTACGAAGCACGCGCCGACCACGCGCGCCTCGTGGAGGTCTACGAGGTCCTGGCCGGGGCCGAGGAGGACATCGAGAACCGCATCCGCTACTACGAGACCATCGCCGCCCTGTACGAGGACTCGTTGGGCGACCTCGACAAGGCCTTTGAGGTGCGGGCCCGGGCGTTCGCGACCGCGCCGGGGCGAGCGGACCTCGTGGACGCGGTGCTTCAGGCCGGCCGCGCGCGGGGGGCCGTGGTCGAGGCGATCCTGGTGCTGTGCGAACACGCCTTCGAGATCCCGGACGAGGAGCGCCGCAAGGAGACCCACCGCGTCATCGCCACGGAGGCCCGCGAGGCGGGCGAGCGGGACCTGGCGAAGCGCCACTTCAACGAGGTCCTCCTGATTGACGCGGTGGACCTCGCGGCCCTCGGGGCCCTGATCGAGATGCACCGCGAGGACGACGAGGTGGACCCGTTGCAGGCCCTCTTGCGCCGCAAGGCGGAACTGGTCCTCGCGGCGGACGAGAAGGCGAAACTCCTCGCGTGGGCCGCGGACCTGCTCGCGGGCCGGCTCGGCCGGCACGACGAGGCCATCGCCCTCTACGGGCAGGTCCTCGACCTGGACCCCGCCAACCAGCGCGCGATCGAGGCGCTCGAGGACCTGTACGGGCGCCTGGAGCGCTTCGAGGACCTGGTCGAGACCCTGCAACGGAAGGCGGACCACGCGCCGGACCCGGAGACCCGGGTCGCGGCCCTGTCGGCCAAGGGACGGGTCCTGCATGAGAGGCTCGGGAACACGCCCGAGGCCGTCGAGACGTATCTCCAGGTCCTCGAGATCGCCCCGGAACGGCTCGATACCCTGCGGACCCTGGACCGCCTGTACGGAGTCCAGGAGGACTGGTGGAACCAGTACCAGGTCCTGGAGAGGCTCTTGCCCCTGGCAGAGGCCGAGGAGAGACTCGCCATCCACGTCCGGATGGGCCGCCTGCTGGAGCAGAGGCTCGGGGACCCGCCGCGGGCCGTCCACACGTATTCGGAGGTCCTGGCGTCTCACCCGGGCCACGCGGAGGCCCTCGACGCACTCGAGGGGATGGTGCGCTCCGGCGAGGCCGCGAACGAGGCGTTCTCCGTGCTGGGGCCCGCCCTGGCGGACGCGGGGCAATGGGAGCGACTGTACGTCGTGCGGGAGGTCCTGGCGGAGCACGAGGAGGACGTGTCCCGCAAGGTCGCCCACCTGATGGAGATGGGCCACATCGCGGCGGCCAACCTGGACCAGCCCATCCGCGCCTTCGAGTGCTACCGGCACGCCTTCCTGGCCGACCCCCTCCGGCCGGAGGCCCTGGAGAGGGCAGAGGCCATCGCGGCGGAGCACGACCTCTGGGCAGACGTGCCCCCGGTGATCCGCGAGGCGGTCTCGAAGATCGAGGGGATGCCGGAAGCCCTGGACTTGAGCCTCAGGGCGGCCGCGATCCTGCGGGACCGGCTCGGCGACCGCGAGGGGGCCGTGCAGGCGTACGAGGCGGTGCTGGCCGAGTTCCCCGACAACCAGGCTGCGCTCCAGGCCCTCGACGACCTGTATTCCGAGATGGAGCGTTTCGAGGACCTGGCCCGGGTCCTCAGGGCCAGGGCGGATGCAACGTCGGACCCGCAGGAGAAGGTGCGATTCCTCCTGCGCCACGCGGAGGTTGCAGAGTCGAAACTGCGCCTGTTCAGGCAGGCGGTGGAGTCCCGGCGCGAGGTCCTGTACCTGTCTCCAGGACACCCCGAGGCCGTGAGGGGACTGCGCGCGACCTACGATGCAGGACACCTCGTGGCCGAGATCCACGAGACTCTCGAGCCGATCTACCGGGAGACCGGCGAGTGGGAGTCCCTGGCATCGTTGTTCGAGGCGGCGCTTCCCGTGATGGAGGCCCCCGCGGACCGCAAGGAACTCCTGCTGAAACTCGCGGACGTGTGCCAGGACCACCTGGGGCGGCTCCACGAGGCGCTGAAGTGGCGGGGGCGCGCCCTGCTCGAGGACCCGGAGGATGACGCGCTCGCGGCCCACCTGGAGCAGTTCGCCGGGGAGATCGGGGCCTGGGATGCGCTGCACGAGATCTGGCTCGACGCGGCGGCGGCCGCGACCGCCGACAATCGCAAGGTGGCCTTGTGGCACAAGGCGGCTCAGTGCGCGCGTGATCGGATCGGCGACGTGGAGAAGGCCGAGGCCGTCTATCGCTGGATCCTCGGCGTGGACGCGGGCGACCGGCAAGCCCTGGCCGCGCTCGACGCCCTGTACGAGTCCCAGGAGCGGTGGGGGTCCCTGCTGGACGTCCTCGAGCAAGAGTGTCGGGTCGCGGAATTCGATGACGAGCGCGTCGGGTTCTACCTGCGGATGGGGGCCCTGAACCGTGACCGCCTGGACAACCCGGACGGTGCGGTGAAGGCCTTCCGGGCGGCTCTGAAACTGGACGAGACGAACCGCGAGGCCCTGGTTGCGCTCGTGGACCTCCTGGAAGCGCGCTCGGAATGGCGCGACCTCTTCCGGGTGCTGGACACCTTGTCGTTGCTCGCTCCGTCCGCCTCGGAGCGGGCCGGGCTCCTGCGACGGATGGCGGCCATCGCGGAGCGGGACCTCGGGGAGGTCGAGACCGCGCTCGGGCTGTGGGACGAGGTCTCGCGCATCGTGCCCGAGGACGTCGCGGCCCTGCGGGAACTGCAACGCATTCAGCGCTCGCGGGAGGACTGGTCCGCGTTTGTCGAGGTCTGCGAACGCGAGATCCCCCTGGTCCAGGGTGACCTGGAGCGGGCGGTGGCGTTGCTGCGCGACATCGCCCTGGCCAGCGAGGAGCACCTGTCTGACACCTACCAGGCCCAGCACGCCTGGAGGCGGCTCCTCCAGGTCGCGCCGGACCACATCGAGGCGTTGCAGGCCCTGCGGCGCCTGTACCGCGAGTCGGGGGACCTCGATGCCCTGTCCGAGGTCCTGTACCGGCTGGCGGCGACGGGGGCCCTCACGGGCCCCGACCTCGAGGCCCTGCTCGTAGAGCACGCGCGGCTTTTGACGGACGAGATGCCTCGCCCGGATGGCGCGATTGACCGGTGGACGAGGGTCCTGGACCTCGTGCCCGGTCACGTGGAGGCCCTGACCTCTCTCGAACGCCTGTATGAGGACACCCGCGCTTATGCGGAGTGCGTGGACATTGTCAAGAAGAGGGCGGCTCTGGAAGCAGACCCGGTTGCGAAGGCCGAGACCCTGCTGAAGGCCGCGGACCTGGAGGCGGACCGGATCGGGGACCTGAGGGCCGCGGTGCGCACCTTCGAGGAGGTCCTCGCGTTGTGGGAAGTGTCGGCCGACCGTCCGCCCCCTGTCCAGGCGGTCCGGCTCCTGGACGAGACCTTCGAGCGTCTCCAGGGGTTGTACGCGCGCCTCGAGGAGTGGGAGCGGCTCGCGGACCTCCTCCTGCGTCGCGATACGGTGCTCGCGCTTCCCGAGACCGCGGGCGGACGAGGGGAACCCGAGGCGCGGGTCCAGAACTTCCTGGAACTGGCCCGGTGCTACGAGGAACGCCTCGGAAATCCGGCCGCGGCCTTCTACACCGCGGTCAAGGCGGCCCAGGTCCACCCCGCGGATGACATGGTCCTGTCCGAGGCGTGGAGGCTCGCCCAGGCGCTCGAGAACTACGGCGAGTACGTCGGTGCGATGGACGCGGTCGTGGATCGGATGAGCCCCGGCGCGCGCCTGGAACACCTGGTCCGCTTCGGCGACTGCCTGTGGCGGCGGGCGAACCGGGTTTCCGAGGCCGTCTCCTACTACGAGCGCGTCCTGCGGGAGTGGCCGGAGAACGAGGAGGCCCTCGCGGCCCTGACGGACCTGTACGGGGCGCTGTCGCGTTTCGAGGACCTCGTCCGCACCCTGGAGACCCGGGTCGGGCTGACCCCGGACTACCTCGAGAAGGTCCAGTTGCAGATGCGAGCCGCGCGCGTGCTCGAGCAGGACGTCGGCGACGTCGAGCGCGCACTCGGGGCGTACCGCGCGGTCCTGGAACTGGACGAGGGCCAGGTCGAGGCCCTGCGTGCCCTGGCCCGCCTGCACGAGGGCCGGCGCGAGTGGGATGACCTGATCCGGGTGCTCGAGACCCTGGCGCCGCTCGAACCCGGCGAGGAGGTGCAGACTCGCCTGCGCATCGCCGAGGTCCTCGAACGGGAGGTCGGCGACGAGGAGCGCGCCATCGAGGCGTACGAGGCCGTGCTGTCCCTCGAGCCCACCCAGGCGACTGCGCTCGAACACCTCCAGACCCTGTACGGCAAGCACAACAACTGGAAGGGCCTGGCCCAGGTCTTCGAGCGGCTCCTCGACTACTCGAGCGAGACGCCCGACCGCATCCTCTTCTGCGAGAGGCTCGGACTCCTGTACGAGAAGGCCCTCGGCGACAAGGCCGCGGCGCTTGAGTACTACCAGCGAATCCTCGACATGACCCCGGAGGACGACGAGGTCCTCGAGACGTGCCTCCGGCTGATGGGGGACCTCGAGGACTGGAACGGCGTGATCAACCTCCTGGAGTCGCGCGTCGCGAGGGCGGGCGATACCGGGACGAGGGTCGCGTTCCTGGCGCGCGTCGCCCGCGTCTACGAGGAGAAGCATGGCGACGTCAACGCGGCGATCTCCACGTGGCAGCGCGTGCTCGAGGCCGATGACACGGTGACCGAGGCGTACTCCGAACTCGTCCGGCTGTTCAGCGCGACCGAGTCCTGGGAGGACGTGGTCCAGACCCTGCTGCGGTGGAAGGAACACGCGGATGAGCGCGAGTTCGCGGACCTGATGCTCAAGGCAGCCACCATCGTCAAGGAGCGGCTGGAGAACCCCGACCGGGCCCTGAAACTGCTCGGGGATGTCCTGCGCGTCGACCCCCTGAATTCGGAAGCCGCCGAGAAGATGCGGCTCATCCACGCGGAGTTCGAGGACTGGGAGAAGGTCGCGGAGGTCTATCTGACGCAGGAGGCGCACGCGACCTCGGACGAGGCGCGTGCGAGGCTTCGCGCCGCAGCAGGCGAGGTCTTCCTGACGCGGCTCAAGGACCAGAACCGGGCGGTCCAGCACTTCGAACGCGCACTAGAACTGAACCCACGGATGCCGGACGTGGCCCTGTCCCTCGCGCGGGCGTACGTGGCGTCGCGGAAGTGGGAGAAGGCGCTGCCGCTGCTCGACCTGCAACTCGCCGAGAGCGACGTGTCGGCGGACCCGGGGCGCGCGGCGGAAATCCACTTCCAGCTGGGACTGTGCGCCGAGAACCTCCTCGATCACGACAAGGCGTTCCGGGAATATCAGATTGCTTCGAAGCAGAGGCCGGACCACCTCGGGACCTTGATGGGGCTGGGCCGCCTGTACCAGCGCAAACAGTTGTGGCAACTGGCGAAGGACCACTTCCTGAAGGCCCTAGAGGTCGTGGGCGAGCGACCTGATCTCGCGATTGACGAGGACGACCTGATCAACGTCCACTTCGCCCTCGGGGAGGTGTCGCTGGAACTCGGAGACCTGGCCGGGGCGGTGTCGTACCTCGAACGGGTACGCGCGGACCGGCCCGAGGACGATCGGGCCCTGACGATGCTGATCGCGGTGGCAGAACGGAGCGAAGACTGGTCCGCGGTGGTCCGTTACCGCCAGGCCCTGGCCGAATCGCGGGCCGATCCGTTCGAGAAGTTCGCGATCTGGCTGGAGATCGGCGACATCTACCGCGCGAAGATGGGCAACGCCTACGGGGCGGCCGCCGCGTACAAGGAGGCCCTCGAGATCAATCCCGACGCGCGGGTGGCGCTTTTGAGGCTGTTTGAACTGTACTTCGAGACCGGCCAGATCGAGGACGCCCTGTACACCCTGGACCGGCTCGCCGCGGTCGAGGAAAGCCCCGAGAAGCGGGCGATGCACTACATGCGGATCGCGGCCCTCTACCGCGAGAAACTCCAGGACGACTCGAAGGCCCGGGAGTACCTGAACCTCGCGCTGGACGCGGACCCGGACCGCCTGGAGGCCTTCCGCGCCCTCGACGAAATCCTGACCGCGGCGAAGCGGTGGGAGGAGCAGGCCGAGGACTACCGGAGGATGCTCGAGCGGATCAAGGACCGCGGCGTCCCGGACCTCGAGTTCCGCCTGTACTCGGCCCTGGGCGAGGTCTACCGGTCGCGCCTCAAGCAACTGGACTACGCCATCCCGGCGTACGCGATGGCCGCGCGGCTCAAGCCCGACGACATCCGGACGCACGCCATCCTGGCCCAGTTGTACGAGATGGCGGGGGACCAGTACGAGAAGGCAATCGAGGAGCACCGAGCCATCGTCAATTCGAGCCCACTCAGCCCGGAGGTCGCCCCGTCCCTCAAGGCGATGCGCCGCATCTTCCGCGACCGGCAGGAGTTCGACAAGGCGTTCATGACCGCGTCGGCCCTGGTGGCCTTGCGCCGCGCCGACGACGAGGAGACCCAGTTCTTCGAGCGCGACCTGGAGCCGAGCCTGCCCTGGTTCAAGGGGACAATCGATCCCCTGCGCTGGGAATCGCACCTGATGTCAAAGACCGAGAACCCGGTCCTCGGAGCGATCCTCCAGGTCCTGCACCAGGGGATCGGCGCAGACCTGGGCGCGCGGGACCTCAAGGACATCGGGCTCAAGAAGAAGAACGAGATGGACCTGGACCAGAAACTCCTCTTCACGAACGTCTATCGGGCAGTCTCGAAGGCCCTGGGCGCGTTGCCCCACAAGGTCTATCGGGACGACGCGACCATCGGGATGAAGGTGGAGTTTTTGGTGCCGCCGGCCCTGGTCGTGGGCGCGGACATGCTGACAGGCCGCGAGGAGCGAGAGATCGCCTTCCTGGTGGGGCGCCAGTTGTCCTACCTGCACCCGCGCCACTTCCTGGCCGCGGTGAAGAATTTGACGGAACTGAAGGTCTTCATGGTGGCCGCGCTCAAGTTCGCGCGGCCCGAGACGCAGGTGGCCACCGGGGCCGAGGTCGTGAGCGAACTGGTGCGCCTGATCGAACGCCGGATGCCGCAGGCGCACAAGAACCAGTTGTCGCGGCTGATGTCGGACCTCGAGGCCCGGGAGCCCGACATGGACTTCGGGCGGATGTTTGACGAGTACTTCGCGGCCATCGAGCGGACGGCGATCCGCGCCGGGGTCCTGGTGTGCGGGAACCTAGACGTGGCCATGACCATCATCAGCGCCGAGGAGGTGTCATTCTCGGGCCTTCCGAAGAAGGAACGGCTCGAGGAGGTGATCCGCTTCGGCGTGTCGGACGACCACTTCGTGCTCCGCCGGGCCCTGGGCATCGCCGTGGAGGCGGGGCCGAGCACGGTGTAGGTCCCGCGCGGTCCGAAGAACGCGGTAGCCGAGGTCAGCGCGGGAGTTTCTGGATCGGGATCGGGTCCAGGACGACGCTGCCGTTGCGCGTCTTCACCGCGAACCGGACCATGGGGGAGCGGTGCTTCTTCTTGAGCCCCTGCTCCAGGTGGACGAGCCTCTCCAGGAACTTGGGGTAGTTGATCCCCTCGGTGGGCAGCCCGATGGAACGCCTGGCATCGAGGAACTCCGAGTAGATCCGCTTGTAATAGACGTCCGCCGGTTCCTCGGCGAGCGCCCGGGCCGCGTCTAGGTCGAACGCCACGGTCGCCCGCGAGGTCTCGCCCCACTCCGGCTCGGCCCCCGCGGGGTCGAGGACCTGGATCTCGGTGGCCCAGGAAATCTTTCCGGCCTCCTGCTCCTCCACCTCCTCGGGGAGGGGGCGTCCCTGGAGCACGAGGCTCATCAGGTTCAGGGACTGGCCGAGACCGCGCGCCAGGTCCTCCTTGAACTCAAAGGGAAACTGGTAGTCGAGGTTCCCGTTGATGACCTCGTGCACCCCCTGGTCCAGGACCTCGAAGGAGTGGTAGAACGACCGCAGGAGCCAGGCGAGCAGGCCCACGGCCAGCAGCGTCACGAGGAGACCGACCAAGAACAGCGTCGTCCGGGCCGACCCGTACGCCGCGGCGAGCGAGCTGAAGTCCTGGCTGACCACGACACGCAGGTCCTGCGAGCCCTCGTCGTCCAGCGCGCGGAACGTGGCGGTCACGCGCTCGGACACGGATCGGGGGTTGGACGCGAGCCGGCTGGCCAAATCCGAAGCCAGGGGGCCGGCCATGACCTTCCCGCCCATGACGTACAGCACGTCCGCGCCGACGATGTCGCTGTCCTCGCGGGCCATCCGCTCGTCAATCGCGTCACCAACCATGACCGCCCCGATGACGCGCCCCCCTTCCACGAGGGGCACGGCAGTGGCCACGAAATAGCGGTTCTCGACCAGGGCGAGCCCCTGCGCTGGGAGCCCGGTCCGCATCGCCTCGAGCGGCAGGCGTGTCTTCTCCGCGAAACCCACCGCCCTCGACCACTGCGGGCGAACCGAGTCGGCGAGCCCGACCCCGTCCGGGCCGACCACATAGATGCGGTGTTCCACCGTGATGCCCCGGGTCCGCGCGAGAAACGCCAGTACCTTCGGGAGGGTGTTGTAGGTGTAATCCCACAGGCACTGGTCCACCCCGCCGAACGCCGCGCACTTGGCAAACCGGTCCGCCTCGTCGTGGAGAAAGGCATCTCGCCCTTTGGGCTGGAAGGCCTGCGGTCCAACACGAGGCTCCAGGTAACTCGCGAAGCGCGATGCGAAGAGGTCGGGGAGGCTCACGCCGTCCTTTTGGATCTCGCGGATGATGCGCTCCCGAGCCTCGACGGACCGCGCCTCCGTTCCAGGCGCCTGCTCGTAGGCCAGGGTGTGGGCGGCCTCGAGGTCCTTGCGGAAATCTGCCAATGTAGCCATGGCCGCCGCGACCTCGCTGTCCGCGAGGAGGGTCGCGGCCAGGGCATGGCGCGCCTCGCGGCTCTGGAAGGCGCGAGCCACCGCAGACCGCGTCCCCGCGACGCGTCTCATAGCCTGGTCGCGAGTCGCCTCCTCGACCCGGGCGATTCCCGCAATCCCGGCGAGTGTCAGGAGCGCGCCCAGGATCGCCAGCAACCCGATCACGCGTACCTTGAACATAAGTCCTCCATCCGTTCGACCCGCTTCGATCGGTCCGGCAGACCCACCCGCCGCCTCCAGCCGTGCCCCTGGCCTGCCAGCCCGCCCATCACCGTCCGAGGACTCCCGACATGACAAGTCTCGGCAAGGATAATCGAACGAGACGAGAAGTGACAAGCGCGCGGACATTCGAACCCTCGTGACCCGGGGCCTGGGGGGTCAGCGGCCTGGAGTCGCGGTTGGAAGAAGCACCCGGAAGCAGGCACCGCCCTGTCGCCCGCCCGAGACCTCGATGAGGCCCCCGTGCGCCTCAACGATGCGGGCCGAGATGGACAGCCCGAGGCCCGCGCCACCGGGGCGCGTGGTGAACAGGGGGTTGAAGATGCGGTCGCGCAGGTCCTCGGGGACCCCGGGGCCGGTGTCCGAGACCTCGATGCAGGCGAAACGGCGGGGTCCGCGCGTGACCTCTCGCAGCGAGATGCGGGCCTCGCCCCCGCCGGCCATGGCCTGGACCGCGTTCAGGAGGAGGTTCATCACGACCTGGGCGACCTTGTCCGGGTCGCAGGGGACCGGAGGGACCTCACCGGGTTCGCGGACCACGCCGACGTGATGACGGCGGGCCTGGGGCTCCACGAGGGCCAGCACGTCGTCCACGACCCGGCCGAGGTCGACCTCGCGGCGCTCGATCCCGTGAGGTCGGGCAAAAGCGAGGAACCGGTCCAGGGTCGCGGCGAGGCGGTCAATCTCTCGCAGGTGCAGGTCCAGCATCCGGCGCCTCGGCGAGTCCGGCGCGATCTCGTCCCCCAGGATCTGCGCAGTCCCCTTGAGCGACGCGAGCGGGTTCCGGATCTCGTGGGCGAGGCCCGCGGTCAGTTCTCCCAGGGCAGACAGGCGCCCCGCGCGCACGAGTTCCGCTTCCATGACCCTCTTGTCGTCCAGGGTCGCCTCCAGGGAGCGCACCAGGGCCTCGGCCCGCTGGCGCTCGCGGCGTTCCCGGTCCGCGAGGAGCCCGGTCACCACGCCCACGACGTTGTACAGCAGGATCTCCAGGACCTTCTCGATCCCGTGGGCGGGGTCCATGACGACGAAGGTCGTGAACGCGTGTGGCACATAGACCACCGACACGACGAGGGAGGTGACCACCGCGCCTCGCAGTCCGAACAGGAACCCGGCCAGCACAATGGGGATGTAGTAGAGGCGGCGGAAGATGTCGTGCAGGTAGTGCAGGTCGTGGCCGGTAAGGTAGTGCGCCGCGGTCACCGCGGCGATGGGGAGCCACAGGGCGAGCGACGCCCGCCCGGACACAAGCGGTCTCAACGAGGCGCCGAACCCGGACACTCCGGCACGCCATTCCACCGCTCATCCCCTCCCCGGCCCGCGCGGGATGCCGAACTTCTTCATCCGGTACAACAGGACGTGCCGCGGGACCCCCAAAGCCCTGGCCGCGCGGGCCTGGTTGTACCCGGAGTCGTGCAGGGCCCGCTCGATGGCCGCGCGCTCGATGTCCCACAGGGTCGAACCGGGGGCGGCCGGCCCCGCGGGTCCGCTGCCGGCCTCCGGGACGGCCTCGAGCACCATCGCCTCGCTCACGCGGTCACTGGTCGCGAGCAGGCAGAAACGGCGGCACACGTTTTCGAGTTCCCGGACGTTTCCCGGCCACGGGGCGAACTTCAGGAGGGTCATGGCCCGCGGTTCCACGCGCCAGGCCGTGCCCGTCCCCCATTTCTTCAGGAAATGCTCGACCAGCAACGGGATGTCGTCGGGTCGCTCGCGAAGCGGCGGGACGCGGATATGGACCACGTTCAAGCGGTAGTAGAGGTCCTGGCGGAAACGGCCCTCCGCGACCGCGGTCTTGAGGTCCCGGTTGGTCGCGGCCACGAGGCGCACGTCCACCGGCCGGTCGCCCGCGAGACCCACGACCGGGACCACCCGTTCCTCGAGAACGCGCAAGAGCTTCGGCTGCAAATCAGTGGGTAGTTCGGATATTTCGTCCAGAAATAATGTCCCGCCGTGGGCCTGCTCGAAGCGACCGCGGTGATGACGCACCGCCCCCGTGAAGGCCCCCTTGACGTGCCCGAATAGGTCGCTCTCGAGCAGTTCACGCGGGATGGCGCCCGCGTTCACGGCCACGAAGGGTCCGGCCCGCCGCCCGGACCTCGCGTGCAGGCGGCGCGCGAGGACCTCCTTGCCAGTGCCGCTCTCGCCGGACAAGAGCACGGTCGCGTCGCTCGCGGCCACCCGATCGATCAGGTCCACGACCTCCCGCATGGCGCGCGAGGCGAAGACGAGGGTCCGTTCACCCCAGTGAAGTCGGTCCTCGAGGTCCGCGACCCGGCCCCGCAAGGTCACCACCTCGACGGCGTTGCGCAGGACCGCCCGCAGGTGGTCGCGGTCGAAGGGCTTGGCCAGGAAGTCGTGGGCCCCGGCCTTCACCGCCTCGACCGCGGTCGGGATGTCGCCGTAGGCCGTGATCATGATGACAAGGGCCTCCGGGCATCGGCGTCGGATCTCGCGCAGGACCTCCATCCCGTCCGTGCCCGGCATGCGCAGGTCGGTCAGGACCACGCGGTGGCGCGAGGGGTCGAAGACCTGGAGTCCGGCCCGGCCGTCCGGGGCCACGGTGACCTCCTCGACGACCTCGCGGGCCTCCCAGGCGAGGACCTCTCGCATGGCCTCGTCGTCCTCGATGATCAGGACGTCGACCGCCGGGACCGTTTCGTCCGCCGGGTTCATGGATCGTCCCCGCCGTCACCCACGAGGGCGCGGAGTCGGGCCCAGTTCACGGTCCAGCGCGCCGCGACCTCGACCAGGCGCATCTCGATGTCGAGGAGCGTGCGCTGGGCCTCCAGGACGCCCGTGAAGTCGCCCAGCCCGCTCCGGTACGTCGCGAGCGCGAGGTCCAGCGTCACTCGCGCGTCGGGGAGGACCCCCCGGCGAAGGAGCCGGTCGGTCTCCTCGGCCTGTCTCAGGCGTTCCACGAGTTCCACCACGCGCGAGGCGAGGTCGTCGTGACGCCGTTCGAGCATCCGCCGGGCGGCCTCGGCGCGTGCGGAGGCGGCGCGCTCCCGTGCCAACCGGGCCGGGTTGAGCCACGGCAAGTTCAGCGACACCATGCCAGAATAGGAATCGTCCATCCGCGGCGCCGCGTTGTACGATCCTCCGACCATGAGGCTCGGCCACCTCGCTTCCGCCCGAGCCAGGGCGGCCTCGCCCTCGGCGGCCCGGACCTCGGCTCGAAGCGCCTCGAGAATGGGGCTGTTCTCCCACAGACGGCCCACGGCCGCAGCCGGGTCGGGGGTCACGCCCACACCCTGGGCGGCCTCGGCCGCTCGGAGGGGCCTGGTCACACGACGATGCAGCGCGGCGTTGACCCGGGCGAGGGCCGCGGCCCGGATCCGCCGGATCTCGAAGACGGCCGTTTCGAGTCGGCCCCTCTCAACCTGGAACCGAGTGATGTCTTCCGCCATGCCCCGGCCCGATCGGTACCGGACCGTCGCGAACTCGACGACCCGGTTCACGGTCTCGATGTGTCGCTGAAGGACGGCCTCCTGCTCCTGGGCCGCACGCGCGGTCGCCAGGTCCGACACCACCATCGCAAACAGGTCCCGGCGGGCCTGGGCGCGCTCGGCCAAAAGGCGGATCCCCTCGTCCGCCGCCGTCCTGGAGGCCAGCGACCTCGTGGGACCGAGGGGGAATTCCTGTGCGAGCCCGACCATGTGCATAGCGGTCCGATCGAGCCTCCACGGCTCGCGGATCGGTGTCGCGCTCGCCTCGTATCGGAGCGAGAGGTCCGGGAGGGACGATCGGGCCTCGGACTCGGCCAGGGCCGCCCTTGCCCTCTCCAGGCCCGCCTCGATCTCGGGATTGCAGCGCACGGCCAGGCGTGCCACGTCCGCGTCCGAAAACGCTCCCGCCTCGAGGCCCCGTTCCTCGTCCGCGGTCAGACAGGGCGTGGATTCCTCGGCGGGCGGCGGCGTCTCGCCCAGGAGGCCGCGAACCGTCCCGGGCATCCTGTCCCCGCTCGCGCGGACCCAGTCGGCGAGGACCTCCTGGTCGCGCGTCGGGGCCGCTGCGCACCCCGCGACCCCGAGCGCGCAGGCCAGGGCGATCGTGCGCTCGGAGGGGACGTGGAACCGCGGGGCCATGACCTTCGAGCGCGTCATGACGCCACCTCATGGGGGTAGCCGACGGGCCCGCCCCCGCCGGCCTCCGGGGTCGCGGCCCGCTCCCGCTTCAGTTGCCAGTATCGCCAGTACGTCACGAGGACCGGCAAGATCTCGAGCGTCAGGAACGTGCTCGTGACCAGCCCCCCCACCATCGGCGCCGCGATCCGCTTCATCACGTCCCCTCCGGTACCGGTGGCCCACAGCAGGGGTACGAGGCCGATCATCGTAGTCATGACCGTCATCATCTTGGGTCGGACCCGGCCCACGGCCCCCTCGAGGTGCGCGTCCACGATGTCCTCGAGGGTTCGGATCCGGCCCTCCGCCTTGCGCCGGTTGTACTCCGAGTCCAGGTACACAACCATGACGATCCCCGTCTCAGCCGCAAGCCCGGCCAAGGCGATGATCCCGACCCAGACGGCGGTCGAGAGGTGATAGCCCAGCAAGTACAGGAGCCAGAACGAACCGACGAGCGAGAACGGGATGGTCGCGAGGATGATCAGGATCTGGGTCAGGTTGCGGTACTCGAGGTACAGGAGCAGGACGATCAGGGCCAGGGCCAGTGGGACAAGCAGGCGCATCCGGGCCGCCATCTCTTCGAGGAGTTCGTACTGTCCGGTCCACTTCAGGTGGACGCCTGGGGGGAGTTTCACCTGCTTCGCCACCGCGGCCTTGGCGGCGTTGACATAGTCCCCGATACTGGTCCGGGCCGTGTCCAGGTCCACGAACACGTACCCGACCAGCATCCCGTTCTCGTCCTTGATCATCGGCGGCCCCGTCACAGCGCGGATGTCCGCGATCTCGCCCAGGGGAACCGTGGCCGCGCGCCCCGATCGGTCCAGCCCCGAGGAGGGCCCCGCCCCGGCGCCCGTGGCGACCCCATACGGGGACGCGCCGAGCACCTCCGCGCGTGGCATCGCGGCAGAGGCGAGCATCGGGCGCGCGCCTCCCGTCATGCCCGGGGTCGCGGGCATCCCTCCCCCGCTGCCCATGGGGGTCGCGGGCATCCCGGAGCCCGGCGTGGCCAGGCGGATCGGGACCTGGACCCGCGCGATCGAATCGAGGTCCTCGCGGAAGGCCCGGGCGTAGCGGACATTGACGGTGAAGCGATTCCGGCCTTCCACGGTCCGCGTCACGACCATGCCGCCGATCGCGGTCTCGATCAGGTCCTGGACGTCGTCCACGCGCAACCCGAGCCGCGCGATGGCGTCCGGCCTGGGCACGATGTCCACGTAGGCCCCCCCCAGGTTCCGGTCCGCGAACACGCTGCGGGTGTTCGGGAGGCCGGACAGGACGCCCTCGAGTTCCAGGCTGACCTTCTCGATGGTGTCCAGGTCGGGGCCGAAGACCTTGAGGCCGATGGGCGTGCGGATCCCCGTGGTCAGCATGTCCATGCGCGTCTTGATCGGCATGGTCCAGGCGTTCGTCCATCCCGGGATCCGTACGACCCGGTCCAGTTGCTCGGCGAGTTCGTCCCAGGAGATCGGGCGTTCGTCCGGCCACACGGGACGGAGCACAGACGCGAGCCAGTCCGGGGCCCAGCCGGAATACCAGCGATCGATGGGGACCTTCCGCCACTCGGACACGGGTCGCAGTTTGATCGTGGTCTCGACCATGCTGAGCGGCGCGGGGTCCGTGGGCGACGTGCTCTTGCCGGCCTTTCCGAACACCACCTCGACCTCGGGGAACTCGCGGATCAGCCGGTCCTGGATCGCGAGCACGCGCCTCGCCTCCTCGACCGACAGGTTCGGGAAGGTCGTGGGCATGTACAGCATGTCGCCCTCGTTGAGGGGCGGCATGAACTCGCTGCCGAGTCGCGACAGGATCGGGATCGTGGCCACGACCATGAACACTCCGATCAGGACCGTGGTGATCGGCCGGCGCAGGGCGACCCACGCGAAGGGCATGTACACGCGAATCAGGGCCCTCGAGACGGGGTGCTCCCGCTCGGGGCGAATACGGCCGCGCAGGAATGTCACGAGGATCGCGGGGACGAGGGTGATGCTCACGACGGCCGCGAGCGCCATGGTGAACGTCTTCGTGTAGGCCAGGGGCCGGAACAGGCGGCCCGACTGGCCCGTGAGCCCGAAGATCGGGAGGAACGACACCGTGATGATCAGCAACGCGAAGAAGATCGAAGGCCCCACCTCCCGGGCCGCGTCCACGATCACGCGGGTCCGCTCGGAGGCCGGGACCCCGGGCCTCAGGCCCTCGAGACGCTTGTGGGCGTTTTCGACCAGCACGATGGACGAGTCCACCATCGCGCCGATCGCGATCGCGATCCCACCCAGGCTCATGATGTTGTTCGTCATCCCGGTGAGGAAGATCGGGATGAACGCCAGGATCACGGCCACGGGCAGCGCGAGGATGGGCACGAGCGCGGACCGCACGTGGAGCAGGAACACGATGATGACGATCGCGACGACGAGCCCCTCCTCGAATAGGGCCTGTGTCAGCGTCCCGACGGCCCGCTTGATCAGGTCCGACCGGTCGTAGACGATTTTGAATTCGACGCCCTCGGGCAGACCCGGACGGATCTCGTCCATCTTCTCCTTGACCCGCTCGATCACGTCAAGGGCGTTCTCGCCGAACCGCATCACCACGATCCCGCCCACGGCCTCGCCCTCGCCGTCGAGCTCGGCGACCCCGCGCCGGATGTCCCCCCCGAACTGGACATCGGCCACGTCGCGCACCAGGACCGGGACCCCCGTCGGACCGACCTTGATCACGATGTCCCGGATGTCCTCCAGGGACTCGATGTACCCGCGCCCGCGGACGAAGTACTCCCGTCCCGCCTGTTCGATCACCCGCCCCCCCACGTCGCGGTTCGAGGCCCGGATGGCGCCAGCCAGTTCCGACAGCGTCACCCCGTAGCCCGCGAGCCGGTCCGGGTCCGCCATGACCTGGTACTGGCGCTCGTATCCCCCCACGCTTGCGACCTCGGCCACGCCGGGCAGGGACTGGAGCGCGTACCGGATGTTGAAGTCGTGGAGGGCCCGCATCTCCGCGAGGTCATGCCGGCCCGATCGGTCCACGAGGGCATACTGGAAGACCCAGCCCACGGAGGTCGCGTCCGGTCCGAGGACCGGATTCGCGTCGGATGGGAGTTGCGAGCGGATGCCCTGGAGATACTCGAGCACGCGCGACCGCGCCCAGTAGATGTCGGTGCCCTCCTCGAAGATCGCGTAGATGAACGACATCCCGAACATCGAATACCCGCGCACCGACTGCACGCGCGGGGCCGCGGACAGGGTCGAGACGATGGGGTATGTCACCTGGTCCTCGACCAGGTCCGGGGAGCGACCCATCCACTCGGTGAACACGATCACCTGGGTGTCGGAGAGGTCCGGGATGGCGTCGAGGGGAACGCGGCGCATCAGGTAGAGCGCGAGGGCCACGAGGAACGCAACCCCGATCACGACGATCGCGCGGTTGCGCGCGCAGTACTCGATCACCCTCTCGACCATCATCGGCTTGTCTATCCCCACCCTCCCCCCAACTCGTTGGCCCTCCTAGTGGGCCCCGTGACCCGCGGCCGGGGGCTGTCCTCCTTCGCTTCTGCCCGCGCCGAAGGACTGGAGGGACGCCTGGAGGCGGCTTTCCGCGTCGATCAGGAAGTTCGCGGAGGTCACGACGCGCTCGCCGGCCCGCACGCCCTCCTGGACCTGGACCCGCTCGCCGGACCGGGGACCGAGCCTCACTTCCCTGGGCTCGAAGCGGCCTTCGCCTTTGTCCACGAACACGTAGTGGCGCCGCCCCTCGATGAGGACGGCGCTCCAGGGTATGACGACCGCTTCGGGTGCCGTCCAGACCAGCGAGGCCTTCGCGAACATCCCGGGCCGCACGCGCAGGCCGGCGTTGTCCAGGGTAGCGCGCACCCGCAAGGTGCGCGTCCTCGGGTCGAGCGCCGGGTACAGGAAGTCCACGCGCGCCTCGAGGCGAAACTCCGGGTCCGCGGCCGGCGACAGCCAGACGAGGTCACCGACGTGGATCAGGGGGATGTCGGACTCGGGGACATCCATCAACACGAAGACCCGCGACAGGTCGGCGATGGTCAGGAGAACGAGGTTCGGCTGCACGGTGCTCCCCGAGAAGACGTTCTTCTCGACGACGAATCCCGAGGCGGACGCGCGGATCGTCACCACCGCCCTGGGTGCGCCCCCCTGCTCCAGGCGCCGGATCTCGTCCGCGGGAAGGCCGTACAACTTCAGGCGCTCGCGAGCCGCCGAGAGGGCCTCGGCGCCGGCCCCGGAGGCGCGCAGGACCGCGAAATCTTGCTCCGTCTGGAAGACCTCCGGGCTGTAGACCGTGAACAGGACCTGTCCCTTGCGGACGCTCTGCCCCGTCTCTCGGACGCGCAGGTCCTCGATGTAGCCCGCGAACCGCATCTGCACCCGGACGACGCGGCCCTCGTCCGGCACGATGAAGGCCGGATAGTCTCGGGCCACGTCGAGAGTCGCCATCACCGCCTCCTCGGACGTGGCCCCGATCAGTTCCAGGCGGTCCAGGGGGACCTCAATCGGGGCGAGTCCGGGGATCGCGATCGTGGCCGAGGCGGCCGGCTCCGTGGGCGCGTGGGCGTGGTGGCCGTGGCCAGACGCCTCGCTCGCGGGCACGAGGTCCATCCCACACTTCGGACACTCCCCCCGACCGTCGGACACGACCTCCGGGTGCATGGGGCAGGTGTAGGTTCCTTCGTGGGCCCCGGCCGCTCCCGGCGGTCCGGGTGGCTCGGGCGCGTCGCGGCCCGCGGGCCTGTCCGCGGAGGCCGACGCGTCGGTCTTCCGCGACTCGATCGGGACGAGGTCCATCCCGCAGATGGGGCATTCGCCAGGCTGGCCGGAGACAAAGGTCGTGTGCATGGGGCAGTGAAAGAGGGTACCGCTCCCGTCCGTGCGGGACCACTCCACGACGCCCGTGGCCCTCAACACCATCACGGTCGCGAGCAGGGCCGACCCCCCCACCAGGCCCCATCGCAGCACCGCCATGAATCGCGTGCCGGCGGGCGGGACGGGGGGAGCCGAGGAGCCCCCGGTCTCGTTCGTGGGGTCGTTCATGTTCTCGTCACTCCCGGGGCTTCGAGGGTGACTCGGGCGGGTCTCAGTGGCCGCAGTGGCTTCCGGGCGCGCACTGTTCGTGTCCCTTGTCGTGCCCCTGGTGTCCCGAGCTTTTGCCGGCCTTCTGGCCAGACCCACCGAGGTACTTCTCGGGGTCCTTGTCGAACTTCGGCTTGCAGGCCGGGCAGCAGAAGTAGTACGTCTTGCCCTTGTACACGCTCTTTGCTGCCTTGGCGAGGTCCTTGACCGGCTCGCCCGTGACCGGGCAGGTCACCTGGGGCTTGTCGTCCTTGGCCTGGGCCCCGGGAAGGGCCTGTGTCAGGAACCCCACGGCGACCACGGCGATCATCACGCGCTTCAACATCTCCGTACCTCCGTATGAAAGAGAACGTCCGGACCTCCCGGACGTGCCTCTGCAAAAAGCAAGGGGCGTGCCTGAATGCAACCAGCCGTCGTGAAAGCGTTTCCAGTGAACGACGGCCCCGGCCTGCGGCAGGTTCGCAGAATATTCTACAGGCACATGACGAAAATTGTTCAGTCCTCGCGCTCGATGAACCCACCCCCGAGGACCCGCGGACCGTCGTAGAAGACGGCGGCCTGCCCGGGGGCCACGGCGCTCTGGGGCTCATCGAAGCGCACGAGGAGCCGTCCTGGGGACACCGGGTGGATCCGGGCAGGCGCGGCCCGGTGTCGGGAGCGGATCTGGACCAGAACACGAGGGTCCTCGCCCGCGAGGAGCCGGCGCTCCAGGGACTCGTCTAGGAAGCGGGGGTCCGACACGGCGAATTCCCGGCAGAGGAGGTCCCCGGTGTCGCCCAGCACCACCTCGTTGCGCTCCCGGACGATGGCGGTGACGTAGCGCCGCGGTCCTCCCCCCAGGCCCAGGCCCCTGCGCTGGCCAACGGTGAAGGCGTGGCACCCCGCGTGCCACCCCAGGTGGCGGCCGTCCTTGTCCACGAAACGCCCCCGCCCGGGAAGGTGACCCGGGACCTGCGATTCGATGAACGCCACGTATCCCTCCGGGGGCACGAAGCAGACCTCCTGGCTCTCGGGCTTGTCGCTGACCGGCAACCCGTGCTCCCGGGCGATCCGGCGGACCTCGGACTTTGGGAGGCCCCCCACAGGAAGCACCAGCCGCTCCAGGACGTCGCGGCCGCTCGAGAACAGGAAGTAGGACTGGTCCTTGGCAACGTCCGCGGCCCGCAACAGGTGCGGGGTGCCGTTCCCATCGCGCGTCACCCGGGCGTAGTGCCCGGTCGCGACCCGGTCCGCGCCGAGGGCCAGGGCCTGGCGCACCAGCCACGGGAACTTGACGCGCTCGTTGCACGCGATGCACGGGGACGGGGTGCGCCCCGAGAGGTAGGCGGCGATGAACGGGGCGATGACCTCCCGATGGAACTCCTCGGTCGCGTCCACGACGTGGTGGGGGATGCCGAGGCGCTCGCACACGGCCTGCGCGTCCCTGCGGTCCGCCGCGGTGCAGCAGCCGCGCCGCCCTTCCGAGGGACAGCGGTACAGGCGCAACGACAGGCCGATCACCTCGCACCCGGCGTGCTTCAGCAGGAGCGCCGCGACCGACGAATCCACGCCGCCGGACATCGCGACGACGACCTGTTGCGCCCTCGTCATGCGCGGAACATAGCGGGAGGGGACGCTGGAAGGCAAGGCCCGCAAAGGCCGGGACGAAATGTGGACCTTCCTGGTTTCGCCCACGCCCACGCCCACGGTGGGGTAGGTCCTCGACGAAATCCCTCGCGCCACCGGCCGGTCTCTGGTATGTTCCCGTCCGGCGTGCTGGACGGGACGCGGGATGATCGAGGTCTTCTTTCGGGGTCTGGCGCTGGGCCTCGTGGCCGGGCTCCCGCTCGGACCCGCAAGCGCCGCGGTTGCAGACACCGCGATCCGCAAGTCGCTGTCGCGGGCTCTCGCCGTGGGGCTGGGCGGGGCCCTCGTGGACCTCGTCTATTGCCTCGCGGTCGTGTCAGGACTCGGGGTCGTCTTCGAGCACTCCCCTCGCCTCCAGGAGACGTTTCTCGCGGTCGGCGGGGTCATGCTGATCCTGTTCGGCGTCTTCACCGCGACGCGCCGGCCCGTGGACCTCGGGCACCCCTCGTCCCCGCGTCCGGTCGAAGCGCGGACCTTCTTGCGCTACGTCGCGACCGGGGTGGCGATCAGCGTGGCGAACCCCGCCCTGGTCGTGTCGTGGGTCCTGCTCGCGGGCACGGTCCTGGCCGGCCTCAACCGGCTCGACGGCGTCCTGGCGTCGGCCAGCGTGTTCGTGGGGGTGATGGGGTGGTTCGCCCTCGTCGCGCACCTTGCGCATCGCGGTCGCATCCACCTGGGCGCGCGCGCCGTGTGGATCCCCCGCGTGGCGGGGCTCTTTCTGGTGACCTACGGGACCTTCCTGCTCGGAAAGCTGAGCCTCGCGTGGGCGTTCGGCCTACGCTGACGCCGCGAATTGTCGAAAGATGGCCTCGGCGTCGCGCACCATGTCGCGGACCACGTCGCCCGCCGGGCGCACGTCGCGCATCAGGCCCACGGCCTGCGAGATGTAGTTCATGCCCGCGTCCACCTCCCCATCGAAATAGACCCTTTTCGTCTGTTCACCGATGATGTGGGGTAGAAGGTCTTCCAGGCCGCCGCCCCGGGTCTCGATCTCGATCACCTTGCGGGACGCCTCGTTCACGAGCACGCGGTGGGTCATCCCGATGGAGCGCATCACGAGCGTCGTGTCGTAAATGCCGGCCTCAATCAAGGCCCTGCGCACGTTCTCGTGCACGCCGCATTCCTCGGTCAGGACCAGGCGGCTGCCGATGATCGCCGCGTCCGCCCCGAGCGCGAGGACCGCGGCCAGGCCCCGCCCGTCCACCACTCCCCCGCCCGCGATGACCGGGACCCGGACCGCCTCGCGCGTGGCCGGCACCAGGACCATCGTGGTCACGTCGTACTTCCCCGTGGCCCCGCCGTTCTCGTAGCCCACGACGGTCACCGCGTCCGCCCCGAGCCGCTCGGCGCGTTGCGCGTGCCGGACAGCCGCGCTCTTGTGCATCCACTTCAGGCCCGCGGCCTGGATGTCCGTCGCGAGTTCCTCTGGCAGTTCGTGGCCCGACGTCTCGACGATGCGCACCCCCTCCGCGACGAGGACCTCCAGGTAGTCGCGGTTGTCCACGGGCCGCATCATCGGAAACAGGTTCAGGTTCACCGCGAACGGCCGGCTCGTCCTGTCCTTGATCCGCCTCAGTTCGTCCCGGAACGCGTCGCGGTCCTGGAAGATGGCGGACGCGAGGACCCCGAGCCCCCCGGCCTCGGACACCGCCGCGACGAGCGGTGCCCGCGACAGGTGCATCAGGGCCCCGCCCACGACCGGGTGCTCCACCCCGAACAGCTCCGTGAACCTCGTCCGGATGCTCATCGCGTCACCTCCCCCGAAACACGCCCCAAGCCAGGAGCGCGTCCCACTGGCGCCACCGCCCCCCTGGGGACGCGAGCCCCTGCTCGCGTCAGTCACTTCCTCGCATCCAACCCCTTCCACCACTCCACCCCTGCCCTCACATCTGCTCGTCAATGAACCCGTAGTACCGCCCCATCCAGTACGCCAGCAAGAAGTCCGCGGGCTGACGGACCTCCCACGGCCTCTCGTCGCACGTCTCGCGGTCGTAGGGACTCGCCCACCACTGGAAGGTGCGCACGCACCGCTCCGCGACCGGGATCGGGAACTCCGTCTGCGAGTCCCCGAGCCGCCCCTCGCAGTAGTGCGGGTACTTGTCCCAGGTGTTCCTCGCCTGCTGATGCTTCGACACAGGAAATTCTTTCAAAGAACATATTGCGTCCTCGACGGCCTGCAACGCCGGCCCGTCACTGCCGGGCCCCAGCCGTTTCCCCGCGGCCCAGATGAAGTTGAACCAGGCGTTGTGGTGGGTGATGAGCGCCCTCGGGCTCGCATACCGCATGAGTTCGGTGTCGAGGACCTGCTGGGCGACCTCGCGGACCGCGGGGTCCCCCTCGAACCACAGCAGCAGGTGCAGGAAGGACATCACCATCGAAAAGTTGTTGAAGTTGCTCTTGCACCCCCCCTTCTCGCCGATGTAGGCCCACATCATCGGCAAAAACTCCGTGTAGGGCTTCGGGTCGTCCACCTCCAGGGGCCAGGGCAGGCACGACCGCGGCCCGGAGCGTTGCAACAGGCAGTTCTCGTAAAAGTCGCGCAGGTCCTCGCGGCCCGTGGCATCCACGGCCATCCTGAGGAACGCGAGCGACTCCGCGGCCAGGAACCCCGGCGTGTCCGCGAACGAGGTCGCCCACAATCTCCCGTGCTCCGTCACGCGTCCGTCCCAGTCCACGAACGCGAGGTCGTTCTCCATCAGGTGCACGCCGACCTGCTCGATCAGGTCGCGCACGGCCTCCCGCACATCCGGGACCTCCACGAGGCGCCACAAGGCCCCGAGCGCGAACATGTGCCCCGCATACTCGTCCTGGCTCACGTTGTCCAGGAAGCACCAACCCGCGAACTCCTCCAGTCCGCAGTGGTCCGTCTTCGTCCACTGCATCGTCTCGTGCGGGATGACCCACACGCACCCGTCGTCCCGGATCTGCACCCAGCGGTTGTCGTCCTTCTCCACGTCCGTGACGTAGGCCGCGTCGTCTTGCGGGCACGCGATGCCCGACACCCCCGGCGGGATGAACTGCCTCGTGAAGACCCCGGGGACCCCGGTGATCTTCATCCGCGTGACCTCCCCTTCCAGCAGGATGCGGATGTTCTCGAGCGCCACCGGGTCCCTGGTGACTGCCCACCGGTACGCCTGCGAAGCGAGGTACAGCCCGCTCCACAGGCCGTCGTTCTCGCCCGAGTGCCATCGCTCGACGTGCTCCCAGGTCGCCTCGGCCTCGGGCACCGAGACCTCGTAGCAGGGCGGCGTCGCCCCTGCCGGGCAGGCGACCTCGGTCTTCGGCAACGTCACCCCCATCACCCACTTCAGTTTCGGGTGCAGGTGCAGGCGGCGCGCGATCCCGTCGTACCACGCGGCCTTCTGGGCGAGAGTTCCGCCGGTCGCGAGCGGGTCATCCGGACAGGTCCCCCACGCGGGAGACCCGTACCGCCACGGGTCCACGCAGGCGCCAGCCTCACACAGGCGCCGCTCGTCCGCCATGCACGCGACCTCTTCCCACTGCCCTCCCACGCACCGGCGCAGGACGTAGCCGTCTTCGGAGCAGGCCCAGTCGCCATCGGCGCATCCGGCGTCCGCCAGGGAGGGGTCGTCCGAGGCGTCCCGGACATCGCCCGGCCCCTCTTCGAAGACCTCGCCCGACAGGACATCCGTGCCCGCAACATCCCCGGTCACATCCCCGAGAATGTCGCCCGCGGTCCCACCGCCCCCGGAGGAACAGGCCATCCATCCAGCCGCCACCATGGTCCACCATTGCCGCATCACGGGTCCCCTCCCGCCAACGCACCAGATGATGCGACTCTATCATCGTCCGACCCTCACAAGATATCCCGAGCATCCGCGCCGTGGGGTGGATTGGCTGTCATCAACTTGACATCCTGGAACATCGCGCGCCGTAATACGACGGACCGAAGGAGGTCGGAATGGCCGACCCGCGGGCGATCAGGCTGCTCGGCAGGCTCCTCGAAGTTGTCCGGGAGAGCGGCGTCCCGTGTGCCGTCGGTGGCGGGCTCGCCGTCAACCTGCACGGCGTGGAGCGCCACACGAACGACGTGGACGCGTTCTTCCGCGAGGAAGACCGGCAGGCCGTGCTCCGAGCCCTGCGAAGGGCGGGGTTCACCGTGGACAGGGTCTTCGGCGGGTTCCACTACGTGGCCTACGAGCCGGGCGCGCCGGACCTGCGGGTCCGGATTGACGTCATGTTCCCGGCCGGCGACCCCGAGCGCGCGGCGGTGGAGAACCCGGTCGTCATCGAGAAGTGGGGAGAGAGGATCCCCGCGTTCCCGGTGGAGGTCCTGGTGCTCTCGAAGTTCTACGCGGACCACCCCCTCGACCGCTGGGACATCGCGGCCCTGTACGAGCACGGCTCGTTCGAGCCGGACACGGTTCGCCTGCTGCTCGCGACGACCGACCCGGACAACGTGGAGGCATTCGACGCGCTGATGGCGGAAATCCGCAGGCCGAAGGTCGGCCGGAAGAGGCCACCGCCACGACCTGGATGACGCCCTGGTGGGCGGACGTCATCTCGAATCTTCTGTAGCGAGGGGACAGGCTACCGCCCTTCCCCTGGTCCCCCTGGGGACGCGAACGTTTGGCGTGGGGCCGCGGGAGCACCGCTCGCGCGAGGAGGCGCCGGCGCTCCCCGCGCCTTCTGTTCAACGCAAGACTCCCTCCCGTGCCGTCTGCTTGATTTCGACCACCCCCACGGTGGGGAAGGTTCACCGAGCAGACCGCGGGGTGAGCGCGGTGGCTACCCCAGACAAGACCGTTGCGTTGGCGAGGCCGGTCCTGGCCAGGTGGTGTGCTGGGATGGCGCCTCGATGTACGCCGGGAGGACGGTCCGCGCTCGATGTCGTGGACGTGAACGTGGACGTGGACGTGGACGTGGACGACCTGGAACCGCCCGGCTTTGTTCGGATACGTCCACGTCCACGATCACGTGCACGTGGAAGGAAGGTCACAGCGCGGATGGCTCTCACCCTGCGCTCCTTGACGACCCCAGGCTCTCTGTGGCACAACCTGAAACCAGGAACCCGCGCTGGATGTCCGAGTGTTCCTGCCCATCGGCGACACCCCGAATCCTCGCGACTTCCGGCCGTGGATGACGTGGATTCTGATCGCCACGAACGTCGCGGTGTACGTGCTGGTGACGCTTCCCCTGTCGTTCACGGCCGTGGACCCCCGCGACCCGGCCCTGGCCGACTACCTGCGCGTCGTCCTCCAAGATGTCCCGTGGTGGGTCACGCCGCGCGCGGCCCACGAGGTCCTCGAATCCCTGACCGCCTACGACCTGTTCGCCTTCGGGCACGGGTACAAGCCCGGCGCGCCCGAGTGGTCCGACCTGCTGACGTGCATGTTCCTGCACGGCGGGTTCGCACACCTGGCTGGCAACATGCTGTTCCTGTGGATCTTCGGGGACAACGTCGAGCATCGCGTGGGGCGTCTGACGTACCTGGTGCTCTACCTGGCGACCGGGATGTTCGCCACGTGGACCTTCTCGTGGTTCGCCGGCAGCTCCATGGTCCCGCTCGTGGGCGCCTCCGGCGCGATCTCGGGGGTGATCGGCCTGTACTTCCTGTTGTTCCCGCGCAACCGCGTGCGGACCTTCGTCTTTCTGTTCCCGTTCCTCATGGACGTGTGGCTGATCCCGGTGCGATGGGTCCTCGCGTTCTACGTCCTCGTGGACAACCTCCTTCCATTCATCCTCGGCGCCGAGTCCGGGGTCGCCTACGGGGCCCACCTCGGCGGGTTCGTGGCGGGACTCGGCGTGGCCTGGGGCGGCGAGTACCTCGCGTGGCGCTGGCCGTGGGCCGAGCGGGGATGGCGCAGGCGGTTCGCGACGGCGCGCGAGGCTTTGGTGTCCGATCCCCTTCAACCTCTGCGGACCGCCCTGCGGCAGGGCCAGCAGGAACAGGCCATCGCGGAACTGGCGAGGCTCGACCGGGCCGCCCTCGCCGAACTGGCTGCCGGGGAGGCGGCGACCCTCGCGGCGTGGCTGGACGACCTGGGGTATCCCGCGGCGGCCACGCGCCTACTGAGGCAGTACCTGTACGACCACCCTCGGTCCCGGGACCTCGCCCGCGTCCACCTCGCGCTGGGGCTGTTGCGCCTGAAGCAGGGACAGCAGGCCGCGGCCTACCAGTACCTGCTGAGCGTCTTCGACCTGGACCCGGACCCGGACACGGCCGACCAGGCCCGCGAGGCCCTGCGCCGCCTGGACCTCGACCGCCGGGCCCTACGGACGCGGTAATCTGCGCCGCGCTTGCAGCATCCCGGCCAGGACAAGGAACAGGATCGCCTCCCCGATCGGCGGCGTCCCGGAGGCGTGGCACCCGCAGCCGCCCCTTGATGCGGGTGCCAGTCCCGCGTCCCTCTCTCCGCCGCGGTCGGAGGTCTCGACGACATCCAGGGCCGCATCGAGGTCCGCCGCGTCTTCGCCGAGGTCCGTCGCGTCTCCTCCGATGGACGGCTCCGGTCCTGTCACGTCGCCGGGACCCTCCGGGACCGGGCCAGGGTCCGCCGCGAGTTCCTCCCAGGCGCCCTCGTCCAGCGCAGGCGCATCCGGAAGCCCATCGGGCGGGGGGCCACCCACTCGGGTCACGATGCCGAAGCGGGACGGGTCCTTGGACAGTCCGATCCCCGGGGTCCATTGCAGGAAACCCTCCCGGCCCGAGCCGTCGTTTTCGTTGACCAGGAAGGTGGCACCGAACGACTTTGGAGGCATCCCACCCACCGAGAAGGCGACCTCGTACGATGCCTTGTCCCCCTTGCGCACCACCGCGGCCTGCACCGGGCAGTCCCCGGTGCCGGCCGGCGCGTGGAAGCAGTGGGCCAGCACACCGTTTTCCGACAGCGCGACCCCCACCTCCCAGTCATCGTCGTCGTCGTAGGACCCGGGCGTCTGGTCGCCGCCCAGGTCCAGGGCGAATTGCACCGAGTCCCCGAGCCACAGGGTCTCTGCCGGTTCCTGGGCCACGTGCGTGTTGTCCGTGACCTCGAAGCCGAAATACAGGTGCGTCTCGTCCCAGGTCATGCGGCCGTTCGCGCTCAGGTCAGTCGGTCCCGCGGGCGTGCCCCCGTCCAGCCCGACCCAGTCCTTCTCGATCACGAGTTGGATCTGCGCCACCCCGCCCCATTCCGCCAGGTCGCCATCCACGGCGGGTCGCAGCCACTGGGCCTCATAGGTCTTCGGGGTCACGGGCTTGACCGAGACCCCGAACTCCGCCTCGGCCTGGAGTTGTCCGTCGTCCACCCGCACCCGCCCCTGGGTGAAGCCGTAGAACGCCGGGTCCGGGTAGGCCGACAGGAAGTGCCCGTCCTCGAGCGCGACGCCCGCCGCGGGGTCGCCCGCGTCCACGAGCGAATAGACGAGGGCCTCGGTGGGGGTGTCGGGGTCGTCGGTGTACTCCCACAGGTCCACGGCCCTGGCCGCAACGCTCCCCTGATCGAGCACGATGAGAGGCAGTGTCTTCCATGTCGGCGGTGCAGGCGGACACGCCGGTGGGTGGTCCGCAATGAATTCCTGGATCGCCTCCCACGCAGGTTTGGGCGTCCCGTCCACCCGCAGGATGCCAAAGGCGTAGAGGTGCCCGTTCACCACCGAATCGCGGGCGTCGTACAGGAACACGCGGGCGAGGTTGGGCCAGGGGTCGTTCTCGCTGCCGTCCCAGGTCCCGGAGGCGACCTGCTCCCGTGCCTCCAGAAAGGCGACATGATACGCGGCCTGGTTGGCCTCGCTCACGCTCCCCCCGCCCGTGAATCCCCCGTAGGCCGGGGTCTCCCATCCATATTCCGTCAGCCAGACTTCCTTGCCCGGTGCGTACTTGTCCACGATCTCCTTCAACGACGAATGCGTCTTCACCAGCCCGATCACGCTGTCGAACTCGCCGTCAAGCACGGCGGCCATCAGTGCGGTCGCATTTTTCTTGTAGAAATGATGTGTTATGATATCAATCGAGGACCCGGCCTTTTCGAGGACCTGGGCCAGGTCGATCTCCCAGCCGTTGAACGTGCACACCCCGAGGAAGCACGACCCGTTATCCCCGTTCCAGTCCGAAGAATCCGCCAGGCCGGCCAGTTCAGGCCCCAGGACGAACGCGCCAGGGTCCTCCCACTTGACGGCCTGGGCCCCGGGCACCAGGACCCGGTCCACGTAGTCGTCGAGCGTCCCCTCGAAGAAGGCGTCCAGGTTGGGTTCGTTCCACATCCCCCAGTGGCGGACCCGGCCCTTGAAGTGCTGGACGGTCGCGAGCACGAAGTCCTGCCAGTCCGCGACGTTCGCCGGTGGTTTTGTCAGGCAGGGATTCGATGTTCCGTCCTCGCAGGACGGGTCGGCGACGGCCCACCTCGGGGAATAGGCAAGGGTCGCGAACACGTGGAGCCCGCGCGCCCGTGCCTCGTCCACGGCCTGGTCCAGGACGTCGAAGTGGAACTTCCCCTTCTGGGGTTCGACCTGGTACCAGTTGAAGTCCATGCGGACCCACGCGATCCCGGCGTCGGCCAGGGCCTGCAAGGTGGCCGCGTCTGGGATGTGGGCGTTGGCCCCGTAGGGCGAGCACTCACCCGCCGGCGCGGCCCACAGCGGTCCCGCCGCGATCAGGAGTCCACCGAGCATCGCCCAGGTCGGTGCCGGGTTCATGGCATCATCTCCGGGATCGTCGCACCAAATGGTACCGCGTGAGATTGGAACTTTCCATGCACCCGGAGAACTGGACATTCCCCACTCGCTCGTGACCGATCAATGAAAACGCATCCTTTCTGGAGGTTGTCTCGAACCGCCCCTGCTTTGGAAACGCGGGGCTCCTCGCCGTGCAAGTCCTTGATTTTGCCCACGCCCACGCCTACGCCCACGGTGGGGAAGGTCCAGGTTTCCTCCTCGTTCACGTGCACGTGGACGTGGATGTGATCGAAAACGAAGACCTCCCCTCGTCTGCGCCCACGCCCACGCGTGCGCCCACGGTGGAAAAGGTCCTCACCCGGAGGATGGGGATTAATGGTCGGATCAGCGAGGCCGGCGGGAACCACGCCTACGCCCACGCCCACGGCCGGTCCCGGTCCGCGGTGGCCCCGCGTCCCCGTCCCGGGCCGGTCCCGCGGATCGGTCACCGCGAGGTTGCCCGTCGTGGTGCCGGCTCAGGTAGCAATCCACCAGGAAGGCCACCACCGCCTCCGCGTCGGGGTCGGACAGGACCTCCCGCGCGATGGCCTGGAACTCCTCGGGGATCACGGCCCCGGCCTCCAGGCGCTCCTTGATCTCGCGGATGCGGCGGTCTGACATCATGACCAGGGCCTCCTCTCTCGTGGGGGGGACGTGTCTCGCCAGCCGGATCCCGTAGCGCCAGGCCAGGCGCTGCTCGAACACGTGATCCGTGGGGGACAGGAGTGTCACCGCCCTCCCCGTCCGGTCCACGCGGCCCGTGCGGCCCGTCCGGTGGATGTACAGTTCGAGGTCGAGCGGCGGTTCATAGTGGACCACGCACGGCAGGAACGAGATGTCGATCCCTCGCGCGGCGAGGTCGGTCGCGACGAGGTAGCGCAGCGTCCCCGCCTTCATCCGGCCCATGACCTCCTCGCGCCGCGACTGCGATAGGTCGCTGTTGAGGAGCGCGGCGTTGTATCCCCGCCGGCGCAGGTAGGCCGTCACCATCTCGGTGTCGGAACGGGTGTTGCAAAAGATGATCGCACAGGTCGGGTCCTCGGCCTCGAGGACCGCCATCAGGGATCGCACCCTCGTCTCCTCCGGACGCAGCACGTACGCGACGTTTTGGATGCGGTCCACGTCCACCCGGTCCTCGGAAAGGTCTACCCGCACCGGCTCCCGCATGTGGCGGGCGATCAGGCGCTCGATGTGTGGCGGGAGTGTCGCGGAGAACAGCAGGACCTGCTTCAGGTTCTTCAGGCCAGCCAGGACCTTCTGGACCTCCTCCCAGAACCCGGCGGACAGCATCTCGTCCGCCTCGTCGAGGACCAGGACGCGCACCCGCGACAGGTCGAGGGTCCTGCGCCGGAAGTGGTCCAGGACGCGCCCCGGCGTCCCCGTGACCACGTGGACCCCCTCCGCGAGGCGCTGCAGTTGCTCTCCGTAGCCGGTCCCTCCATAGATGGCTGCGGCCCTTGAACCGACCGCCGGGCACGTCTTCTCGAACTCCCCGTGGACCTGGAGGGCAAGTTCGCGCGTCGGAACCAGGACCAGGACCCAGGGACCCGGCGTCGCCGTGTCCAGGCGGCTGACGACGGGGGCCACGTACGCGAGCGTCTTGCCGCTCCCCGTGCGGGACCGCACCACGAGGTGCCGGCCGTCCAAAACGGGCCGCGCGCAGGCCGCCTGCACCGGGAGCGGCCGGTCGTATCCCGCATCCCGGAGGGCCGCGACCACGCGCGGGTCGTACCCCAGTTCCTCCCAGGCCGGTCCGGATCCGGTGCGTTCGTCGCTGTCCACGAAGTCCTTCAGATGGTGCGCTCCAGGGCGGGTTCGTCGGGGGGCTTGCGCGCCGTCTCGTAGTCCACCTGACACAGATACATCGTCCCGAAGGCCGCCTGGAAGCGGCGGACCATGCCCATGTCAGCGGCCTGGGTCCGGTGCAGTCGCGTGGCCTCGACCATGAAGTCGCGGCAGCTCATGTCCCCCGTGCACGGGGCGTGGGCGTCCCAGACCTCGGTGATGGGGCCGGGGTCAGCCCGCCCGAACAGGCGCAGCAACCAGAACCGGTTCAGGACCCAGTAGAGGCGCTCGACGCGATGCGGAGGCAGGCCCTCGCACTCGAAGGCAGGGTCCGCGGCCAGGCGGGCGCCGGTGGTGGCCAGGCGCGCGGCCAGTTGATGCTCGGGGTGTCCGGTGGCGCCGAAGTCCGGGTGGAACGTCACGATCAGGTCCGGCTTGAAGCGACGGATCTCGGCAACCACCAGCCCCTGGGGGTCGCCCTGCGCGCACCACTTCTCGTAGATCTCGTGCCGCAGCGGAAAGGATTCCACCGGGAGTGGGGCGTTGAAGAAGCGCTCGTGCCGGAGTTCCACGCGGTAGCGCTCGGCCACCGCGGCCATCTCGCGCCCGCGGATCGTGGCGAGGTCGGGCTCGCACCCCTCCGGGAGGCAGCACTGCCCCCCGTCTCCGTGGGTCAGGACCAGGAAAAATGTTGGATTGCGATAGTATATGGAAGAACGAGCCAGGAGGGTACCCGAGAAGCACTCGTCGTCCGGGTGCGGGGCGCACCACATCGTGCGCGCCCCTCCCCCGAGCAAGGCCTCAACCGGCCGGGACTCGGGCGAGCCATCCGGTCGGACCGGTGCGTGCGCGCAACTCACAAGCCACGACGGCCAGCCCATCGCGACGCCCCCCATCCCCACGGTCTTCAGAAACGCCCTCCGATTCATCTCCACGGGCGACTCCCCCGTTCGATGCCGAGCGGATTCTATCCAAACGCCGTGGCCCGATCCACCCTCCGAATGGGAGGACCTTCCCCATCGTGGGCGTGGTCGTGGGCGTGGGCGTGGGCGAATTCGCTGGTCAGGATTGACCCTTCCCGTGATCACCCGATCCAACCAACTGGATCTGGATCGGCCTCGTCGCCTCGCCCGCATACAGCGACACGTGCGGGAAGGGGATCTCGATGCCCTCGCGGTCGAACGCCTTCTTCAGACGCCGGTTGAACTCGCGTCCGACCTCCCACTGTTTCAAAGGCACCGTCTTCAGCCGGACCTTGATCACGACCGCCGAGTCCCCGAACCGGTCCACCCCGAGGACCTCCGGGTCCTCGATCAGGAGGGGACCCAGGACAGCGTCGGCCCGCATCTCGGCCGCCACGGCCCGGATCACGTCCGAGACCCGGTCCGTGTCCTCCTTGTAGGCGACCCCGACGTCCGCGACGTAGGCCGACCACCCGGTGCTCCGGTTGGACAACGACGTGATGGTGCCGTTCGGGAAAACATGGACGACGCCCTCGACATCGCGTAGTATGATGGTCCTCAATGTGACCTTCTCGACCTGTCCGCTCGTGCCGTTGATCGTCGCGACGTCGCCCACGCGGACCTGGTCCTCCAGGACCATGAAGAAGCCGCTGATGACGTCGCGGACCAGGTTCTGCGCTCCAAAGCCGACGGCGAGGCCCACGACCCCGGCGCCGGCCAGGATCGGGGCCACGTTGACGCCGACCGCGGACAGCGCCATGAGGACCGCGAGGCCCCACACCACGACCACCACCACATACCTCAGGAGGTTGACAAGCGTCTGGGCCCGCCGAGCCTCGTCCCCTGGAACGGGCTGGTCGCGGCTCTTCTCGGCCACGAGGCGGGTCTCGAACCGCCGGAGCGCGGCCCGCACGACCCGCACCGTCACCCACGCCACCGCCAGGATCACGGCCGCGTGCGCCAGGCCGCCTGCCCACCTCGGCCAGTGAGTCGTCACGTACGTCCACACCTCGGTCATGGTTCACCTCCTTGTCAGCCTCGCTAGCCTACAACAACTGGTTGGAACGCTCGTGCGTGGCCGAGGCCGGAGGGGTTGTCCGGGCGGAAACCCGCACCCTGTCCGGACCCTGGCCGGCCGACACCTGTCAACATCCCGTCAACTTATTGACCTTTTCCATTACGCAGTGGAGCGATGCGTGCTAGCCCTGCTGGCGGGGAGATCGCGCGCCGGACGCGGTCTTGGGCGGGGCAGGGAGGTCTGGCCGGATGGCGTGGGACATGGCGGTTCGAAACCACGCGGCCTGGATCGCCGACCGCTGGTGCGACCTGATCCTGGCCACCTATCCCCCGGACGCGGCCCGCCTGATGGCCGGCCGGAGCGACCCCTTCGCGAACCCGGTGGGAGGGACGATCCGCAGGGCGACGCGAGCCGTGATCGAGGCGTTACCGGATGAGGGACCGGACCGCGCGCGGGTGGCCCCACATCTGCACGACATCGTCCGCATCCGTGCAGTGCAGGACTTTTCACCATCGCAGGCCGTCGGCGTCGTCTTCCTCCTGAAGCAGGCCGCGCGCGAGGCCCCGGACGGCTTGCCCGCCCTGTCCCCGGAGGACCTGGCCGAGTTCGACCGCCGGGTAGATGACCTCGCGCTCCTGGCCTTCGACCTCTACACGGCGGACCGGGAGCGAATCGCGGCGATCAGGGTCCGCGAGGCCCAGCGGCGAGTCCGCCGGCTGCTCCAGCGGGCCGGTTTCTCGACAGAGGCGACGGACCCCGAGGAGTCACGGGGCCACGACACTCCTCCGGAGGAGGCGACATCATGAAGATCCTGGTGTCCTTGGCCGCGGTGGTCGCGGCGTTGGTCCTGGCCCTAGTCCTCGCCGGGACCGGGTTGCGACCCCTGTTCGGGGTCGCCCTCCCGTACCTGGCCTTTGCCGTCTTCCTGGTCGGACTCACCTGGCGCGTCGTCCGGTGGGCCCGCTCGCCCGTCCCCTTCCGCATCCCGACCACGTGCGGCCAGCAGAAGTCCCTGCCCTTCCTCCCCCACAGCCGGCTCGACAACCCGTTCACGGGGCTCCAGGCCTTCGGCCGCATGGTCCTCGAGGTCCTATTCTTCCGGTCCCTGTTCCGGAACACGAACGCGACCCTGACCCGGGACGGCCGGCTGGTGTACGGGTCCGAGAAGTGGCTGTGGGCCGCGGGTCTCGCGTTCCACTGGTCGTTCCTGATCATCGTGCTGCGTCACCTGAGGTTCTTCCTGGAACCGGTCCCCTGGTTCGTCGAGGCCCTGGGCCACGTGGACGGCTTCTTCCAGGTGGGGGTCCCTGTCCTGTACCTGACCGACCTCGCGGTCGTCGCGGCCCTGACCTTCCTGTTCCTGCGTCGCGTCCTGCTGCCGCAGGTGCGGTACATCTCGCTCACGAACGACTATTTCCCCCTGTTCCTGCTGCTCGCAATCGTGCTGACCGGCATCCTGATGCGCTACGTCTTCAAGACGGACCTCGTCGCGGTCAAGGAGGTGGCACTCGGGCTCGTCACGTTCCGGCCGACGGCCCCGGAGGCGGCCGGGTCCCTGTTCTTCGCGCACCTGTTCCTGGTCAGCCTGCTGCTCGCGTACTTCCCGTTCAGCAAACTGGTCCACATGGCGGGTGTGTTCCTGAGCCCGACCCGCAACCTCGCAAACAACAGCCGCGCCGAGCGTCACGTCAACCCTTGGAACCCCCAAGTCAAGACCCACTCGTACCAGGAGTACGAGGAAGAGTTCCACGACCTGATGAAGAACGCCGGCTACCCGCTGGAGAGGGAGTGAGATGACCGAAAAACTTCCGGACCGCGACGAGATGCTCCGGATCGGGCACGACCCCGCCGGGCCGGACTGGATGGACACGAAGCCGACCTTCCGGCACGGGACCTGGTGCTACGGAGCGGTCCCGAAGCACGCCGAGTACCTGGGCCTCCCGTTTCCCAGGAAGTGGCAGGCCTCGGACGAGGACTGGGGGCTCCCGCCCGACTGGCGCGAGCGCATCCTGGAGGGCCTGAACGACCGCCTGAAGCGCTTCCGCTCGCTGTTCGTGTTCATGGACATCTGCGTGCGGTGCGGGGCCTGCGCCGACAAGTGCCACTACTTTTTGGGGTCCGGGGACCCCAAGAACATGCCGGTCCTGCGGGCCGAGTTGATGCGTTCGGTCTATCGGAAGCATCATACCCTGGCCGGGCGACTGCTAGGCCGGACCGCGGGGGCGCGGGACCTCGACCTCGACGTCCTCAAGGAATGGTTCTATTATTTCTATCAGTGTACTGAATGCCGCCGCTGCTCCGTGTTCTGCCCGTATGGGATCGACACCGCCGAGATCACGATGATGGCCCGCGAACTGCTGAACCTCGTGGGCATCAACATCAACTGGATCGTGGAGCCGGCGTCCAACTGCTTCCGGACCGGAAACCACCTCGGGGTCCAGCCCCACACGTTCAAGGACAACCTCGAGTTCGCGGCGTCGGACCTCGAGGACAACACCGGGGTGCACGTGGAGGTCCCGATCAATCGCAAGGGGGCCGAGATCCTGTTCGTGGTCCCGTCCGCGGACTACTTCGCGGACCCGCACTACTACACGTTCCTCGGGTACCTGGCGCTGTTACACGAGGTCGGTCTCGATTACACCTTCTCGTCGTTCGCGTCGGAAGGCGGGAACTTCGGCCTGTTCCATTCGAACGAGATGATGAAGCGTCTGAACCACAAGATCTACGCCGAGGCGCGGCGCTTGGGCGTCAAGTGGATCCTCGGCGGCGAGTGCGGCCACATGTGGCGCGTCCTGCACCAGTACATGGACACCATGAACGGCCCCGCGGACTTTTTGGAGGTCCCGCGCTCGCCGGTGACCGGCACCGTGTTCGACCACGCCAGGTCCACGCGGATGATCCACATCTGCGAGTTCACGGCGGACCTCATCCAGCACGGGAAACTGAAACTGGACCCGCGCCGCAACGATCACCTCCGGGTGACGTTCCACGACTCGTGCAACCCGGCACGGGCCATGGGCCTGCTCGAGGAACCCCGTTACATCCTGCGGGCCGTGTGCAACCACTTCTTCGAGATGCCAGAGAACACGATCCGCGAGCAGACCTTCTGCTGCGGGAGCGGCTCCGGACTCGGGACCGACGAGAACATGGAGATGCGCCTGCGGGGAGGGTTCCCCAGGGCCAATGCGGTGCGCCACGTTCACGAAAAGCACGGCGTGAATCGCCTCGCCTGCATCTGCGCCATTGACAAGGCCACCCTGACCCCGCTCATGGAGTACTGGGTCCCCGAGGTCAACGTGGGCGGCGTGCACGAACTGGTCGCGAACGCCCTGGTCATGAAGGACGAGAAGGAGGACCGTGACTCGGACCTGCGGGGCGAGAAGTGGCTGCACAAGCAGGACGACGAGGAGACCGGCCGGAAACCGTCCCAGGACCTCTTGGAGGGCATGGACCATGCATGACACGGGCAAGGTCATCGCGGGGATCGCGGCCTTCGCGGGCCTGATGACGGCGCCGATCTGGTATTCGGCCACGAGGGGCGGAGATGTGCCGGCCCTCGATCTAAACCGGGATTTCCCAGTCGTCAGGCCCGGGGCCGCGGGGTTCGAGGACCTGCCAGCCAGCCTCGCCCTGAACGCGGACGGGACCCCGCGCGAGTGCGTGGAGCCGGCAGAGTTCATGCGGGCAAATCACATGGTGATCCTCGACCGATGGCGCGACCAGGTCGTCCGGGAGGACCTCCATGAGTATGTCTCGACGACGGGCAAGAAGTGGCCGCACCTGAAACTGACCGGGACCTGCCTCAAGTGTCACCAGAAGAAGGCGGAGTTCTGCGACCGATGCCACGACCGGGCGGGCGAGAAGCCGTACTGCTGGGACTGCCACCTGGACCGGGTGGCGGGGGGGCGGTGATGGACATGAAACGACGGGATTTCCTGAAGCTCCTCGGGGCGGGCGCCGCCGTCGGGGTCGGGGGGAGGGCCCTGTGGGAGGTGGTCCGGGGCGAGGAGGCCCTGGCCTCGGCCGTGCACGGCGAGACCGCGCAGGGCCTGCGCTGGGCCATGGTGGTGGACACCGGGAAGTGCGCCGAGCACGGGGACTGCCGGGATTGCATCGCGGCGTGCCATCGCGCCCACAACGTCCCCCACTTCGAGGACCCGCGCCACGAAATCAAGTGGATCTGGCGCGAGACGTTCTCCGGGGCCTTCCCGGACGAGAACCACGTCTTCATGGGGCGCGAGGTCCTGGGGCGCACGGTGCCGGTCCTGTGCAACCACTGCGACAACCCGCCGTGCGTACGCGTGTGCCCCACGGGTGCGACCTTCAAGCGCAAGAAGGACGGCGTGGTGATGATGGACATGCACCGCTGCATCGGGTGCCGCTACTGCATCGCCGGGTGCCCTTACGGGGCCAGGTCCTTCAACTGGGTGGACCCGCGCGAACACGTCCCCGAGATCAACCCCGACTATCCGACGCGAACGCGCGGCGTGGTCGAGAAGTGCACCTTCTGCGCGGAGCGCATCGCGCTCGACCCGGCGAATCCCGTGCCGGCCTGCGTCGAGGCGTGCCGGTTCGGGGCGCTCGTCTTCGGGAACCTCGGGGATGAGTCCTCGCCGGTGCGGCGGGCGCTCTCGGGGCGGTTCACGCTTAGGCGCAAGCCGGGGTTGGGGACCGGGCCGTCCGTGTTCTATCTCGTCTAGCGGGGGTGGGTCATGCTCGAGAAGGCACTTCAGGGCGGCCGGAGATACTGGACCTGGCTCGCGGCGGTCGGCGCAGTCATCCTCGCGGGATTCATCGCGTGGCTCTGGCAGTACCGGGTGGGCCTGGGCATCACGGGCCTGGGACGCGACGTCTCGTGGGGGCTCTACATTGCCCAGTTCACGTTCCTGGTCGGGGTGGCCGCCTCCGCCGTCATGGTCGTGTTGCCCTACTACCTTCACAACTACAAGGTTTTCGGGCGCGTGACGATCCTGGGCGAGTTCCTCGCGATCTCGGCGGTCATCCTCTGCATGTTGTTCATCTTCGTGGACATGGGCCAGCCGCGCCGCGTCCTGAACGTGGTCCTGCACCCCACGCCCAACAGCGTGATGTTCTGGGACATGGTCTCCCTCGGGGGCTACCTCGTGCTCAACGTCCTGATCACCCGCGTGACCCTGGACGCGGAGCGCAAGGGCCTTCCGCCCCCCATGTGGATCAAGCCCATCATCGTCCTGTCCATCCCCTGGGCGATCAGCATCCACACCGTGACCGCCTTCCTCTACAGTGGCCTGGCCGCGCGCCCGTTCTGGCTGACCGCGATCCTGGCCCCGCGCTTCCTCGCCTCTGCCTTCTCCGCCGGCCCGGCCATCCTGATCCTGCTGTGCCTGTTCGTGCGCCGGGTCTCGCGCTTCGACCCCGGCTTGGAGGCCGTCCGCAAACTCGCGGTGATCGTGGCCTACGCGATGGTCGTCAACTGCTTCTTCGTGCTGCTCGAACTGTTCACGGCGCTCTACAGCGACATCCCCCACCACGTCGAGCACTTCCGCTACCTGTACTTTGGCCTCGGAGAAGCGAAGGCCCTGGTCCCCTGGGCGTGGACATCCGCGGTCCTGAGTGCGGCCTCGCTGATCCTTCTCCTGGTCCCGCGCCTCCGCAACAACCTCCACGTCCTGCCGTGGACGTGCGTCGTCGTCGTGGTCGGGCTGTGGATCGACAAGGGGATTGACCTGATCGTGGCCGGGTTCGTCCCCAACCCGGTCGGCCATGTGATCGAGTACGCCCCGACCTTCCCCGAGGTCGTCGTGACCCTGGGTGTGTATGGCGTGGGTCTGTTCGTCCTCACCGTCCTGTACAAGATCGGCCTCGCGGTCAAGGAGGCAGAGGTCGCCTGAGGGGCCGGTCGCTCCTCGCTCTCCATCGGCTGGATGGCCCACGCCCCGCGACGTCCGCGCATTCTCCGACAAGGGAGGAGAGGCTGCCACCCCCTGGCTCGGCGTGCCTGGACCCCGTGGTCCGCGCGGGGGCAACGATGCGGTCCTCAAGGGAGTTCGGACGCGGAGTACTCCCGGATCAGGGCCTCGTAGAACCGTGCCCCGTCGAGGACCTCCTCTTCGAGGACGTACTCGTCCGCCTGGTGGGACCGCGTGGGGAGTCCGGGTCCGACTTTGAGCCCCGCGATGCCCGCGAACGCCGTCCAGTCAGACAGGCCCGCGGAGCCGTAGCACCGCGCCCCTGGCCTTGCCCGCCTCGCTGCCATGACGAGCGGGTGCCCCGGCTCAATCGAACAGGGGAGCAGTGGCTCCTCGACGGGTTCCAGGGTCCCCGAGACGCCCGCGCGCAACCGTTGCATGATCGCATCCGGGGTCAGGCCGGGCACGAATCGCACGTCCACGACGCAGGAGACCTCGGGGGGGACCACGTTGGCCGCCACGCCTCCTTGAAGCATGGTGGGCTCGATCAGGGGCGGTCCCAAGAACGCATCGGCCGGTCCGAGGTCCGCTCCCGAGACCATCAGGATGTCACGCGCCAACGCCACCAGCGGGTTGTCGCGGCCCAGGGCCCGGCGGTAGGCCGCGTGGCACGCCTCGCCCCGTTCGGTCAGGGCCAGGACGAGGCGCCCCATCTGGGCCACGCACAGGTCCAGGCCCGTGGGCTCCCCGATGACCGCCGCATCGAGCGCGACCCCGGAATCTGCCACTGCGCGGACCAGCGCCTTCGTCCCGGACCCGTCCGTTTCCTCCGCCTCCGCGAGCATCAGGACGAGGCACGGCCCCTTCCCGCCTGATCGCAGGAACGCTGCCACCATCGCGGCGACCGAGGCCTTCGCGTCATTGGCCCCGAGCCCGTACACCCTCCCCTGCTCGCGATCCGGCCGGTACGGGTCCCGGGTCCACGCGGACGACGGTGGCACCGTGTCCAGGTGGCTATTCAGGGCCAGGACGGGTCTCTGGCCCGCCCCGGTCACCGCGAGCACGCTCTGGCCCACGGTCCGGATCTCGACCCCGCGCGCACCCAGGAACTCGGCCACGAACGCTGCCGCGGCCGCCTCGCCCCCCGAGACCGAGGGGATAGCGACCAGGTCCCGATGGAACGCCAGGAGTTCGTGGTCGGTCATCCCGGACTCGCGCCTCCCTGTTCCGCCGGGGCCAGGTCCTTCAGGTCCCGCACGATCAGGGTCCCTGCCCCGTCGTTCGTGAAGACCTCGATCAGGAGCGAAGACGGCTCGCGCCAGCCAATGATGTGGACGCGCCGGACCCCACCCCGGAGCGCCTCCTCGGCCGCGCGGACCTTGGGCAGCATCCCGCCGCTGACCACGCCGCGCTCCTTCAGTTTCTGCACGCCATCCAGGTCCACGTAACTGACGAGCGACGTGCGGTCCCCCGCGTCCTCGAGCAGCCCCGGCACCCCGGTCACGAGGATCATCTTCTCGGCGTGCAGGGCCACGGCCAGCGCCGCCGCGACCGTGTCCGCGTTCACGTTGAGCACCGCCCCATCTCTGGACGCGGTCAGCGGGCTGACCACCGGCAAGAACCCCCCGACCAGGAGCGATTGGAGCAGCGAGGGGTCCACCTCCTCGATGTCCCCCACGAACCCGAAGTCCACCTCCTCCGTGGCCCCGTCCACACGGGTGGGAGGCCGCCTCCGCGCCCGGATGAGCCCGCCATCCACCCCGGACACGCCCACCGCGGGGACCCCGAGTCCCCGGAACGCGGCGACCCAGGCCGTGTTGACAAGTCCGTTCAGCGTCATGACCGTCGCGTCCAGCGTCGCCGCATCCGTGACCCGGCGCCCTCCCACGAACGTGCTCTGGACCCCGAGGCGCTCGCAAACCTCGGTGGTCTGCGGACCGCCGCCATGCACCAGGACCACGCGGATGCCGAGTTCCCACAGGACGCGAACCTGCTCCGCCACGGATGAACGCCCGTCGTCCCCGGCCGCCTCGCCGCCAACCTTGATGACAAAAATCTTGTCATGAAACAGTTTCAGGTAGGGCACGGCCCTCTTCAGGGCCTCCATGTCCGCCTCGTGGCTCAGTGGTCGGGCCATCGTTTCTCCTCTCAAGAAACACGCTCCGTTTCAGAAACGCGTCCCACGTGCGTCACCGCCCCATAGGGACGCGAGCGCCCGCTCGCGTCAGCCGCTTCCTCGCGTCCAACGCTCTCCGGCGACCCCACCGTTTCATCCATCCGGGTGCGCCCGCGCATGGCCACTCATTCCGTTGGAAGCGACGCGAGCGCTTCCAACAGGCGGTCCACGTGTCGGTCCTCGAGGACGAGGGGCGGCAGCAGTCGCACCACGTGAGAGTCACGGGCCGCGCCGGCGAGGACCCCGTGGCTCCGCAAGCCCTCGAGCACGCGCTTCGCGTCAGGCCTCGTCCGCAGACCCAGCAAGAATCCCATCCCCTGGACGGCCTGGACGGGTCCGACCACGCATTCCCTCCGCATCCGCTCGGACAACCGGCGAACCCTCCCCAGCAGCCCCTCTTCCTCGATCGCGTCTATCACCGCCTCCACGAGCGCGCACGCGAGGGGCCCTCCCCCGAATGTGGTCCCGAGGTCTCCGTGCCCTACGCGCGACGCGATATCCTCGCGGGCCAGGACCGCCCCGGCCGGAAACCCCCCGGCGAGCCCCTTGGCCACGGTCAGCACGTCCGGCGTCACCCCGTATGCCTGGGCCGCGAACGGATGCCCGGTGCGCCCCATCCCGCACTGGACCTCGTCGAAGATCAGCACGGTCCCGTTCCGGCGCGTGAGGTCCCTCGCGGCTCGCAGGAACTCTGCGGACATCGGGCGCGCCCCGGCCACTCCCTGCACAGGCTCCACGATCACCGCGGCCACGTCCTCCCGGACCTCACGCTCCAGACCGGCGATGTCATCGAACCCGATGAAGGTGACCGGGAACGGGCGTTCCGGGAAGCCGTACCATCGCGGCAGCCCGGCCGCCTCGCCCCCGTCGGTCACCGCCCCTGCCGCTGCGGTGCGACCGTGAAACGCGCCCTCCACGGCCACGACCCGCCGCCGCCCCGTGGCCCGGAAGGCCAGACGCAGGGCGTTCTCGTTCGCCTCGGCCCCGCTGTTGACGAAGAAGACGCGCGCCATCCCGGAAGGGCCCCACGCAACCAACCGCCGGGCCGCGCGCTTTCGGACCGCGAGGGACACGAGGTTGCTCTGGAACATCAGGGCGCGGGCCTGGCGCTCCAGGGCCGCGAGCACGCGAGGGTGCCCGTGTCCGAGCACCGCGACCGCGTGGCCGCCGTAGAAGTCGAGGAACTCGCGCCCGTCCGCCGTCCGCAGCACGACCCCCGCCCCGTCCACGACCTCGAGAGGCAGCACGGCATAGACATCGAAGAGCGCGGAGGTCCCCGGTGTTTTCCCGGATCCTTCCATTCCCGAGTGCTCTCAGAACCACCCCGGACCGGCCAGGCGCAATCCGCAGTCGTCCGGCAGGCCGAAGGCCCGGTTCATCCACTGGACGGCCCCGCCCGCCGCGCCCTTGATCAGGTTGTCCAGGACCGACGTCACGACCACGGTCCGCCCGCGCGCGGCGACCCCGATCTCGCACCGGTTAGTCCCGACCACCGCCGTCAGGTGCGGCATCGCGCCCGAGGCCCGCACGAAGGCTCCCCGCGAGGCGTACCACTCGTTGACCCGATCCACGAGCCGCCCGGCCGCCTCCGGGTCTCGCAGGGTCATCCGCACCGTCGCGTGGATGCCGCGCACGAAGGGTCCCGAGTGGGCCACGAACTCGACCTCCCACGGCTCTGCGCGGGGCCAGGCGATCAGGCGGCGCATCTCCGGCTCGTGTCGGTGGCTCAAGGGCGAATACGCGAACAGGTCGCTTCGGCGGGCCGGGTGATGCGTGGTCTCGCGCGGGGTCCGGCCGCTCCCGGACGACCCGGTGACCGCCGACGCGAAGACCGTCCCCTCGATCAGCCCCATGGCCGCGAACGGCCAGGCCGCGAGCGTCACGGCCGTCGCGAAGCACCCGGGCTGGGCCGCGTGGCGGACTGGGCCGCCCTCGTGCTGCTCGGGCACCAGACAGGTGAAGTCCGCGAGGTGACCCTTCGCCGCGTGAACGATTCCGTACACCCGCTCAAACTCCGCCGCGTCCGGGTAGCGGAAGTCCGCGGACAGGTCCACGAGGTGCGCGTCCGCAGGCCCCTCGCCTTCCAGGAGGTCCGCAACCACCTTTGAGGTCTCGCCGTGCGGGAGCGCCAGGAACACGCCCCGCACTGCCCCGCCCCGCCACCTCCGGGCGACCCAGGCCGGCAGGGCCTCAAAGACCATCCCGCCGGGCAAGACCCCGCCCAGGTGCGGGAAGGCCCGGACGACCGGCTGCCCCTCGTGCGAATGCGAGACGACCGCATCGAGGATGAAGCGTGGGTGCCCGGCCAGCAGCCGCAATACCTCTCCGGCCACGTAGCCGGTGCCGCCGATCACCGCGACCGAAATGGTGTCACGCGTCCCCATTCCTCTCCTGGCGGTCCGTGGTGGGGGCGTCCTTCCCGATGGCCTGCAGGACCGTGCGTGCGAGGGCCCCGGGGTCCGACCGCGCGTTGACCGCCGGCACTCCGAGGTGCCGCTCGATCAACCCCGTCCCCGCGGCGTTGTCCGTCGCGGGTCCCGTCACGACCGTGGTCCCGAGACCGTGGCGTTCCTCGAGGAGCCGGACCCCGCCCCATGCGGCCACCGGGTCGCTCGCGGCGAGGACCACGGCCCTCAGGCAGGCGCGGACCGGCTCGTCGTCGAGGATCGCGTCCACTCCGTAGAGCCCGAGCAGCCCGTCTCCCAGTTCCAGGACGATGACATCGGGTCCGTCCGCGGCCAGCCGGGTCAGCAGCGAGCGCGCCACGGGCGGGGCGTTCTCCGCGGTGGTCGTGACCACGCCGAAATCCGTGAAGATCAAGGTCCTGCGCGCCCCCGCGTCCTCCATCGCCAGGATGTCCCGCCGCAGCGACACCCCGGTTGCCTTGCCCGCCGAGACCCGCAGGCCCCCATGGGTGAACGCCTGGACCAAGGAGCACGCGGCCTCGGTCTTGCCCGCGTTCATCGAGGACCCGACCACGGCCACCACGGGCACCCCCTTCACGTCCAGGGCGCACGTGATCGGCAGCGCCCCTTGCGAGATGTGGGCCGGGACCCCGATCCGCTCGCCCAGGTAGGGGAAGTGGAGGACCTGTCCGACGACCTCGCAATCGAAGGGGCGGCCGAGGTCGGGATTGATGCTGTCGCAGACGCCGATGACTCCGCCCGTGTTGAGGATCTGGAGGCGGTCTCCCGGGCGGACTGCTTCAGGTAGATGACCCGAATACCCGACCAGTCCCTTGCGGTGCCCGAGGGCGCCTGCCACGACATCGCCGAGCTTGACCTTGGACAGGCGCCCGCTCGGGAGTTCCAGGCGGTTGTACGTGCTCTTCGAGGTCAGCACCCGGACGGCGACCACGCTGCCCTCGACCGCATGGACCTCGTCGCCGACGCGCACAACATTCGAGAGATGGCAGTTCAGGGTGACCGACCCGACCTTGTCCAGGATGACCGTCTTCACCCGCCGCTCCTCGTGCGCTGGCCACGCCCCCCCGGGGCCGCCACGAGACGAGCGCGTAGTATCCACATCGAAACCGCGCCCGTCAATGCGTCCGGCCAGACCGGAATCGTCGGGCCCAAGCGGACCTCTATCCTGGATTCGTGGGTGTGGTCGTGGGCGTGAGCGTGGGCGAGATCGGCGAGTCGGACCGCCTGCCAGGTGATCGTCCGGGGCCAGGGATCGGGATCGCCCACGCCTGCGCCGACGCCCACGCCTACGAGGACCCGTTCCTGGACAGCCGGCGATCCAGGCCAGAAAACCGTCCGGTTACAGGCACACGCCCATGACCGGAGACGCGGGCGGGAACTGGCAGGACTGGCCAGATGGACACTGGTGTTCACTGTCGCAATAGGCACGGCAGTAATATTCGTAGGGGTCTGATCCAGGTTGCAGGATGCAGTCCAGCCCGGGCTTGCAGAACTCGGCGAAGTTCGAGCAGTCCGCGCCCTCCTCCAGGGTGCCCGCGTTCCAGCACAGGGTCGAGCCGACCTCCGGGTCCGAGAAGTAGCAACCCTGGCCGGGCGGACAGCCCTCCTGGGTCACCGGGTCGCATCCCGGGCGACAGAACCCGAAGTCCGTGAAAGGCCACGGGAACACGCAATGGTCCTCCGGCTCGACGCAGTCCGAGGCCCCGCGGCAGAAGGGCCGGCAGCGGGCCGCCCCATCCATCACGAGGCACAGGGTCCCTGCCTGGCACTCGTCGCTGGTGCAGTCGCCTCCCGGGCCGACGGGCCCGGCCGGGACGCACTCGAGGACCTGGTTCGCGAGGACCGTGCAGCGCTGGCCCTCCGGGCATCCTTGACCCGGCGGGGTGCAGTCCGACCCGAGGCACGCACCCGCCGTCGCCCCGCCCGGACCGAAGGACGGCAGACAGACCTGGTCATCGTCGGGACACGCGACCCCGCCCTCGCCAATCGAGCACAGCGGCTTGCAAAACGCGACGCCCTCGTCGTACGGGACGCAACCCAAGCCCTCCGCGCAGTCCTCGTGGGACTGGCAGGGTCCGCCGGGCGGCGTCGTCCCGGAGGGCCGGCACACGAGAGATTGGAGGTCTCCGGCCGGGACGCAGTGCTCGCCGGGGGGACACTCCTGGCCGGACAGGGTGCAGGTCTGCGGCGATTCACCGTCCGGGACCCCGGCGTCCCCCGCGTCCGCGGCCGGGACGTCCACCCGGTCTTCGGAGGGCACGTCGTCTCCCTCGTCCCGCGCGTCCCCGGCGTCAGTGCCGCTGTCGTCCGGCCTGCCGCGCTCATCGGCGGTCGTGTCCCTCGCCGGAGCCACATCGGGCAGACCGCCTGCGTCCCCGATGGCGTCGCGGACCTCCCCGCCCCCGAGGTCGCCCGTCGCCGAGCCGCGCCCCGACGACCCGCAGCCCGCCACGGCGATCGTGGCAACGATCGCGAGCCATCCCCCTGTGACTGGATTCCTCATCACCACCTCCCGGAGCCGCCGCGTCAGAATCGCGCGGCGACCGACAGGACCAGGTTCCGGGCGTCGGCCATCCGGTTCCTCAGGTCTTCGAAGTTGAACGAGGCAAACACGTCAAGACGCCTGAACAGCGTGACCCCCGCGCCGAGCCCCACGGGCATCGCGAGTGGGTCCCGGTCCGGACCCGTCCCCCCGAAGAGGGGGGCCTCGGCCCCGCCACCGGCGAGGGCCTTGGAGAGGCCCGCGTATGCCTCGACAAAGAACCACGGGGTGATGTTGACGGTGCACCCGAGGTCCGTGAACCACTCGGCCCCGGTCCGGTCACGCCGCAATCCGATTAGGAAGTCCGTGCGCGAGAACACGGCGAGCACGCTCTCGATCAGCGTCAACCGGAACGGGAGGCCGACTCGCAGGGCAGGGTGGAGCGCGGGGCCGCCGTCCGCGCGGGAGAAGCCGGCTACCAGGACTCCCGCCTCCACGCCCAGGATCGGCAGGAACCCCCAGGTCCCGTACATCTCGACACCGCCAAACTCCCGTCCGAGGCTTCTGTCCCACTTCACGACGCTGACGGTCGCGCCCGCCTCCACCTCGTCTGTGACCCCGACGGCCACGGACAGGCCGCCATGGCGGTCGTGCCGGTACCCCGTCGCGACCGCCGCCTGCTCCCCGGCCCTCCCCGCCGACACCCCGAGCACGGCGTCGAGCCCGACCTCGACCTCCCCCTGCTGGAGGGTCACGAACCGGTCGGACGCCACAAGGGGCCGGGCCTCCACTCGCGCGGCCAGTCCCAGCGCCAGCACCGCCGCCACCGCGAATCGCATCGTGTTCACCGGATTCTCCGGGCGTTCGCCGGCACCGAGGATACTTCGGAACGGGGTCCATCCCCAAATCCATTGTCAACCGCCGTCGAAAAGCCGTGGGGACACGCGACCTCGTTGTTTGACGCAGGCGGCGACCGGCAATCGCCGCCCCAGGGCGGTGAATCGGCACATGGTCGTTTCGAAGTAACTTCAAGGCATTGCGAGAATTGACCGTGAATTCGGGCCGTCGAGCCAACCGCGGTGTGAACGCAGTGGCTACTGTCGGGGCCGTCAAGAGGGTGCGCGCAGATCCGTACCCCACTCGGGGACATGAAGACGCCGAGTCTGCAAGGCCCGGTGCCGTCAAGGGCTGACATCCACCCCAGACAAGACCGTTGCGTTGGCGA